>VFSW01002114.1_pt1 | contig 30110 bp, 37 predicted proteins | sample 5358111 | NCBI WGS metagenome assembly VFSW01 (sample SAMN11554181, study PRJNA540505) | mine drainage metagenome | isolation source: sediment from site ElyBrook_90M | place: USA: Ely Copper Mine, Vershire, VT | collected 2017 | reverse complement strand
GCCGGCGCCGGGCGCGCGAGCGGGCGCGGCGTCTCAACGGGTGGTGGCGGCGGTGTGATGCGCGGCGATTCGAGGGGTGGTGGCGGAGGGGGCGTACTCGCGGCTGGAATTGGCGCAGGCGGCACGACCGGACGCGGCGGCTCGATAGGCGATGGAGGCGGTGTTTCGATGCGCGGCGATACGACCGGACGCGGCGTTTCAACAGGCGGCGGTGGTGGTGGTGTTTCGATGCGCGGTGGTACGACTTGCGGCGTTTCGATGGGTGGCGGTGGCGGTGTACTCGCGGCTGGAATCGGCGCGGGCGGCGCGACCGGACGCGGCGTCTCGGTACGCGGTTGCTGTGGCGGTGAAGCCGGCGCAGGCGGTGGTGAGGATGGCGTTGGCTCAACGTCAGGGAATAACGCGGACAATCCCGGTCGCGTGGGCGGTGGTATCAACGTTTCCGGCTCGGCGCGCGGCGCGCGGTCGGCGGGACGCGGAATCAGCAGCGTCTGCCCGGCGCGAATCAAATCCGGCGATGCGATCTGATTGAGCGCGGCGATGTTCTGCCACGTCGTTCCAAATTGTTTGGCGATTTTAGAGAGCGTGTCGCCCGCCATAACGACGTACTTGAGCGGCGCGGGCTGCGCGGGCGTGACTGGAGTCGGCGCTTGAAGCGGCGGCGGCGCGGGCTGGACGCCCGGCATTCTGCGCGCGAGGTTCGGCATTGCCTTGACCACGTCGACGACCGGCAAACGATCGCCCAGCGCAGCGCCCGGCACTGGAATCGCCGGGATGTTGCCGCGTCCAGGCGCGCCTTTTTGGAGCGCGCGCTGCCAGAAAGACGAATACCACGCGTCGGTCTCCGCGTCCGACGACTCGATCATCCGCGTCAGCATGGCGGCAAAGTAATAATCGGGCGCTTGACGCTGCATGTAATCGAAGAGCGCCGCTGTCAGATCGCGATGTGATTCCGGCGTGATGCGCGGATAGCGCGCGTCATCGCGCCGCCCAATGCGATAACCGGCTTCGGTGCTGATGATTGGAATCGAACGACCGAGATATTTCATCGCGAGCGAGTTGTAGTACTCGAATTCGCGAAAGCACGTGTGATCTTGTTGAATCGTCTGCGCTGGGTTTTTGCCCGCGGCGCGCATCGTATTGATCTGCTCGATGTCGTCCGCGCGCTGCGCCGCGTTGTGCCACCACGCCCACTGGGTGTAAATGCCCTGATCGTACTGCGACGCGGTGATCGGCTGACCGGCGCGGTTGATCGGATCGTCCGGGTAATCGAGGGGACGATTCATGCCGTCGTTGTGCAGCGCGATCCAGCAGCCCTCGAGCAGAATGTCTTGCCGCCCGAGCGCGACGAGTGCGCCCATCAGGTCCATATTTCCGCCAACGCTGATCGCCGGCAAACCCGGATAGCCGCCGGCGGCGAGAATCAATCGCGCGTCGAAGAGCCAGTTGAGCGCGACGAGTTTGGCGGTCTCGCGCGCGTCGCCGGGCATCGCGCCGTTCTTCCATTCGGTCGCCAGGTTCGGTTCGTTGTTCGTCTCAAAGTAACGCACGCCGGCGGCGATCAAGCGTCGAATCGTTTCCTCTTCCGCCGCATTGACGTGACCCGGATTGGGCTCCGGGCTATCGTTGGGCGGCGGGTCTTGACGAATGATTCGGACAATGGGAAAAATCCCGGCGGCGATCAGTTTCTCGCACAAGGGAAGACTGTCGCCCCGATGATCGAGTACCTTGAACCATTTGACGCCCAGCGCGATCAGTTCACCGATCCAGTAATCGTACCCTTCCGTGCCGCCGGTCCAACCGATGCTGGCGCTGCCTGCGAGTCCCCGGCCGTTGTCACTCAGCGGGCGCGGGAAATCCTTCAGGTCTTTCGGCATCCAATCCCTCCGAAAACAATTACAGATTGCAGATTTTTGATTTCAGATGGGTGAGTCATGCGACGTTCTTCCGATCTGCAATCTGCAATCTAAAATCTACCGTCACTCGACGCGCCACCACTCCAGCGCGGCTTTGTACTGCTCAAGCTGTTCGTCCGGGATTCTCAAGTACGTCCCGCGCGCTTCGACTGCCAGCGAGCCGTCCGCGAGCCGAATCTCGCCGCGTCCTTCGAGCAGACGTCCGGTTCTTTTGGTGATTTCGCCTTTGAGTTTCAGCGGCGCGCCGATCGGCACTGGCTTTCTAAAGCGCGTTTCGAGTTTGGCGGTCATGCACCACATATCGCCGGCAATCGCGGTGCGTCCGATGATTTCGTCGAGCATGGCGGTCAAGAGTCCGCCGTGCATCACGCCGGGGTAGCTTTGCTCTTCTTCGCGCGGGGTGTAATCCGCGTAGACGCACCCGTCGCTGTCCGCGTAAAACTGCATCCGCAGACCGATGGGGTTGTCACGCCCGCAGACGAAGCACATTTTACTGCTGGGTTGTTTTTCCATCAAGGGTTTGGTCGAGTGCCTTTTGAAGGTTGTCGTAGAGGTCTGGCGCGAGCGGCGCGCCGTGTTTGCTTTTTCGCAAAACGTCTTTCAAATCGTCGACGCCGACCACCGGCGCGGTTGGCTGCTCGATGGTCAATTGCACGCGCGGGTCGCTGAACACGATATAACCGTCGATAGGCACCCTCTCCGCGTTATCGATTTTGGTCGCCAGCCAGTCTTTCATTTTGGCGATGTCGCCCCGCAGCTCCGCCGCGGGATTACCCAATCCTTCTTGCCCCAGCCCGCCCAGCAAGCGCGACAATTGAAAGGGCTGCCGCCATTTCTCGCCGCTGCACGAGACCTGACCGTCTTGCGCTTTGACTTTGAAGATCAGCAAGCCGGTTGGCGTGAGCAGGACGTGCGGCGCAGGCAGCAGAAAATTGTAGAGGTGATTCTTGTTGTCGAATCCCTTGAGCGCCTTTTCGAGCGCGTGGTCAGCGCGCGGCTCTTTGATGTACTTGTTTGCCAGGATTGCACCGATGTACGCCAGCAAAAAGCCAGCGAAGAGCAGCGCGTACGCGACGCCGATGGGGAAGGTGCTGTTGAACGATGCGACCAGCGAGCCGAGCAAGACCGCCAGCCCGCCGAAGGTCGCATAGCGCGCGATCTTGCTCTGGCGGTCGATCAGTTTCTCATTGGTGGTAAGGCGCATGAGGTTCCTTAAAATGAACAAATGGCAAATGGAAAATGACAAATGAGTGAACGATGGTTCTTTGTCATTTGTTCACGGTTTATTTGTCATTTTCCCTTGTATCGTCCCAGCACCAGACACGCGTTCTGCCCGCCGAGTCCGAACGAGTTGGACAGCACGACGTCGATCTTGGCGTCGCGCGCCTTGTTGGGAACGTAGTCAAGGTCGCACACCGGATCGGGTGTTTCGTAGTTGGCGGTTGGATGAATCTTTTGATCGCGGATGCTCATCGCGCAGGCAACCGCTTCGAACGCGCCCGCCGCGCCCATCGAATGCCCCAGCATCGACTTGGTCGAGCTGATGGGAACTTGGTAGGCGCGTTCGCCGAACACCGTTTTGACGGCGAGCGTTTCGCCGGCGTCGTTCAACGGCGTGGAGGTGCCGTGCGCGTTGATGTAATCGACATCCTCGATGGTAATGCCGGCGTTTCGCATCGCGTCCTGCATGACGCGCGATGCGCCAATCGCCTGCGGGTCGGGTGCGGCAAAGTGGTACGCGTCCGAGTTGCTGGCAAAGCCCAGAACCTCGGCGTAGATTTTTGCGCCGCGCGCTAACGCATTCTCCAATTTCTCCAGAACGAGAATCGCCGAGCCCTCGCCGACGACAAAGCCATCGCGGTTTTTGTCGAAGGGGCGGCTGGCGTGTTCCGGATCATCGTTGCGCGTCGACATGGCGCGCATCACGCCGAAAGCGGCGAAGACGATTTCGGAGATGATGGCGTCGGCGCCGCCAGTGAGCATTACGTCCGCATCGCCGCGGCGAATGATCTCAGCCGCTGCGCCGACGGCGTGCGTGCCGGCGGCGCACGCCGTCACGCCGGTGGAGTTGTAGCCGCGCGCGCGGTAGCGCTCGGCGAGATAGAACGCCGGCATATTCGGCAGAATGACCGCGGCGAGAAATGGGCTGACGCGCTCGGGTCCCTTTTCCAGAAAGACCTTGTGCGCTTCAATCGCCTCGACGAAACCGCCGAGCGCGGTGCCGAGCAAGACGCCGGCGCGCGGGTCTTCGGCAAAATCGCCGTTGTAGCCGGCGTCTTCCAGCGCGTGCTTTGCGGCAGCGAGGGCAAAGATCGTAGCGCGTCCCATTCGGCGCGCGTCTTTGCTGTCAACATATTTTGTCGGCTCAAAGCCCCTGACTTCGGCGGCGATGCGCGTTTTGTAATTGCTCGGATCGAACAGCGAGACTGGCGCGATGCCGGACTTGGCTGCCAGCAGATTGCGCCACAATTCTTCCGGCGAGTGACCCAGGGGCGTGATCGCGCCCATCCCGGTGATGACGACGCGAGTGCGTTTGGGACGCGCTTGCAGTTGCATCAGCGCCAGCGCTTCGGGGTTGAGACGCTGCCCCGCAATCATTTCGACAGGCGGCATTTCCAATGTACCGCTCATGCCGGGCGCGCCAGGGCTGAACCGGGCGCGCGCGTTGGCATTTTCCAAAGATTTTCCTCCTCCCGAATGCATTGCCAGAGAATTTCTCCCCCCTAGTTTTCGTGCGCGTGCGGTTTATGCCACTCCCGCGCGGATCAGTTCGACGACGTTTCCTTCGACAGCTTCTTTCGCGACACGGATCGCGTTCTTGATGGCGACCGCATTCGAGCTGCCGTGCCCGATAATCACCACGCCATCGACGCCCAGCAGAATGCCGCCGCCGTACTCTGCCGGGTCGAGCCGGCTCCTGAGCGCGTCGAACGCGGGTTTGGCGAGCGCCGCGCCGGCAACGGCGAGCGGACGTTTTTTGATCTCGTCGCGAATGAATCCGACCAGCGTTCGGGCAAGCGACTCGCTCAATTTGATCGCGACGTTGCCGGTAAAGCCATCGGTCACGATCACGTCCGCGCTGCCTTTGGGGATATCGCGTCCTTCCGCGTTGCCGATAAAGTTGAGCGGGCTTTTCTTCAGCAGCGCGTACGCCTCGCGTACCACCAACGGTCCCTTGCCTTCTTCCTCGCCGTTGGACAAGAGCATCACGCGCGGATTGGCGACGCCCATCACTTTCTGTGCGTACGCCGCGCCCATCATCGCGAATTGGTACAGATATTCCGGTTTCACATCCGCGTTCGCGCCAATATCGAGTAACAGCGTGCGCCCGACGGCGGTGGGAATCGTCGCGGTGAGCGCGGGACGCTTGATTCCTTTGATGCGTCCCAGCAGGTACGGACCCGCGATCGCCGCTGCCATTGCCGCGCCGGTGTTGCCGGCGGTGACGAACGCGTCCGCTTGTTTCTCGCGCACCAGGCGCATCGCGATGTTCATCGACGCATCTTTCTTGGTCTTCACAGCGTCGACGTGCTCGGTCATTCCGATGTCGGACGGCGCGTGCACGATGGGTAGATCCAAGCCGCGCGTATCGTGCTTCGCCAATTCGGACTTGAGTTTGTTTTCGTCGCCGACCAGAACGACGGTGAGTCCATACGCGCGCGCCGCCATAACGGCGCCTTCCACATCAGGCACAGGTCGCGCGTCGCTGCCCATCGCATCCAGAGCGATTCTCAAATTGCGGCTCCTATTATCTCGAGTACGTTCCCATCAAGTTCGTTACGGCGATGGAATGCATTTTCATTGCCGTTTCAACTGCCGCGCGCGATGCGCCGTCGTTCAAGTTCAGCGTTTGGGTATCCAGCGCATAGAGCGTGAAGAAATAACGATGCGTGCCGGAGGGCGGGCACGGACCGGTGTAGCCGTTTTGTCCGCGCCCGTTCTTGCCGCTTTTGCCGACGCTTGATGCGCCTTCGGCGATGTCGGTTTGAGTTGACGGAATGTCGAACGCAACCCAATGCGTGAACGTACCGCCGGGCGCGTCGGAATCGTCCACGATCAGCACGAAGCTCTTCGTATTCGCCGGCGCGTCGCTCCATGTGAGCGGCGGCGAAATATTTTCGCCATCGCACGAATATTTTTTCGGAATGGCTGCACTCTCGGCGAACGCGGGGCTGACGATTTTGAAATGGCTTACCAGTGTCGTCGGAACAGATATAGTTGGCGCAGCCGGCGCACACGCCGTGACGAGCGCGCTGAGCGCCAGGAACGCGGCGATGTGCCGCCGCGGACCGCCGCGTATCATCTTGTGATCGAAAAATTTTGCCGCGCTTTCCACTTGCGCTATTTTACCCGAACTTGCGCTAATTAGCAAGGTTTCTTTTTTGGCGAACTTGTGCTACAATATTTGTAGATGCGGATCGATTCTTCGATGGAGAAATAGACCATGCAAGTGCTGTTGATGCAGAATGTGCCCGGAGTCGGCAACGCCGGGGAAGTCAAAAAAGTGTCCGATGGCTATGCGCGTAATTATCTCTTGCCGCGCAAGTTGGCGGTCGTCGCGACCGACGGCGCGATCAAGCAGTCAGAAGCGATCAAGCAAGCGGTCGTTCGCCGCGAAGCCAAGACGCGTACGGAAGCGGAGGAATTGGCGAAACTCATCGAGCAGGTCACGCTGACGTTTCACGCCAAAGCCGGCGAAGGCGACCGGCTGTTTGGTTCGATCACATCGGCGGATATTGTGGACGCGCTGGCGCGCGAAAAAGGGATCACCATCGACAAGCGCAAGGTTGAACTGTCCAGCCCGCTCAAAGACCTCGGCGCGCATCAAGTCGCCATCAAACTGCATCCCGAAGTGGTCGCCAAAGTGATGGTCGCGGTGGAAAAGGAAGCAGCATAACCGAGGGCGTATGAACGAGAAGGTTAACGCGCAGGTCTTGATTCGTCAGATCGTCGCGCACGTCAAGTGCGCCGTCTGTGGTCATCATTTTGGCGCAAGCGACATCCAGATTCTTGGTCATCGGGAACAGGTGTGGGCGATGCGAGTCAACTGCCGCGAGTGCCGCACTCGGGCATTGCTGCTGGCGGTGGTCGAAGGCAACGCGACGCGCCCGGTGTACACCGATCTTGCGCCGGACGAGTGGCAGCGCTTCAAGGATTGCCCGCCGATTTCCGCCGACGACGTGATCGCCATGCATCGACACATCCAGTCCTACGACGGCGATTTTTCGGAGATTCTCGACGAACCTCTGCCCGGCGAAGAATAACTCGATTCGAGACGACTCAACCCGACCGTGTAACCTACGGTCGGGTTTTTGCATCTGAAAGAAGGGCGTGATGGACGAGCCGCGCGCCGGGCACCCAGTTTGACAAACGGCTCGAAAATCCATATACTAGAGCCATACCATACCCCCCTACGGTATGGCGATTCCATAGGAGGATTATCATGAGCGCAAATGCTCCCGTGCACATTACCGATGCCGAGTTCGGCAAGACCGTTTTGGAATCCCAGACGCCAGTCTTGGTGGATTTCTGGGCGGCATGGTGCGGACCCTGCCGCATGATCGCGCCCTTCGTCGAAGAGATCGCGCGTGACTATGCCGGCAAGGCGGTCGTCGCCAAGCTGGATACGGACGCCAATCCGCAGACGCCGATGCGGTTTGGCATTATGGGCATTCCCACGCTGATTATTTTCAAGAACGGCAAAGAAGCCGATCGCATCGTCGGCGCAGTGCCCAAAGCGATGATCACCAAAAAGCTCGACGCCGTACTGGCAAAGAACTAGGGTCAGGAGGCGGATGGATGGAATTCGCGTATACGGCGACAAGTCACAAATCATTCGATCAAGTCGAACGCGCGGTGCGGGACGCCGCGGCTGCCCAAGGGCTGCGCGTCCTGCACGTGCACGATGTCCAGCAGACGTTTGCTGAAAAGGGCGTCGCGCACGAGCCGTACAAGATCATCGAAATCTGCAATGTCAAATACGCGAATCAGGCATTGACCGCCGATCCGCTGATCGGCTTGATGATGCCGTGCAAGATCAACGTCTTTGCGGAACACGGCGCGACGAAAATCGCTCTCCTGTTGCCGTCGCTGCTTGCCGAATTCTTTCCGCAGGCAAAGCTGGATGGTATGGCGCGCGAGCTGGAGACGTTGTTGCGCGGCATCGTCGATGCCGCAAAATAATCTGTGGGTGATGAGACATGCCGATCTATGAGTACCATTGCGACGATTGCAAAGAGCCGTTTGAAGTGTTCGTCCGCTCCGTCAACGCGCCAGCGCAAGCCGTGTGCCCCAAGTGCGGCAGTGAGCACGTCGCGAAAGAGGTGGCGGCGTTTGCAGCGGTCGGTTTGAGTTCCGGCGGCTTGAGCGCATCGTCCACATCCTGTGCGCCGAGCGGCTGAGGTCTGCCGGCGCGGTAAGAGAACCGTGAGTTCTCTCTCGTTCGACAAAGGTGGTTTTCCATGGCTCAAGAATTAAAAGTCGAGCTGGTTAAGCGGTTGAAGCGGATCGAAGGTCAAACGCGCGGCGTCCAAAAGATGGTGGAGGAAGAGCGCGGCTGCGCGGAAATCCTGCACCAGCTCACCGCGATCAACGAAGCGGTCCGTAGTGTAAGTCTGATGCTGGCGGAAGAGTACGCGATGGAATGTTTGCAGACGACGAGCAAGCGCGGCAAATCGCGCGAAGCGGTGACCGCGATGCTGGACGTTATCTCGCGCGTTCCGAGATAATACATGCGAGGCGCTAAGTGCGTCGCACGCGCTGAAAAATGGAGGAATTGTGCCTTTACTCAAAGACAGCGATCGTGAGCAATTACAGAAAGAATTTGAACAGTTAGAGAATCCGGTCAAGTTAGTTTTCTTCACGCAGGCGCTGGATTGCGATTATTGTCCACTGACGCAACAGGTGCTGGAGGAGTTGGCTGGACTGTCTGACAAGATTCAGTTGCAGATTCAGAACTTTGCAATCGACAAGGAACCAGTTTACGAATACAAGATCGCGCGCGCGCCGGCGACGGCAGTCGTGCGCGTGGAAACGCAGATGGTCGATGGCGTAGCGCAAACGCGCGACCGCGATTACGGCATTCGCTACTATGGCGTGCCCGCGGGCTTTGAGTTTGGCGCGCTGGTCAGCGATGTTCTGGATGTGTCGCGCGGCGATTCCGGATTGACGGCGCAGAGCAAAGCCGTGCTCGCGCAGCTCCAAGAACCGCTGCACCTGCAGGTCTTTACGACGCCGACCTGACCGCATTGTCCGCGTGCGGTCAGTCTGACCCACAAAATGGCGATGGAAAGCGAAATGGTTACGGCGGACATGGTCGATGCGTCCGAGTATCCTGAACTCGCCGATATGTACCAGGTTTACGGCGTGCCGTTGACCGTGGCGAACGAAAAGGTGCGGATCGAAGGCGGAATGCCGGAGCCGATGTTCATCCCGCGCGTCCTGCAAGGGATCGGCGTGAGCATCAATTCGCCGTTCGTCCAAAAAGACTGAGCGACGATGCGCGCGCTGATTTGGCACGTCGATTCGTTTGTCTCTCGCATCACGGAAAAAGGGCGCTCGTCCGTCGTCGAACCGATGGGCGAGCGCGAGACGCGTGTGGCGGAGGCGATTCTGGTCTTGGCGAGCGTCGAGAAAGCGGACGAGCGTGCGCCGCAGATCGTCGCGCAGCGCGCCGCGGCGATGTTAGTAGAGCACACGCGCAAGCTGAAGGTGAACACCGTCGTCCTGCATTCATTCGCGCATCTGTTCGCGGAGCTTGCCGCGCCGCAGGTTGCCATCGATGTGCTGAAAGAGACCGAGGCGCGCCTCATCGAAGCGGGCTTGGTCGTCGTCCGTACACCATTCGGTTATTTCAACGAATTGGAAATCAAGGCGAAAGGTCATCCGCTGTCTCGCTTGGCGCGCGTGTTTTCGGTCGAGGAATAATATGGACCCGATTGAAAAAATCTACAAGGAAAGTAAGACGATTGCAGTTGTCGGAGCATCGGACAACCCGAAGCGACCCAGTTACGACGTGGCACGGTACCTGCAATCGGAAGGTTTCAAGATTATCCCCGTGAATCCCGCGTTGAAGGAACTTTTCGGCGAAAAGAGTTACCCGGATGTTCTTTCGATTCCCGAACCGGTTGACGTGGTTGACATCTTCCGGAATCCTGACGCGGTACCGGAAATCGTCGAACAGGCGATTGCCAAGAAGGCGAAAGTCGTGTGGATGCAGCCGGGCGCGGAGAATATGCAAGCCGCCGAGCGCGCGACCGAGGCGGGGCTGGAAGTAATTATGGGCGTGTGTATGATGAGAGAGCATCGCGCGTTGAAATCATAGCCCAAGAAGGGCGAATCGTGGGGTTGAGCATGGCAGAGGCGAAGCAAGCATCGGCGCGTTGGGTGGAAGGGTTGCAGTTTGACGCGGTAACCGGCTCGGGGCATCGACTGGTGCTCGACGCGGGAAGCAAAGATCACCAGAGTCTGGGAGCAAGCCCGATGGAACTGCTGCTCGTCGGGCTGGCGGGCTGCACCGGAATGGACGTGATCGACATTCTTCGCAAGAAGCGTTTGGCGGTCAGCGGCTTGGAGGTGCGCGTGGAAGGCACGCGCGCGGAAACGCACCCGAAGGTGTACACAGAAATCGATGTGGTCTACGTCGTGCGCGGCAAAGACATATCAGCCCGCGCAGTCGAGCAGGCGATCCATCTGTCCGAAAGCAAATATTGCAGCGCGGGTGTAATGCTGGGCAAGACCGCCAAGATCAACACGCGCTACGAGATTGTCGAGGGGTAGAAATGTCACTCTGAGCCGAGCGAAGAGTCTCGTTTGCGATAATGCGATGCTTCGCTGTGCTCAGCATGACAGGAATTGAAAGAATGAATCTTCCCTGGTGGTTTCCGTTCGGACGCGTGGAGGAAATCTCGCCGCGTGAACTGCGCGACCGGCTGACGAACGACGGCGCGGATTTGCAATTGCTCGACGTGCGGTCGACGGGTGAATTCGGCGAGGGTCACATCGCGAAGGCGCGGAACGTACCGGTCACTGCGCTGCCGCACGAATTGGCGAACCTTGGTCTTGACCCGTCCAAGCCGGTCATCGCGATCTGTTTATCAGGACATCGCAGCGTGCCGGCGTATCGGCTGCTCAAACGCGCCGGCTATTCGCAGGTTTACAGTCTTGCCGGCGGAATGTTGGCGTGGTGGGCGGCGCGTCTGCCAACAGCGAAGGACGGCAAGCGGTGATCCGAGCGAACTATCGCGTCCCGAATGTGGATGCGGAGAAGTGTCATGCGTGCAAAAAGTGCCTGGCGCGCGCCTCGTGTCGCTTGAAAGCGCTTATCCAGTTTGAGGCGCACGAAATGCCGTACATCGATCAGGAACTTTGCCGCGGCTGTTTGGTGTGCGTCGAAGAATGTCCGTTCAAAGCGATTGAGGTCAGGTAAGGGCGAGGTTTCCTCGCCCTTTCTGTTTTGCATAAATCCGTAGCCGTTTGTATAATCGCAGCGTACTGCGCGCCCCTGGAATGAAGCGCAGAATCATGAGCGTAGATTAACGCGCTCCTCACCAAATCTTCACAATTCTTTCACAGGTTTGTGGTATGCTTTCCGGTGAAATCAAGGAGGTCACGAATGAAACTCTCATACGTTTTAATCGGGCTGGTGATCGTCGCGTTGCTGGTCGCCGCGTTCGCGGCGGGATTCTTTATCGGCAGTACCCACTCAGTGTTCAGCGCGGCAGGTCTTGGCTATGGACCGGGCGCGATGCTGCGCGGTTTCAGCAATGGCTACGGCGCGGCGCCGGGTAATCGACCGGGATTTGGAATGATGTACGGCTTTGACCGCGGCTTTGGTCGAGTGGGTGGATTCTTGCCTGGCTTTGGTTTGTTCGGGCTTGGGTTCAGACTCTTGATTCCGCTTGCCTTCCTTGCGTTGATCGTTCTGGTCGTCATTCTGCTCGTACGCAAGCCTCAGCCCGCACCAATCGTTGCGCCGGCGGCGACCAATTCGCCAACAGAAACCAAAGTGTGATCCTGTAGAATTCGATGGGCAAAAAGATTCTGGTCGTCGACGACGAGAAAAAACTCGTCACCATTCTTAAGGGCTATCTCGAACAAGCCGGCTATTCGGTTGCGACGGCGTATGACGGACAGCAAGCGTTGACCGTTTTTCGCCATGAGAAGCCCGCGCTCGTCGTCCTCGATCTGAATCTGCCGCAGATCGATGGATTAGATGTCTGCCGCGCGCTGCGCAAGGAATCGAACGTGCCGGTGATTATGGTGACGGCGCGCGTAGAGGAAACGGACCGGCTGATCGGCTTGGAGTTGGGCGCGGACGATTACATCGTCAAGCCGTTCAGCCCGCGCGAGGTGGTCGCGCGCGTGCGCGCGGTGCTGCGCCGTTCGGAAGGTGAGACCGCACGCGTCGAAACGCTCTCGGCGGGCGATTTGGTCATCGATCTCGGCAAGCATTCGGTGCGCCTGAAAGACCGCACGCTTGACCTGACGCCGACGGAATTCGATCTGCTGACGGTGTTGACCCAGAACCCAGGACGCGCATTCACGCGTCTGCAATTGCTCGATCAGGTGCAGGGTGAGGCGTTTGAGGGGTACGAGCGCACGATCGACGCGCACATCAAGAACTTGCGGCAGAAGATCGAGCGCGACCCGAAGAACCCGCGCTATATTCTGACAGTCTTTGGCGTCGGCTATAAATTCGCGGACGAAGACTCGTTGCCGGGAGATGGCGCGTGAGCCAGTCGTTTCCGTTCGCGCGCAGTTTGCTCTTTCGCCTGATGGCGGCATTCGCGCTGGTGATCCTCGCCGTCGTCGCGATCATCTTCGTGGTAGCGAATCAGACGACGACGAGCGAATTCCGCAGTTATATGTTTCGCGGTGGGATGTCGCAGACCGACCAGATCGCGAACGAACTGGCGGCGTATTATGCGGCGCGCGGCAGCTGGCAAGGCGTGGACGGGTTTATCGCATCATCATCCGGCATGGGACAAATGATGGGTGGCGGACAGGGCAGAGGGCGCGGCTTTGGCGCGACGATGGGCAACAATTCCCTCTCGGTTGCCGATGCGAATGGCGTCATCGTCGCGGCGGGCGATGGTTCGGGCGTAGGGCAGATGGCGCCCAGCGCGCAGCTCGCGCGCGGCACGGCGATTGTAGTGAATGGGCAAACGGTTGGCACACTGATGGATCAATCGCCTGCGGTCACCGTCCTGGATGCCGCGCAGCAAGATTTTCTGGCGCGTGTGAATCTTTCGATTCTCTTCGCCGGTATCGCCGCGGGATTGATTGCGTTCGTGGTCGGCTTTGTTCTGTTCCGCCAGATCACCGCACCGCTTGACGCGCTCGCCGCGGCATCGCGTCGGATCGCCGCGGGCGACTTGAGCGCACGCGTCGTCAAGCCGCAAAACGACGAGGTCGGGCAGGTGGGCAGCGCGTTCAACGCGATGGCGGAGACGCTGGCAAAATCAGAAACCGCGCGGCGGAATATGATCGCGGACATCGCGCACGAGTTACGCAATCCGCTGGGTGTGATTCAGGGACAGCTGGAGGGAATGATCGATGGTGTGTTCGCGACAACGCCGGAGCAGATCGCATCGATTCACGACGAAACGCTGTTGCTGACACGCCTCGTCGATGACCTGCGCGATCTTGCGCTTGCCGACGCGGGTCAGTTGCGGATCACTCGCCAACCGACGGATTTGCGCGCGCTCGTCGAGAAAACTGCCGCCGCGTTTGCGCCGCAAGCTGCGGAAAAGCGCATCGCGTTGAAAACGGAATCTGCCGCCGCGCTGCCCGTCATCAGTATCGATCCACAGCGAATCGAGCAGGTGTTGCGAAATTTGATCGGGAACGCGTTGCGGCATACGCCAGAAGGCGGAACGGTCAGCGTGCAGTGTTCGGCGAACGGTGAGCGGTCGTTGGTCACAGTTCGTGTGGCTGATACTGGCGCGGGAATTCCGGCGGAAGACCTGCCGTTCGTGTTTGAGCGTTTCTGGCGCGGGGATAAATCGAGGTCGCGGGCTGGCGGCGGCGCGGGGTTGGGCTTGGCAATTGCCAGGCAGTTGGTCAGCGCGCACGGCGGAACGATTCGGGTCGACAGCGATGCAGGGCGCGGCGCGACCTTCTCGTTCACGCTGCCGGCGAAATAAAAAACCCGCTTGCTACGAAGAAGCGGGTTTCTTTTTTTGTAACTATTCGGCTCCGTGTCATTGCGCGCCGAAGCACCTTCCTATTTTTAAGATGCGGGCTGTGTTGCGGTCTGCGGCTGCGTCGCCGGCGCGTTGCTCAGCAAGTAGCCGATGAAGATAAAGATCACGGCGAGCAGTTCACTGATCCGAAAGAGTTCGATGCCGGACAGAACACCGACGCTATGCGCGACGGTGGCGATCAATGCGCCGATGGCAATGAGCGCGGTCGCAATGGCGCGCTCTTTGTTCGTGTGATTCCGCGCGAAGAAGTAAACCGACCACAGCGCGCCGAGAATGAATGCCAGCGCGCCGAGCGTGTTCAGAATGATCAACAGCAATTCGACCGGGAAAAATGGAAAGACTTTGAGCGGCACGCTGCTTGCCGAAACGCTGTACAGCTTTGCCGAGTCGATGCTGGTTGTGGCGATCAAAACGATGCCGATCACGGAGAGGACCGAAAGCACAGCCAGAATCCAGTCGTTGAGCCGTTTCGGCGCGATGAGGTACATCGTTCCCATTCCCAGCCACGCGGGGATCAACAACGCGCCCGTGGCATAGTAGACGCGGTACGTCACCAATCCCCAGCGTCCGCGCAGCGTGGCGGCTAATTCCGCCGCGACGGCAATTGCCCAGATCGCGATGGCGATTCCCCACATCAGTTGGTGCATCTTGCGGCGCGCCGCGTATTGCCGGAACACGGACACCGCAAAGACTGCGCTGACGACAACGTCAATCGCGGAGATCAGTGGGTTGATCGTTGACATTGATTTTTTCCTCCTGCAAGATATTTTCTAGACCTGCTTTACGCCGACAATAACGTCATGCGCCGGCTTTCCCGCCGTAATACGTCTCGACCATCGCGACGAGCATTTCATTCACGACGACGCTCAGGCGTCGATAGATGTCGAGCGAGTGGAACCCTTCGTCAGACTCGGAGCGAGACGCCAGATCGATGAGGTCTTCGAAGATGTAATCACGGAAAAAAAGAAACGCGCGGAGCGCATCCGGTAGCGAGGTGCCTTGACGCAGACTGGCATGACCGTATTCTTTTCCAAGATGCCGCGCGCTGCGCGACGTGCCTGCGCCGTCCGGTTCTTCGCGCAGCGCCTGCAGCAGCAGCGTCATCAGTCGATGCCCCAATTCGCGATGGCGTTCCTTGGCGGCATCGTCAAAGTTGCGATACCACGCTTCGTGCTCTAGCCGTCCGCTGGCAATCTCCAGCCGCGCGCGTCCGAGCGCGCCGTGAATCAGCCGCTCCAGATCGCGCGCGGGCGGCGTCGTGGCGCGATGCGATTGCAGCGCGCGCATATCGGTTTCACTAAAGCGGCGATGCCCGCCGGGCGTGCGGAATGCGCGCACCTTGCCCTGGTCAGCCCACTGGCGTAGCGTCGCTGGACTGACGCCGAGCTGCTGACTGGCGTTCTGGAGCGACAGCCATCCTTCAGTTCCGGCGGGATGAGTCTTTGGCATAAATCTCTCTAAATCTATAGAAACTTGCGCAGGATTCTACCATAATCTCCGCGGTTGTCAAGCAGGCAATTCGTTGTTCGCCGCAGAGTCGCAGAGGACGCGGAGAAAAAATATAGAAATCCTCTGCGTGCTCCGCGTTTCAGACGACGACCAATCAAAAAGCCGGGCGCATTTCCCGGCTTTTTGAGTTTACACTTTTCTTTTCAGCCCGACGTTCCAGAAGACTTTGAAGCGACAATAATCTTGGTCGGGCGACGTGACGCGGCAGGAAATTTCTTGCACCGTGTGCGGATCGCCGCTCGCCCAGTTGATCGCGGCTTCGTAGAATGCGGTAGGCACGTGGCAGAAATGCGCGATCGGCGTCGCGTTGGGACGATGCAGCAACTCGGCGCAATAGGGGCACTGGTGAATGTCCAGCAGGAAATCTTCACCTTCGCGGCGAAAGACATGCTGATAGCCCATCGCGCGCGAAAGCTCGTCGGTCAAGCGACTCAGCGCCATCGCGGCGCGCTCGCGCTTGGTGCCCAATCCGTCGAACGCGCGTAGGAATTGCGTAAACGCCAACGCGCCGCTGCGCGTCAGGTCTTCAAAGCCGCGCTCTCCGGTCCGGCGGAAAATCTCGCGCGCCTGAATGTCGTCAAAGACCTGCCAGACCATCCCGATCATCTTCTCGAACTCGTGCTGGCTGATAGCGGGCGAATTATCCATGGGCGGCGGGTGATCGATGTAGCGGTCGAGTCCTGCCAGCGACAGTACGCGATTCAGCGCTTCGACGTTAGGAGTTTCTTCGGCGATAATATCGTACGAAATGCGGACAATAAATGCCGGGATGCGTTTCTCTTCAATCATCGCCTTCTCCTCTCGATGAGTTCCAATCGCTTGCGCGTTCATGCCACTTTTGATAGAATGACGCGTGATGTGCGCGGAATTATTCTGCCGATGCCGGCGCGGTCGATTCTGTCGCGGCGCGCCGATTTTCGAAATGGCGCAGTCGCAGCAGCGTAAACGCCGAGAACGCGCCGAGCAGCGCCGTGACCAGGACGATGCCATCTGCGCCCTTCCAATCGGCAAACGGTCCGCCGATACTTGCGCCGATAAACTGCCCCACGCCGAAGAAGACAGAATACAAGCCCATGATTGCGCCGCGGTCGGCGGTGTGTTCTTCCGTAATATCCGCCAGATATGTGACCGCCGCCGGCGTGAATCCACTCTGGATGAAAATACTCGCGACCAGCAAGAGCGCCAACGGGAGCACCAAGGGCGCGCTGAGCGCGGGTTGATGGTTCAGCATAAAGAGGAAAAGACACGTCAGAAAAAGTCCGCCGGTGCCGATCAGCATGACCGTCGTTTTTTTCATTTGCGTAAAGACCATGCTCCAAAGCGCGATGCCGACGATGAAGACCAAGGCGTACGCGGCGCGAATGTTGCCGGCTTGGAAACTATCGAATCGTCCGACCAGCAACTGACCGGGAAAGTTGCCGCGATCGGTCAGAATGCGCGCGGTCAGATTGATAAAGACGCCCAGCACGGCGTTGATCGCGATCCACGCCGGCGCAAAACTGGCGACGCGTGGACTGGTGACGATGTTCCAATAATGGCGCCACGTTTCGCGCGCGGTAGTCACGCGCGCCGGGCGCGGACTTTCCTTGATCTCGTGGATGCCGAACCAGAGAATGCCGAGACTGGCGATATAAATCAGGGCATTTAGCGCAAAGGCGGGACTGGTGAGTGGAATGCCGGCGACGAAAGCAGGGTGACCAAAGTGCCGCCACAACCAGCCGCCCAGCGAAAATCCCACCGCCACGCCGCCAATCGTCGCCGCTTCGAAAAAGCCGACCACCCACGAGCGTAGTTTTTTGGAATGCGCGGTGGCTTCGGCGATAAAGCCCAGCGTTGCCGGCGCGTTCGCGGCGGTGGAGAGTCCTTCCAACAGACGCGTGACAATGAGCAGCCAGACGACGGTCGTCATCGCCGTAATCTGAACGGCGATTGCGCCAAAGAGCGGTCCGAAGATGATGAACAATTTTCTGCCGTAGCGATCGCTCCACGCGCCAAACAGCGGCGCGCCGATCAGTTCCGCCAGAAAGAATGCGCCGATGATGATGCCGCCCAGCGTGTACGAAATCACGTACACCTGACCGCCGGTGATCGTGTGCAATGGGTGACCGGGAGTTTTTGCGGCGGCGTCGATAAAGTTGAGGTAGAACTGGATGTTTTCGCCCATCGCGCCGGCGGCGGCGCGCAGCAAAAGACTTCCCACGATGACCGCGACCAGTGACCGAATGAGATGGGGCGGGGTCGCGGGGTCCGGATTGGACAAGGACATTGATTCCTCCAGTTGCCCATTATACCACACTGGTACACCTCGCGCCAAACAGATTGAGAAAAGAAAGGTCAGTGATATTGAGTCAGTTTCTACGAATTGGGGCGTTCATTCTCGTCGCGGCGGTGGTTGTCGCGTGCGGCGCACCATCGCAGCCGGCGATCACGCCGGTTGCCGCGATCACCATCATCCCGGTCGTCGCGACGCCGGCGGCGACATCTACGCCCGCGCCGACAGCGACGGCGTTCGTCACCGCGCCCGCGCCCGGTCAAGCCGCCATTGTTCCGATTCTGTTGTACCATCACTTGCAAGATTTAGGCAGCGGCGCAAGCGAATTGCAAAAAACCTGGACGGTCGCACCGCAAAACTTTGACGCGCAGATGAATTTGATCGCGCAACGCGGCTTTCATACGATTACGATGGGGCAATTGGTCGCGCATCTGAAGGATGGCAAGTCGCTGCCCGCCAAGCCGATCATCGTATCGTTTGACGATGGTTGGGAAGAGCAGTATGCCGTCGCGTTTCCAATCCTCAAGAAATACCATCTGATCGGCACGTTCTTCGTCTATACGCATCCGCTCGACCACGCACCGTACATGACATGGGCGCAGTTGCAGGAAATGTCTGCCGCGGGAATGGACATCCAGCCGCACACGCTGACCCATCCACACTTGCGCGCGCTGACGCCGAACGAGGCGATGAAGGAAATTGCAGAGTCGAAATCGATTCTGGAGACGCGGCTCGGCAGACCGATGATCGCGTTTGCCTATCCATTCGGCGAGTACGACGCGGCAATTATCGATATGCTCAAGCGCGCCGGATTTCAAGCTGCTGTGACGCTGGATCCGGGTTATCGCCAGCGCGCCGACGAATTGTTCACACTCCATCGCATTCGAACCTCGTACAATGACTCGCTGGACGATTTTACCAAGCGGCTGCCGCAGTGAATCGATGCGCTATCTTTTACGCTCAATTTATGTAATTCTCATCTGGAATTAACCAAGTCATGCGATAATATTTGTGGATGGTGAGTGGACAATCTCGACCGGGGAAGGGTGAACTATGCAGAAACCAAATTATGCTTTGATGTCGTGTGTGGTTGTGTTGGCAATTCTGGTAGGCATTGTTGGCGGCGGCGTGATGGGCGGTCTCGCCGGCTATTATGCGGCGCAAAATGTAGCGACGAGTCCGGCGGCGGTCACGGTGGGGGCGACTAGCCCCAATGCTACAGTTCAGCCGGCGGTTGCTCCCGCACAGCAAAATGTGACGCTGCAAGAAAATTCAGCGGTGATCGACGCGGTTAAAAAAGCCAAGCCCGCCGTGGTGACGGTCATTAACAAGCTGCAAGCCAGCCGCGGGTTCTTTGGTACGGTTTCTCCGACGGCGTCGGGATCGGGCATCATCATCGACCCGAAAGGATACATCGTTACCAATAACCATGTGATCGCGGGCGAGCAGACGTTGCAGGTGATTTTCTCCGACGGCACCAGTACGGATGCGACGGTCGTCGGCGCAGACCCGGTAGCCGATTTGGCGGTCATTAAGGTGAATGGCAAAGTTCCGGCGGTAGCGCAACTGGGCGATTCGAGCGCGCTGGTGCCTGGTCAGGTGGCGATTGCCATCGGCAGCCCGCTGGGCGATTTTCGCGGCACGGTGACAGTGGGTGTCATCAGCGCGTTGAATCGCACGGTGGGTCAGCAGCAAGGTTTGATCCAAACGGATGCGGCGATCAACAACGGCAACTCCGGCGGTCCATTGCTGAACAGTCTCGGTCAGGTCATCGGCATCAACACGCTGGTCGTACGCAGCACGAACAGCGGCAACGTCGCCGAGGGCTTGGGGTTTGCGATTCCGTCGAATCAGGTGCGTGATGTGATGACGCAGTTGATTGCGACGGGTCACGTCGACCGTGCCTATATCGGCATTTCCTATCAGGAGGTTGATCCGCAGATCGCCAGCGCGCTCAATCTGACTACGACGACGGGAGTGGTGGTCACTCAGGTTGAGACCGGCTCGCCGGCGGACAAGGCGGGGATTCAGCAGGGCGATGTGGTTCTCCAGTTGGATTCGCAATCAATCGATCAAGACCATACGTTGACGGGGCTGCTAAATAATTACAAAGCCGGCGATACGGTCACTTTGACAGTCTTGCGTAATAACCAGACGATGCGCGTCAAGCTCACGCTGGCGTTGCGCCCATCGTCGTAATCGGCAAGCGTTGGCGGAAATACAAAATCCTGCGACTCGAACAAGTCGCAGGATTTTTGATTCGCGTCGGTACGCGGTTATCCGAATTTTTTCTTGAGAATGTCTGCGAGCGTTGGCTGACCGATCTCTTGCAATTCGTACCGCACGCGGTCGGTGGGATGCTTGATGTTCACGACGCGCCGCAGGTCAATCGGCGTCGCGATCAGAACGAGATCGACCGGCGCGGCGTTGATGGTCGCCTCCAGTTCCTGCACCTGCTTGTCGCCGTAGCCCATCGCGGGCAGCACCGCGCCGGTGGTGGGATATTTGTTGTACGTCTCTTTGATCGAACCAACGGCATAGGGTCGCGGATCGACGATCTCGCTCGCGCCGAATTTCTGCGCGGCGACGACGCCCGCGCCATACGCCATTCCGCCGTGTGTCAGCGTCGGTCCATCTTCGACGACGAGGACGCGCTTGCCGCGAATTGCCGCCGCGTCGTCCACGAAAATCGGCGAGGCGGCTTCGACGATGGCAGCGTTCGGATTTGTCGCGCGAATGTTGGCGCGCACCCGATTCGCGTTCTCCGCGTTCGCCGTGTCCACCTTGTTGATGACGACGACATCCGCCATTCGTAGATTCGTTTCGCCTGGATGAAAGGTCAATTCGTGCCCCGGTCGATGCGGGTCCGCAACGACGATCAACAGGTCGGGCTGATAAAACGAGAAATCGTTATTGCCGCCGTCCCAGAGAATGATGTCGGCTTCCGTTTCGGCTTGACGCAGAATTTTCTCGTAATCCACACCGGCGTAAACAATCGTGCCGCGCGCAATGTGCGGCTCGTATTCCTCGCGCTCTTCAATCGTCGTTTCGTGTTTGACGAGATCGTCGTACGTCGCGAATCGTTGCACCGCTTGCTTAACGAGATCGCCGTAGGGCATTGGGTGGCGAATGGCGACGACGCGTTTGCCCATCGCCTGGAGCGCGCTGGCGACCGCGCGCGTCGTCTGCGATTTGCCGCTGCCGGTCCGCACCGCGCAGATCGCGACGACCGGCTTGGTCGATTTCACCATCGTCGCGCGCGGACCCATCAAGCGGAAATCCGCGCCCGCCGCCAGCGCCACTGACGCGCGGTGCATCACCGTCTCGTGGGAAACATCGCTGTACGCAAAAACGACCTGAGTGATTTCGTGTTGCTGGATAAGCATCGGCAGGTCCGATTCCGGGTGAATCGGAATGCCTTGCGGATAGAGCGAGCCGGCAAGCGCGGCGGGGTACACGCGTCCTTCGATATTGGGGATTTGCGTCGCGGTGAACGCGACGACTTGATACGCGGGGTTGTCGCGAAAGTAGACGTTAAAGTTGTGAAAGTCGCGCCCCGCTGCGCCCATGATGACCACTTTGTCTTTTGGCATGATCGTTTTCTCTCCAGTGTTTTATGGTTGGATGTCACGAATGGCGCAGTTCGCCCGCCGGATGTCGCAGCAAAAACGCGCCGAGTACGCCGTTCACAAAACGCGGCGCGGTATCGCCGCCGAATGTTTTAGCCAGCTCGACCGCCTCGTTGATTGCGACTTTGATCGGTACGTCTGGCGCGTATTGCAGTTCGTACAGCGCGATTCGCAGAATGTTGCGGTCGATGATCGCGAGTTGTTCGACGGGCCACTCCGGCGCGTGCTGACGAATGATTTCGTCGAGCGTCGTGCGATGCGCGGTGACGCCCTCCACCAGCGCGTGGGCAAACTCGGCGCCTTCTGCCGGCAGGTTCTCATCCAAAATCAAATAGTCGAGCACCGGCGCGGGCTGGTGTCCAACGCTGTCGATTTCAAAGAGCGCTTTCAGCGCAAGCGCGCGCGCTTGGCGTCGAGTTTTCACGCTTTTCCTCGGCTACGTAGGTTCGCGCTCGCCGCGGTCGGCGACGTCATCGATGTGAACATTGATTTCCTTTACCGGCATTCCGACGACATCCTGGATCGCGCGGCTGATTTCGTGCTGAAGTATCTGTCCCAGCGGCAGCATCTGCGCGTCCGGTTCCGCGACGATGTACAGATCGATCGTGACCGTGTGGTCTTCGAATTCGAGATGGATGCCTTCACTCGCTTTGCCGCTGAACAATCGATGGACGCCGCTGGGATTCTCTGACGAAAGTCCAGCTACTCCCGGCGTAGCCAGCGCGGTGAGACGCACGACTGCCAGCAAGACCTCCGGCGCAATGGTGACCGATCCCAGGTTTTCTTCCATATTGACCTCTTGCTCTCCAGCGCATTGCGGAAGGATGCGCGCTACGTCAACCCGCCGTCCACCGACACCACTTGACCCGTGATGTAGCTTGCCTCGTCCGACGCGAGGAACGCCACGACGTTTGCCACTTCTTCAGCTGTGCCCATTCGCCCCAACGCGGTGAGTTTGACGATGCCGTCTTTGATCTCCTGCGGCAGCGCGTTCGTCAAGTCGGTAGGGATGTAGCCCGGCGCGACGGCGTTGACCGCGATGTTCTTGCCGCCATATTCCTTCGCCATCGCCTTGGTAAAGCCGATAACGCCGGCTTTGGCGGCGGAGTAATTCGTCTGTCCCGGATTGCCGACGACGCCGGCGATCGACGTCATATTGACGATGCGTCCGTACTTTTGCTTCATCATTTGGCGCAGCGCAGCTTTACTGCAATTGAAAACGCTCTTCAGATCCTGAGCGATGATCACGTCGAAATCTTCTTCCTTCATCAGCGCGAGCAGGTTATCGCGCGTCGTCCCGGCATTGTTCACCAAAATATCGATCCGTCCAAACGCGTCCGTGGCGGCTTTGACAACATTCTGCGCGGCGGCGAATTGGCTCACGTCGCCTTGCGCCGCGATCGCTTCGCCGCCGTTTCGCTTGATCTCGGCGACGACCTCGTCCGCTGCGCTCGCACTCTTGTTGTAGTTGACGATGACCTTCGCGCCCAGCGACGCCAGTTTGATCGCGCACGCGCGCCCGATGCCGCGCGATGCGCCGGTGACGAGGGCGACTTTGCCGGTGAGCTGATTCATGTCGGTTTATCTCCAGTTAGACCGTTGGTGATCCTCTATGGACCGCCCCAAATCACCTGTAGCCAGGGACGCGCTTGGGGATCGGCTGAGGAAGAGTAGAAATACTTGCCGCTATGTCTCGCCGTATCGGCGGAATAAAGGACCAGGCGCAGCGGCTGTCCCGACGCATAGGCGGCGGCTGCCGCGCGGGTGACATCCCAGGTGATCGGTATGCCGGGCCAAGGCGGTAGAGTGTTCAATGGATTGACCCATGAACCGCCCACGTTCTCGCTGGCGAGGGGCGCGTTGTTCCAATTCAGCGCGGTTTGGCTCCAATCCTGGGTGACCGTAAATACCTGAATGTATGAAGGAAGCGGTCCGGGATTCCAGCCCTGACCGGCGTTTCCAAATTGGTACATCGTCAACGTGGATGAGATGATCGCTTTGTTGGACGGCACTGAGTCGAGCGGGAAGGTAATGTAATACTTGGAGTAGCAGGGCCAATCGGCAACGTCTTCTTGGTTTTGGACGTTGACCTGAGTTTGCCCGGCGTAATTTTTCTCTCCCCACTGGCTCCAGATGTCCATTCCCTGTCCGCACATTGTATTGCCGCCCACCTCGTCGTCCGCTACCGTTACCCCATTCAACCCATTTTGGATAGTCGTCGTTCCTTGCGGCGTTACCGAAGGCGGAGTAAACGTGGGCGTTCCAAAATAGAGCTGTCCCCACGTGTTCGGTTGGTTAGCGACCAGGGTTTCGGGCCACGTCTTGGGCGGGATGAACGTATTGACGGCGTCGTTGCGATTGTAGACGGTGACTCCGAGATTCCACGTCGTTCCTTGCGGCGGAGGACCGGCAAGTCCGAGACTGGAGAAAGGAATGTGAAATATCGGAACCCAGCCAGAGTCATCGGTGTTGTCATTCGGCGCATTGCCGCGCCACGTCGTTTCGGTGGTGAAGGGAATGGTGGAGGCGATCCAGTTGCCATTGCCATCGCCTTGGTATGCTGCCTGCCAGGGAAGGCGTGAGCTTTCCCACCAATTCAGTTGAGCGACAAACTGGTGGGCGTTCGCGTTCAACGGATTCCCGGCGTTGTTGCTTGGGGTCAGGTAAATCGCGGCGGAATCCCAGTTGGTCAGCGCATCGGTTTGCGGATTGGGGTTGTACCAAAGACGACGATCAAAGACGGAAAGGCGCAGGTAAAGTTCGGTGTCTGTATAGCCCACGCGCACATCAGTGTATGTCTCGACATCGGGATAGCTGCCGATAGGAATGATGCGCCCGAACCAGAAAATCCCGGTGGTGGTATCCCAGATACTCCCGTTGTAATAGGGCGCATTGACTCGCCGCACACCCAATCCGGCGTTCACGGGTTTTTCGATCAGAGGCAGGAAAACGGATTGCCCGCCGGTCGCGCTTGCGCCTACCGAAGCGTTGGCTACGGCGTTATTGCTCCAAGTCATTCCCCACAAACCGACGAGGAATATCGCCGAAACCAAAAATAGGGAAACGATCCATCTTGGTAATGTACGCATAGACTTGCCTGTTCTACCAAATCCAAATTAGGATTTGGTTTCGACAAACGCCTTGACGCTCGCCACATCGCCGACGCTGATCGCGCGTGCGTTCGGGGTGATGCGACGAACCAAGCCGGCGAGCACGTCTTTTGGACCCAGTTCGACGAAACTTGTCGCGCCCTGCGCGACGATATACTCCACAGACTTGACCCATTGCACCGATGAGGTCAACTGCGCGACCAACTCGCGCTGGATTGCCTCGATACTGGTGAGCGGGGTCGCCGTGACGTTGGAAATCACCGGCGTCTTCGGCGGGCGCATCGGCGTCTGCGCGACCGCGCGCTCAAACTCGCGCGCGGCGGGCTCCATCAACCGCGAGTGCGCGGCGATGCTGACGGCAAGCGGCAGGACGCGCCGCGCGCCGCGCGCCTTTGCCAGCGCTGCCGCGCGTTCCATCGCGTCCTTCGCGCCAGAGATGACGATTTGCCCCGGCGAGTTGTAATTGGCGATCTGCGCGCCGGCTTCGCGGCACACCGCCTCGAGCGCGGCATCGTCCAAGCCGATGACCGCCGCCATTGCGCCGGGCATTTTCTCGCCGGCGTCTTTCATCACCCGACCGCGCACGCGGACGAGTGTGAGCGCGTCGGTAAAATCCATCACGTCGGCGGCGACGAGCGCCGAGTACTCGCCCAGAGAGTGCCCCGCAACGAATGCCGGCGGCGTATCGCGCCGGAGTGATTGAAGAACGCGCAGCGCCGCGATGCTGTGCGTCAGCAAGGCGGGCTGCGCGTTGATCGTATCGGTCAAGACGTTTTCGGGACCGTTGAAGCAGAGTTGGGAGAGCGAAACACCAAGCGTCCGGTCGGCTTGCTCGAACACCGCGCGCGCTTCAGGATACGCGGCGACCAAATCCTGCGCCATCCCCACGTACTGCGATCCCTGTCCTGGAAAAACTAAAGCGACTGGCATCACGCGTTCTTGGCGGGTTTTTGCTCGACCGTGAAGATTTCTTCGCCTTCGTAGTGTCCGCAGTAGGGGCAGACGTGATGCGGCAAACGCGGTTTGTGGCAGTTCGGGCACGCGACGAGATTTGCCGGCTTGAGCGCGAGGTGGCTGCGCCGGCGGTCGCGTCGTCCTTTCGATAATTTCCGTTTTGGTAGAGGCGGCATGAGTCTTTCAGATTCCTTTCGCGTATGTTTGTAGAGGCAAAGCTTTGCCCCTACTCGTCGAGCAATTGTTTGAGCACCTGCAGGCGCGGATCGAGTTCATCGTGCGTGCAGTCGCAGCGACCTTCGTTCCAATTCTTACCGCACGTCGGACACAAGCCCGCGCATTTCGAGCGGCAGACCGGGCTGGGTGGAATCGCCAGGAGCAGGTCCTGTCGGACGACTTCGGTCAAATCGATGATGTGATGTTCGTCGATCTGCGTGGCTGGCTCATCGTCGACCGTCAGCGGAAGCGCCGCGCCGGTGACGATGTCAATCGTCGGACGAAATTCTTCTTCCAACTTGAACTGCAGCGCCGTCGAAAACAATTCAGCGCAGCGCGAGCAGGTCAGTTCCACCGATACTCGCAAAGTGCCGGTGACCAGAATGCCATCGGCGGTGCGAATCATTTGAATTCTGCCGTCTAGCGCGCTCAACGGAACGATGCCGGGGTCGAGCGCGCGAATGTCTTCGTGCAGCGCGTATTGTCGGAATTGTCCAGTCTCATCCTTCAAGAGCTGGGCGACATTGTATCGCATGACAACATCCATTGTCGCGTTGAGTGACGCAACGCGCACATTATAGGCAAGACAAGGAATGTGTCAAGAATTGTTCTGATCGCGATTCGAATTCTGCGGCGCAGCGCCTTGGTCCGAGATAAAGTTCAAGCCGTTGTACACCTGGGTTTGCAGCGCGGCGACCTGCTGCGCGAGCTGTTCCAGACGCGACTGCAATTCGGACAGCGCCTGCGCGACGTACGTGTCCGCGCCCTGGCGGATCTGCTGCGCCGACGCTTGGGCTTCCGCTTCGATCTGCGCCGCGCGCGTCTCGGCGGCTTTGGCGACGGCGTGCTCGTTGGTCAGGCGCGCGGCGTCTTCCTTCGCCATAGCGGTGATGCGCTGGGCTTCTTCTTGCGCCTGCGCGATCACGCGGTCGCGGTCTTGCACAATCTTTTTCGATTGCTTGATTTCTTCCGGAATCGCGATCCGCATCTGATCGATGATGTCGAGGAATTCGTCCTCGTCGATCATCGTCTTGGAAGTCATGGGGACGCGCCACCCTTTGGTGAGAAGGGCTTCCAAGCGGTCAACCAAGTATAAGATGTCGATGGCTATCATCCCCTTTCGGTTGGAGAGTGAAGTTGGAGGTTGGAGGTTGGAAGTTAGAAGTTGGAGATTAGAGGTTGGATGTTGGAGTACCCTGCCTCCAGTTTCCAATTTCTAACCTCTAATCTCCAATCTCCAGTCTCTACTCTTGCAGCGAAACCTGTTTAATTTTGTCGCCGCGGTCGTCGCCCAATTGCGCCAGGCGCTGCTTCAACGCGGTCTCGACGTACGGCGGCACCATCTCGTGGATGCTTCCGCCGGCGAATGCCACTTCTTTGACAGTCGACGAGCTGACAAAGGCGTACTTGAGCGTCGTCATCAGACACACCGTATCGATTTCCTCGGCGAGTTGGCGATTCGTCAGCGCGGTCTGGTATTCGATCTCAAAGTCGTAGGTGACGCGCAAGCCGCGCACCATCACTTTTGCGCCGCGCAGCCGGGCGTACTCCACGGTCAAGCCGTGATACGGAACGACCTCGATGTTCGGCGTGTCTTGAGCGGCTTGGCGCATGAACTTGAGCCGCTCTTCGGTGGTGAATAACAGATTCTTCAGCGGACGGTCATAGACCGCCCAAATCAGTTTATCGAATAACTGCGCCGCGCGCTTGGCGATATCAACGTGCCCATAATGGATCGGATCGAACGAGCCAGGATAAAGGGCAGTGATCAACTCAGGTCTCCCTTGCCTTTCCAGAATTCGTTCACTTTCTCGGCGAGCAGTTTGTGTTCGGGCTGGACCAGTTCCGGGTCGCCGTCGAACAATTCCTGCGCCACGGTACGCGCCTCCTCCAGAATCTTCACGTCGCTCAACTTGGCGATTTTCAAATCGGGCAGCCCCGATTGCCGGGTTCCGAAGAATTCGCCGGGACCGCGCAGTTTCAAGTCTTCTTCCGCGAGCCGGAAACCATCCTGCGTCGATTCGATCACGCGCAGCCGTTCGTCGCTTGTTGCGCCGGACTTGTCCGCGAGGAGCAAGCAGTACGACTGATGTTCGCCGCGTCCGACGCGTCCGCGAAACTGGTGCAATTGCGCCAGCCCGAACCGGTCCGCCCCTTCGATCAACATCACCGTCGCGTTCGGAACATCGATGCCCACTTCGACTACCGAGGTGGCGACGAGGACGTCGATCTGGTGGTCGTGAAACGCGTTCATCGTGTCGTCTTTTTCGGCTGAGCGTAGTTTACCGTGAATCAGTCCTACATGCAAATCGGGATAGACCTGCTTGCTGAGCCGTTCGTACTCTTCCACCGCCGCTTTCGCATCGATGCTTTCCGATTCTTCGATGAGCGGGCAGATGACAAATGCTTGCCGACCCTCTTTGACTTGATTGCGAATGAACGCGTACGCGCGCTCGCGTTCGCGCGGCTCGAGCCATTTCGTTTTGATCTCTTGGCGACCGGGCGGCATCTCGTCGATGATCGACAAATCCAGATCGCCGTAGACCGTCAACGCGAGCGTGCGCGGGATCGGCGTCGCGCTCATCACCAGAATGTGCGGGTTGTAGCCCTTGGCGCGAATCGTGCCGCGCTGCTCCACTCCAAAGCGATGCTGCTCATCGATGATGGCGAGCGCGAGTTCCTTGAACTGAACGTCTTCTTGGATCAGCGCGTGCGTGCCGACGGCGATATCGATTTCGCCTGCCGCGATTTGCGTGCGCGCCTCTTCCTTCTCGCGATTTTTCATGCTGCCGACCAGACGCACGACGCGCGGCGGATGGGCTTGCGTTTCAAAGATCGTCGAGAGCGTTTTGAAATGCTGTTCCGCCAGGATTTCAGTCGGCGCGAGCAGCGCGGCTTGCATTCCGTTCGCAACGGCTGCCAGCATTGCCGCCGCGGCGACGACGGTCTTGCCGGAGCCAACATCGCCTTGCAGCAAGCGGCTCATCGGCTGGGCGTGCTGGATGTCGCCGAGAATATCGTCCATGGCGCGCCTTTGCGCGCCGGTCAGATGGAACGGCAGCGTGGCGAGAAAATCGGAAATGAGTTTGTCGTCCGCGCGCAGCGCTTTGCCCGGCACTTGACGCCACTTGCGGCGCTGGCGCAACACACCGATTTGAATGTACAGAAATTCTTCCAGCGCCAGGCGTCGCCGCGCTTGCTCCATTTTCTCGAACGATGTCGGGAAATGGATCTCGCGCAGCGCGGTCGTCAGGTCGAACAAATTGGCGCGGCGGCGGACCGATTCCGGCAGCGGGTCTTGAACCTTCGCTGCCCAGGATTCGACGACGCTGTTGATCAATCGGCGCAGCCAGCGATTCGTCAGCCCTTCGGTCAGCGGATAGACCGGCACGATACGCGCGGTGTGCAGTAATTCCTTGCTGAGCGGCTCCCATTCTGGCTGCTTGAGTGTGAGCCGACCGAGGTGCTGATCGACCGTGCCGCTGATGACGATGCGACGCCCCGATTTGAATTGCTGTTGCAGCCACGGCTGGTTGAAGAACGCCACCTGAATCGTGCCGCTGGGATCGGCGAGCAAGACGTTGGTGATCGTCAAGCCCCCGCGAACTTCACGCGTCCGGGTTTCGCCGACGGTCAACAGTAGCGTGACCTCTTCGCCGAACATCAACTGGCTAATCGTCTTGAGCTTGCTGTAATCGTCGTAGCGGCGCGGATAAAGATAGAGCAAGTCGCCGACGACCTCGACGCCCAGCCGTTGTAATTTCTTGGCGAACGCCGGTCCCACATTTTGGAGCCGCGTCACGCTGGCATCCAGCCCCAGTCCTTGCGGCAGGGGCGCACGCGGCATTTGCTTGGCAGCCGGTGACGCGTCCTCTTCGTCGTCGAATTCGTCCGGCGGCTCGGGCAACGACGGCGACGCTTCAGGCAGGATCGCCGGTTCCGCCTCCGCGGATGGCTCGGCGCGCAGCGCGGCGATTGCCTGTTCAAGCATTCGCTTGCGCGCCTCCACCTCGGCGGTGCCGTATCCTTTGAGCGCGTTCATCACGTCATCCGCCGCGCGTGCGTGCGTTGCATCGCCTTCTGTCTTTTGCTTTGCCGCCCACTTGTTAATGAACTGTTCCAGTCCGCCGATCACCAAATGGTCGTCACATTTTTTCTGCTCGTTCAAGAGCATCCGTTCCAAATCACCTAACGCCAATGACATTCATTTCCTCAAAATTCAATTCGATATCGAAATGCGCGAAACGCTGGAGCAGGGCGACGTTGCGGGCGTTATCAAGATACGCGGAGCATCCGAA
>VFSW01002113.1_pt1 | contig 30136 bp, 27 predicted proteins | sample 5358111 | NCBI WGS metagenome assembly VFSW01 (sample SAMN11554181, study PRJNA540505) | mine drainage metagenome | isolation source: sediment from site ElyBrook_90M | place: USA: Ely Copper Mine, Vershire, VT | collected 2017 | reverse complement strand
CCTCGGCAGCGTCGTCCTTGTTCGGAAAGCCTAGTTGGATCTGGGCGTGGCGCATGTCGGGTGAGACGATCACCTGCGTAACCACCGCGGATAGCACGCGCGGGTCCGACATCTCGTAGGAGATCAGCTCGCTCAACTCCTCGCGCAATGCCTCGCTAACTCGTTCGGTACGATGAGAATCCATAGCTCTCCCTCCGGCCGCCGGCGCTCCTCATTCCAGCCATTCGACCACCGCTTCCACCAGCGTCTCGCCCAGCAGCCCCGCCGCCTCGCGTTCCACCGCCTGCAAAACCTTGGCGGCGAATTCGTGGTCGGGCGATACGGTTACGATCGAGATCAGCGCACGCTGCCAAGTGTCCTGGAAATCGATTTCGGCGACCGCGACGTTGAATTTCCCCCGCAGCCGCTCGGTCAGCCCGCGCACGGTGTGCCGCTTGTCTTTGAGCGAATGCGATTCGGGCAAGCGCAGTTCGAGGGTGAGAACCCCAATGCTCGGCATACGCTAGAACCGCACCGCCCATCGTTTCACAACTTGGAAATCGTCGAAAAACCTTAAACCAGAACTTCCGGCGCGACGCGCTCGGTGGCGAACGCCTCGATGATGTCGCCGGGCTTCACGTCGGAGAAATTGCGCAGCGTCACGCCGCACTCAAAGCCGGCTTTCACTTCGCTGGCGTCGTTCTTGAAGCGCCGCAGCGACTCCACTTTTCCGGTGTAAACCACCACGTTATCGCGCAGCAGCCGCACTTCGCTGTCCCGCGTCAGGACGCCATCCTGCACCATGCAACCGGAGACGTTGCCCACCTTGGTGATGCGGAAAACCTCGCGCACGATCGCCCGTCCGCGGTAGGTTTCCTTGTAAACCGGCTCCAGAAGTCCGGTCATGGCGCGCTTCAATTCGTCCGTCAGTTCGTAGATGATCGTGTGCAGGCGGATCTCCACCTTCTCGCGCTCGGCGAGCGCGGCGGCGTTGCGTTCCGGCCGCACGTTGAAGCCGATGATGATCGCCTCCGAAGCCGTCGCCAAATCGATGTCGGTTTCGTTGATCGCTCCGACGCCGGAGCGCAGCACGCGGATTTTGACCTTTTCGTTCGAAAGTTTCTGCATCATGTCGGCCAGCACTTCGGCGGTTCCGCCGACATCGGTCTTGAGGATGACGTTCAGCTCCTTCACCTCGCCCTGCTTCAGTTGCTCGTGCAACTGTTCGAGCGTGACGCGGGAGCCGCGCGACATGGCGTCGTCCCGCGCCTTGCTTTCGCGGTAAATGACGATCTGCTTGGCCTTGGCGGTGTCGGTCACCACCTGGAACGAATCGCCGACTTCGGGCAGGGAATCGAGACCCAGCACTTCCACCGGGATGGACGGTCCGGCCTCGCGCACCGCCTGGCCGCGGTCGTCGAACAACGCGCGCACCTTGCCGAAGACGGAGCCGCAGATGAAGAAATCGCCCACTCGCAACGTTCCGTTGCGCACCAGCACGGTGGCCACCGGGCCGCGTCCGCGGTCGAGCTTCGCCTCCAGCACGTTGCCCATGGCGGGCCGCTCCGGATTGGCTTTCAGATCCTGCATGTCGGCCACCAGCAGAATCATTTCGAGCAACCCGTCGAGATTGGTTTTGGCCTTGGCCGAAACCTGCACCATCACCGTGTCGCCGCCCCAATCCTCGGCCAGCAGGCCGCGGTCGGCAAGCTGCTGCTTGATGCGCTCGGGCTGCGCGCCGGGCTTGTCGATTTTGTTGATCGCCACGACGATCGGCACCTTCGCCGCCTTGGCGTGATCGATGGCTTCCAGGGTTTGTGGCATGACGCCGTCGTCGGCGGCCACCACCAGAACGACGATGTCGGTCACCTTCGACCCGCGGGCGCGCATCCGGGTGAACGCCTCGTGGCCGGGCGTGTCGATGAAGGCGATCTTCCGGCCGTCTTTCTCGACGTAATAGGCGCCGATGTGCTGGGTGATTCCGCCGGCTTCGCGGTCGGCGACGCTGGTCTGCCGGATGGCGTCGAGCAGCGACGTTTTGCCATGGTCGACGTGACCCATGATGGTCACCACCGGAGGCCGTTTCACCAGATCCTTGGTGTCTTCGGCGAGCTCGATCTCCTGGGTCGCTTCCTCTTCGTAGCTGACTTTGCTGGTGGAGGCGCCGAAATCGCGCGACAACTGTTCGGCCAGTTTGACGTCGAGCGTCTGGTTGATGGTGGCGAAGATCTTCTTCTCCACCAGTTTCTTCACCACCAGATTCGCCTTGACGCCGAGCTTTTCGGAGAGCTCCTTCACGGTGATGCCTTCGGCGATGGTGATGTCGCGGTCGATCGGCGGCGGCTCGGCCGGCTGGTCGCGGCGCATCGGCGTCCGCTGGGAACGCTCCTCCTCGGTGTGGTCGCGATGGCGGGCGTCGCGGGCGATGGGCTTGGCTTGATGGCGCCTCTGCTGTTCGGGCGGCAGCGGCATGGCCGGTTCCATCCGCGCCGATGGCGAAGTGGGGTGCAGCGCGCGCTGTACCCGTCCCCTGGTGGACGGGCCGCCGGGAATTCCCGGACCGCTCGGACGCACGATGGGCTGGCCGGGACGGATCGGGCCACCGTAGATCGGTTTACCGGGAACCGGACTCGACGGCCGGTTCGGAATGCCGGGCACCGGCGGCCTGGGAACCGGCGTGCCCAAACGGGCCAGAATGTCGGCCCTGGGGGGAACGATGGGACGTTGAGCGGGCTGCGCGGCCAGCGTGGGGCGCGGCTGTGGACGTAGAGGCTGGCCGGCGGACGGCCCACTCTCGGCGCCGCCCGAAGCGGATCCCCGCTGAACGAGACGGCCCGGGCCGGACGCTCCCGGCCTTACCAGGGACGAAACTCCGCGCGGGGCGCCGGGCATCGAAGGAGCGGCCGGCGTCGCCGGCGCGGCGGGACGGGGCGAATCGCTTTTTACGAGAATCGCGGGCTGGGACGGCGCGGCGCCGCCGGGAAACGGCTGGCGCGGGCCGGATAAAATCTGCCCCGGCCGCGGGGCGCCGGGGGCGGTGGGAAGCGGCCGCGCCGGGAAAGTGGTTGCGGGCCGCTGTGGTTGCGCTGGAGCCGCGGGACGCACTCCGCTGAACAGGGGCGGGCGCACCGGATGGGCCGGCGCCGAAATGGGCGCGGCGGGAGCGGGCGGAGCGGGCGCCTCCTTCTCCACGACCGGTTCGGGCATCTTCGGAGCGGCGCGCTCGACCACCGGCGGCGCTTCCCTTTCCACTTTCTCCACTTTCTCGACCGGCGGCGGCGGAGCGAGAGAAACCGGCTCCGGCGCGGGCGCCGCCTCCACGGCGGGCGCCTCTTCCACCGCGACCGGGGATGGCTCCGGCGCTTCGGCCTCCCGAACGTAGGGCCGCCCTTGGCGCTCGATCACCAGGAACTGCCGCAGCTTCTCGGCTACGTCTTCGTCCACCGAACTTGAGTGCGTCTTCTTCTCCGTGACGCCGAACTCGGGCAGCATCTCAAGGACGCGCTGCGGTTTGATCTCGAGTTCGCGCGCCAGCTCGTTGATGCGGATCTTTCTCATAATCGGGGGACGGTCGTGTTGCTCCTCGCCAGACGCAGTTTCTCCCTGTGCTCTCAGGGCTCCAAACCTCTCATGGTATCAGATTCGGCCTTCGCGCCCTCCAGCGCGGGTTCCTCAAACGCTTCGGGCGCCTCTTCCGCCGGCTCCCCCGCCGCCGCCTCCTCTTCGAACTGGCCGTAGTAGCCGTTCACGGCCGCCTGGATCTTCTCCACCAACTGCGCGCCGATGCCCGGAACGGCCTCAAGATCCTCCGGCGTCATCGCGCCCAGTTTCTCGCCGGTGCCGATGCCCGCCTCGACGCGCTTCGCGGCGACGCGTTCCTCCAGGCCGTGTTCGATCAGCGCCCACACCGGCGCGCCGGGAACCACCAGCGCGGCCATCGCGGACTCCACTTCCTGCCGCGTCTCTTCCTCGCGCTTGATGTCCACCTTCCAGCCGAGCAGCTTCGCAGCCAGCCGCACGTTCTGCCCTTTTTTGCCGATCGCCAGCGACAACTGCGTGTCGTCCACGATCACTTCCATGTGCTTTTCCGCCGCGCTCACGATAGCCACGCGCGAGATTTTCGCCGGACTCAAGGCGTGCGTGGCGAACACCACCGGATCGTCGGAGAAAGGAATGATGTCCACCTTTTCGCCGCGCAGCTCGCGAATGATCGACTGCACGCGCATCCCCTTCATCCCCACGCAGGCGCCGACGCAATCGACGTCGCGGTCCCGGCTCAAAACGGCGATCTTCGTCCGCTCCCCCGCCTCCCGCGCGCAGCCCTTGATCAACACCGTGTTGTCGTAGATCTCCGGCACTTCCTGCTCGAACAACCGCGCCACCAGCTCCGGCGCGGCGCGCGAAACGATGACGCCCGCGTTTTTGCCGGTCTTCTCCACGCTGCGGATGACGCACCGCACCCGGTCGCCCGTGCTGAAGCTCTCCAGCTTGCTCTGTTCCTTCTTCGGGAGCCGCGCCTCGGTCTTGCCCAAGTCGCATATCAGATCCGGCCCCTCGATGCGCTTGACGACGCAGTTGACGAGCTCGCCCACGCGGCCGGAATACTCGGAAAAAATCGTCTCGCGCTCGGCTTCCCGCACCTTTTGCAGGATCACCTGCTTGGCCGTTTGCGCCGAGATGCGGCCGAGTTCCGCCGTCGGTTTCGCGATGCGGATTTCGCCGTCGATCTGAACCGACGGGTCGATCTTCACGGCGTCGGAAAGCGCCATTTCCTTCACCGGATCCTGCACCTGCTCGACCACTTTTTTCACCGCGAAGATGTCGAAGGCGCCGCTGCGCTCGTTGAAGTCCACCACCAGATCTTCGACGGTGCGAAAATGCTTCCGCGCCGCCACCAACATGGCGTCCTTCACCGCGTCGATGACGATTTGCGAATCGATTCCTTTCTCTTTGCTGAGGATCTCGATGGACTGATAGATGGTTCCCACGCTGCTTGTCGCTCCAGTCTGTCCTTTGTTAAAAGGGGATTACCAATCGAACTTGAGATTGGCCTTCTGCACTTGCTCCAGCGGAAAACTCACCGCTTTGCCGTTGCCCGCGTCGAGCGTAATTTGCCCGTCGCGGCATCCGGCCAGGACACCCGTCCAAAGCTTCTGGTTTTCCACCGGCTCACGCAGGACGATTTTGGCCTTTTGGCCGGTAAAGCGCTCGAAGTCACCCGCCGCGCGCAGCGGCCGCTCCACGCCCGGCGAGCTCACTTCCAAGGTGTAGCTCCCTCCGGGGATGACGTCTTCGATGTCGAGGATCGTGCCGACCTGATGAGAAATGAATTCGCAATCGGAGTGAGTGACGCCGCCAGGTTTGTCGATATAGATGCGCAGCAACCGGCTACCGCCGCCGCCCAGCAACTGTGTCTCGACAATCTCAATTCCCTCGGCCAAGCCCACTCGCTCCGCTACTGCGGCCACCTTCGCGGCGATCGTTTCTCGAATCGGATCCGGCATTTTGCGCCCTACAAATAAAAAAGTGGGCTTTCGCCCACCGCTCTTCTCGACAATTTCAGTATACACCACGCCAATGTTCCCGGCGAAACGCCGAGGAAAATTGGGTAGGATGGAAGCCTTTATGCGGATTACGGACCTCGCGATTCGAGCGCTTCTTCCGGGTCGGCTTTGCGCCGCGCCGCTATTCGGCCAAGCCAGCCCTCCACCGGCGGCGAACGCGATGCTCATCGTGAGCGGCGATGTTCCTTCGCCATTTGCGCTGACCGCTGGGGACATCGCGAAAATGCCCCGAGCGACGGCGGTGGCGCCGGAGAAGAAGGGAGGGAAAACCGGATACGAGGGCGTTCTTCTTCGCGAAATTTTGAAATGGGCGGGAGCGCCGCTCGATAAGGAATTGCGCGGGAAAGCTCTGGCGACGAACGTTCTCGCCAATGCGCGCGACGGCTGCCAGGTCGTCTTCGGACTTGCCGAAGTGGCGCCGGAGTTCGCTAATGAGCCGATCCTGGTGGCCGGCACGCGCGACGGAAAGCCGCTGCCGGATTCGCAAGGCCCGTTCCGGCTCATCTGCCCAAACGACAAGGAGGGCGCGCGCTCGGTGAAAATGCTCGAGGAGATCGTAGTGGTGCGGCTGCGGAAGGAAAAATAGCCGCCGCGCACCGCTGTGCGGCGAATCCAGGCTATAATCTCCGCAGGATATGCGGAGAATGTACATCCACCAGTTTCCGGGCTGGCCGCGCTTCAAGTGGAGCCGCGAACGTCTGGCCGAGCGACTCGCCGCCGTACGCCACCGGCAGGGACGGTTGATTGGGCGCATGGAAGCCCTAAGATTCAACCTCCGCCAGGAGGCCGCGCTCGAAACCCTCAGCGCCGATGTGCTCAAGAGCAGTGAGATCGAGGGGGAGAAGCTCAATGCCGATCAAGTCCGGTCGTCGATCGCGCGCCGCCTCGGGATGGATATCGGCGCGCTCACGCCGGCGGACCGCCAAGTCGAAGGCATCGTCGAAATGACGCTCGACGCCACGTGGCACTACGAGAAGCCGCTCACCGCGGAAAGGCTCTTCGCGTGGCATGCGTCCCTGTTTCCCACCGGGCGCAGCGGAATGAATAAGATCAAAACGGGGGCATGGCGCGACGATCGCACCGGCCCGATGGAAGTGGTGTCCGGCCCGATTGGCAAGGAGCGAGTCCATTTCGTGGCGCCCGCCGCGGCACGCCTTGACCGGGAGATGAAGGCATTCCTGGAGTGGTTCAACACAAATGCGGACAGCGATCCGGTTTTGAAAGCGGGGCTGGCTCATCTCTGGTTCGTGACCATCCATCCGTTCGACGACGGCAATGGCCGCATAGCGCGCGGGATCGCCGACATGGCCCTGGCGCGCTCCGAAAACAGTCCACAACGCTTTTACAGCATGTCGGCGCAGATCCGGCGGGAGCGCGACGCCTACTATGGCATTCTGGAGCAAACCCAAAAAGGAACCTTGGATGTCACGCCGTGGATGGAGTGGTTTCTCGGCTGTTTGGGCGCAGCCATCGACGCGGCCCAAACCACTTTGAGCGCCGTCCTCGCGAAAGCCCGAGTCTGGGAAGCGATCGCCGGCGTCGGGATCAACGAGCGCCAGCGGCTCGTTCTGAATCGTCTCATCGACGGCTTCGAAGGCAAGTTGACCACGTCGAAATACGCCAAACTCGCCAAATGCTCGCAAGACACGGCCCTGCGCGACATCCTGCCGTTTGTCGAGCGTGGAATTCTTGTTCGTAACCCCGAAGGCGGCCGGAGCACCAGCTACGTGCTCGCCCCGAATCCGGCACCATGAAATCGCCCGGCGGCTCCGCTCGCCGCTCCCGGCCGGCGCTCCGATCAATACGGCTTGTCGGTGTGGAAGCACTTCTTGTAGGCGGAGATCCAGTCTTTGGCGAGATCGCGCTGGGCGGTTGCCAGGTCCACTTGGCCGGAGCAAACCATTTGGTGCAGGCGGTCTTCCAGCGCGTCTTTGACATGCGCGTTCCACACGGTGGCATCGTAGGGCTGCGGCCAGAGATTGCGAATGTCGTCGGCGCCGCCGATCTCCGGCGTCACCAGATAATCCACTTCGAACGCCTCGGCCCGGCCTTGCGGCATTCCGTATTCTTCAAAGACCCTGCGCCTCAAAGACGCCGGGACGACGCGGACGTTTTCCTCGGCGCCGGCCGAGCAGACCTCCTCGCGCTTCATGAGGCGATTCGGACCGGGATCGGCTTGGCCGTGAAAGACGCTGTCATCCATCGCGTTCGCCGTTCGCCGGCTCGCGATCCGGCGCTTTAGTCCCAGATTGTGCGCGACGCGGAACGTCCAGCCACTCAGATTATCCCGGGGCCGTCCCATTTGGAACGGTGCGAGAAACACCTCTCCTGCAGCACTTCCTCCGCGTCGTGTTCCAGCTTGCCGTCTTCGGCCGCTTCCTGCGCGGCGGCCCGGACGCCGAGCGGGAGTGGGATCGCCGGGTCGCTGAGAGGAGGCATTGATATTAGTTTATGATTTGACTTCCACCTGTGCATTCCACTTTCGGCGATTCTGTTCGGCGTTTTTTCCGGCGTTGACAAGAAATCGTGAACAAGATCGCTTGCGGGGGAATATTCGATATAGAGACTCGATGCACCGACGACTCCCCGCCCTCGCCTTCTTCCTGATCCTGGCGATTCGCATTTCCGCGCAAACCAACACCGGCGAACTGCGCCTTCTCGTCGAGGACTCGACTCACACCCCGGCCGAGGTTTCCGTGGAACTTGTGAGCGAGGCGAACCAATACCGGCGCAACTTCAAGACCGGTGCGAACGGGCGCCTCGAAGTGACGCGGCTACCGTATGGTCTTTATCGCGTCGCGGTGCAGCGGCCCGGATTCGCGCTCCTTTCCACTTTGGTTGAGATCCGATCGGCCGCGCCCAAGGAGCTTTCGATGGTCCTTACCGTCGCGCCAGTCGAGACTTCGGTGACGGTTTCCGACAGTCAAACGCTGATCGATCCCCATCAGGCCGGGACCGTGAACCGGATCGGCTCCGACGCGATCGCCGACCGTCCCGCGTCGCTGCCCGGCCGCTCCGTCGTCGATCTGATCAACTCCGAACCCGGCTGGCTCTACGAAGGGAACGCCGTTCTGCACCCGCGCGGTTCCGAATACGAAGTTCAATTCGTCGTCGATGGCATTCCTCTGACCGATAATCGCTCGCCCAGTTTCGGCCCGGAGATCGAAGCCGACGACGTTCAATCGCTCAGCATTTACACGGCCGGGTTTCCCGCCGAGTACGGCCGCAAGCTTGGCGGCGTGGTGGCTGTCGAGCCGGCCAAGGACACTCTGCCCGGCTTCCACGGAAAGTTCATCGCCTCCGGAGGGAGCTTCGACACCGCCGACGGCTATTTCCTCGGTCAATACGCGTGGGACCGCAATACGCTCACGCTCAGCCTGGATGGCGCCATGACCGCCCGCTATTTGAATCCGCCGGTCATTCAAAATTTCACCAATCAGGGAACGACGGGAAATTTTTCCATGCGATTCGAGCGGGATCTGAACGACGCCGATCGCGTCAGCTTCTCGGTGACGCACGAGCTCTCCCGGTTCGAAGTGCCCAACGAGCAGCTTCAACAAGCCGCGGGCCAGCGCCAGGATCGCGGCATCTTCGAGACGATCGGCGTCGCCTCCTACCAACACATTTTTTCGCCCAACGGCGTCGGCGTCTTGCGCGGAATGGTTCGTTCCGATGAGGAAACGCTGACGTCGAACCCGTTATCGACGCCGATCATCGCATCGCAGGATCGCAGTTTCACGGAGGGCTACGTCAAAGGAACCCTGTCCCTTCATCAGGGAAAAAACGAATGGAAAGCCGGCTTCGAAGCCGATTCGACGAACCTGCACGAAATCTTCAGCGACGTCATCACCGACCCCACGCAGTTCGACCCCGGAACGCCGCCTTCCTTCCAGTTCAACGGACGGAAGTGGGATCTGGAACAATCGGCCTTCCTGCAGGACCAGATCAATTTGGGGAAATGGAACATCAGCGCGGGACTGCGCTACGACCATTATCAATTGCTCGTGAACCGGACCGCGTTCAGCCCGCGCCTTTCCGTTTCCCGTTACCTCAAGAGCGCGGATCTTCTGGTTCACGGCTCCTTCGACCGCGTCTTTCAAACGCCGTTTTTCGAGAACATTCTTCTCTCCAGCTCGCAAGCGGTGGTCTCGTTGAACCCCGTGTTTCTGCGGCTTCCCGTGCAGCCCTCCTATGGCAACTACTACGAGGCGGGCTTCACGAAAGGATTCCTTGGAAAGATCCGCCTCGATGTGAACGGCTTCGATCGCCGCGTGAATAATTTCGGCGACGACGACCCGCTTCTCAACACCGCCGTGAGTTTTCCCATCGCCTTCGCGAATGCGAACCTGTACGGCGCGGAAGCGAAGCTGGCTATCCCGCACTGGGGTGCGTTCAGCGGCTTCCTCAGTTACTCCTACATTGTCGGTTCGGCGTACTATCCGGTGACGGGCGGTCTGTTTCTGGGCCAGGAAGTCGCCGGAACCGTGGGCGGCGTGGGCCGTTTTTGGGATTCGCAGGATCAACGCAACAGCGTACGCGCGCGCGTTCGCTACGATCTGACGCAGCGCATCTGGTTGGGCGTGGGCGGAGAATACGGCAGCGGCCTGCCCGTCGCCTACGGCGGCACTCTGCAGGACGCGATCGCCCAGTACGGCCAGCAGGTCGTCGGCCGCGTGAACCTCGTCCATGGCCGGGTGGCGCCCTCGCTGTCGATCGACGCTTCCCTCGGTTTGCAATTAGTGACTCGCGAGAAGTTGAAGATGTCGCTGCAAGTGGATGGAGAAGATCTGAACAACCGCCTCAACGTGATCGACTTCGCGGGGTTGTTCTCCGGCAACGCGATCGCGCCGCAGCGCAGCTACAACCTCCGGCTGCAGACCCGGTTTTAGATTCGGCACGCTCCCCGGCGATACGATACAGTGGTGCGGTTCGCCATGAAACGTCCACTCTTGCTCTGTCTCGCCGCGGGAATTCTGCTGGCGCAATCGGCTTCGATCTCCGGCGACCGCATTCGCGCGCACGTCAAATTTCTTTCGAGCGACCTGCTGGAGGGGCGCGGCGTCGGCGTTCGCGGCGGCGAGATCGCAGCCGAATATATCGGCACGCAGTTCGCCCTCGACGGCTTGAAACCGGCCGGCGATAAGGGCACCTTCTTTCAAGCCGTGCCGCTGGTGGGCGTCACCACCGGAGCCGGCGTTTCGCTCACCGCTTCCAAAGACGGCCTGGAAACGTCGTTCGAGTGGCTGGAGGATTTCGTCGGCTCGGCGGAGAATCAACAGGAGGACAATGCCTTCGACGGCGAGGCCATTTTTGTCGGCCATGGCATCAGCGCCCCTGAGTTCCACTGGGACGATTACAAGGACCTGGACGTCCGCGGCAAGATCCTGGTGCTGTTCACCAACGAGCCGCCCTCCGACGATCCGAAATTCTTCAACGGCCGCGCGCTCACCTATTACGGCCGCTGGGTGTATAAGTACGAGGAAGCTACGCGGCGCGGCGCAAAGGCCGTTTTCATCCTGCATACCACTCCCACCGCCGGCTATGGATTCGACGTGGTCCGCAATTCGTGGGGCAAGGAAGATCCGCAATTGAAGCTCGCGCCCGGCGCGAACGGGCTCGAGTTTGCGGGCTGGCTCACGCAGGGCGCGTCGGAAAAACTGGCGGTGATGGCCGGCACTACGCTCGACGCCATGCTCGCCTCCGCCAATTCGCCGGGCTTTCGCGCCGTGCCGCTCGGTGTGAAACTGCGCGGCCACATCCCTTCGAAGATTCGTCCCATCGAATCGCGCAACGTCGCCGCCTTCGCGCCCGGCAGCGATCCAAAGTTAAAAGACGAAGCCGTCGTCTTCAGCGCCCACTGGGATCACCTGGGCGTCGGAACTCCGGTGAATGGAGACGCCATTTACAACGGCGCGGTCGACAACGCCACCGGCTGCGGCGTCATCCTGGAGATCGCCCGCGCGTGGGCGAACCTTCCTCGCAAACCCCGCCGTTCCGCGCTTTTCCTTTCCGTCACGGCCGAGGAGGCCGGGCTCCTCGGATCGGAATATTACGGATTGCATCCGCTCGTCCCCAACGGAAAGGTCGCTCTCGATCTCAACTACGACGCCCTTTATCCGTTTGGCCGCACCCGCGACGTTGCCATCACCGGAGCCGAGCGCACCACGGTATGGCCGGTGGTTGAAGCGATCGCGAAAAACATGCATCTGGCCATCGTGCCCGAGTCGCACCCCGAGCAAGGGCATTACTACCGTTCCGATCATTTCTCCTTCGCCCGTTTCGGCGTGCCCGCGTTCTCGATCGGCATGGGCGGCGATTTCGCCGGCAAACCGAAAGACTTCGCCGAAACGGTTTTTGCCGATTACAACACCAAGCATTACCACCAACCGTCGGACGAATATCGCGACGACTGGGATTTCTCCGGCATGGAGCAGATGGCCCGGTTCGGCATGGAGATCGGCGTCGCGGTCGCCAATCAACAGGCGATGCCGACGTGGAACGCGGGCGACGAATTTCTCCCGGCGCGCCAGAAGAGCGGCGTCAAGTAATCAGTGGGCCTTGAGAAAGGCCGCCAGCGCTTCATAGTGATCGGAGGCGATGTAATCGGCGCCCGCTTTTTGCGCCGCCCGCCAGCGAATCTCCGCCGCCGCGCGCGAGCCGAAATTATAATCGTCGAACCACCCGTTCGTTTTTAAGTTCTCCGTCGTGTCCCCGTCGAGCGTATAAAAACGAATCCACAAACCCTTCTCGTGGGCGTAAGCCACCAGCGCCCGCAGGCGCCGGTCGTCGGCATCGGTCCAATCCCCGGCCTTCGGCTGCCCGTCCTCTTCCACAACTTTCCACGGATTATTCCACCACCGCCGGTAATTCGTCGCGCCGCCGGAAAAGATCTTCTTGGGAGGCGTGTCGAACTCTTCGTTGCGCGTGCGAACCGCCCCGAACACGAGCAGGTTCGCCCCCACCGGCACGATGTCGTGAAAATCGCGCAGCTGCGAATCCGGATCGCCGGTCAACACCAGCAACGGCCCGGCTTGCATCGGAGCCACTTGATTCCCATCCGCCAAACGCTTGGCCGTGCAGAGCCAGCCCTCATACTCTCTCAGCAGCTTCCAGACCGCCGCGTGATGCACGGCTTCGTTCGATTTGAAATCCAGGTTCAAAGTAATCAACGGCCAGTCGCCATGATTACCTTGACGTAAAGCTTCCTCCATCAGTGGGCGAATACGCTCGAAGAAATAATCGCGCATCGACGGTTCCTTGCCGTCGATCGGTTTGCCGCCATGCGACACGATGGAGCGGCTTACGCCCGTCGCCGGATCGGTGTACCAATACAGATCCTGTTCGATCGCCAGCGGCGGTCCCGCGCTCAGCGCCCGGTCGATGCGATCCTTCCAACGCCCATCGTAGGGATAACAATTGTGCGCGTCCATTTCCACGCGCGCTCCCGGTGGTACGGGCGGCGGGCCGGCGGCGAACGCAGTCCAGGCGAGAACGAAGATCAGCGGCAGTCGCATAATTCATTTCAGGTTCTTCGGACGGTACATCTTCGCCGCCGCGCCAGTCACCAAACGACGCGGCGCGATGCGCTGCATCTCGACGCTCAACCGATTCACGAATCCGGAAATCACCGAATGTTCTCCCTTGGCCAATGCCTTCAGCCCCACCCGCGCCACTTTGTCCGCGCTTTCGAAACGCGCTTCGGGGCGCCACGCTCCAGCGACGTCCTGAAACTCCGAGGTGGTTGGGCCGGGACAAAGCGCGCAAACCTTCACGCCATAGCGCTTCATTTCCTCCGCCAGCGCCTCGGCGAAGAGAAGATCGAACGCCTTCGTCGCCGCGTAGGTAGCGATGTAGCCGACCGCTTGAAACGCGGCGGTGGAGGAGAGAATCAGAACGGCCCCGCTGCGCCGCTCCACCATCGCGGGAAGAAACAGGTGGGTCAGATGCACCACCGACAGGCAGTTCACCCGAACCATCCCCAACTCCCGTTCGCGCTCGTGGCCATGGAACTCACCGTACGCGCCGAATCCGGCGTTGTTGATTAACAACTCCACCGCACTGCCACGCGACTGAGTGAAGGCGAAAATCTCTTCAGGGCCTTGTTCGGAGTTCAAATCCGCCGCGACAACTTCCACCTGCACTCCGTGTTTCGAGCGCAGCTTTGCCGCCACTTCCTCCAACCGGTCCAACCGGCGCGCGGTCAGCACCAAATGCGCGCCGCCCGCGGCGAGTTCTTCCGCCAGCGCGACGCCAATGCCCGCGCTCCCTCCGGTGACCACCGCCCACTTCCCCTTCCACTCGTTCATCGAGCGCTCCGTCTATAGAAAATTCCGCAAATACCCGCCGCTCTGCCGCAGCGATTTTTTGCGCAGCTCCAGCGTCTTCTCGTAAGCGCGATCTTCCACTTCGATGCAAACCGGCCCGTTGTAGCCCGTGTCGCTCAGCACCGAACAAAACCGCCCCCAATTCACGTCGCCCAAGCCCGGCAGCTTCGGCGTGTGGTACTGCAAAGGATGCGCCAGGATGCCCACCTGATTTAGCCGGTCGCGATCCAGCCGCGCGTCCTTGGCGTGAACGTGAAACAGTTTCCCGGCGAATTCCTTCATCGGATAAAGATAGTCCATCTGCTGCCAGATCATGTGCGACGGATCGTAATTCAAGCCGAAATTCTTGCTCGGAATCGCTTCGAACATGCGCCGCCAGATCGCCGGAGTCGTAGCCAGATTCTTTCCCCCCGGCCACTCGTCGGCCGTGAAATACATCGGGCAATTTTCAATGCCGATCCGCACACCTTGATCCTCCGCGAATTGGATCACCGGCTTCCAGGTGGATTCGAAGCGCCGCCAATTGTCGTCCACCGATTTCGTCCAGTCCCGCCCGACGAACGTATTCACCAGGTTCACGCCCAGCAGCTTCGAAGCGCGAATCACTTTCTTGATATGGCCCACATAAACCTTCGCCTCGGCCGCGTCCGGCGCCAGTGGATTCGGATAATATCCCAGCCCGCTGATGGCGACTCCGGTTCGCGCCGCGAGGTCGAGGATGCGCGCCGCATCGCCCGCCTTCAGCTCCGACACGTCGATATGCGTCACGCCGGCGTATCGCCGCTCGGCCTTGCCCTTCGGCCAACACATCACCTCCACGCAATCGAACTTCGCCTCCGCGGCGAAATGGAACACTTCATCGAGCGACAAATCGGGCAGAATCGCGCTTACGAAACCAAGTTGCATCTTTCCATAATCCCCTATTGACCGGCCTTCAGGAGACGGCGCAGAATTTTTCCGCTCTGCGTCTTCGGCAATTCGGGCAGAACGCGCACCGCTTCCGGCCGGAACGTGGGCCCGAGCGAGCGCACGACTTCGGCGGCGATCGCGGCCTCGTCGAATTTCGCCCCCGCCTTCAGTACGACGAAACAGAGGATGCCCTCGCCCTTCAACTCATCCGGCACGCCCACCGCCGCCGCCTCCGCCACGCTCGGATGCAGCAGGAGCGCCGCTTCGATCTCCGACGGTCCCACTTTTCTCCCCGCGACGTTCATCGATTCATCCGCTCGCCCATGCAGAAACCAGCAGCCGTCTTCGTCCACGCTGGCCCAATCCCCATGCCACCACCAGCCGGGAAAACGCGACCAGTAGGTCTCGATGTAGCGCCCCGAATCGCCCCACGTTCCGCGCGTCATCGAAGGCGAAGGCTTGGTGCAAACCAGATAGCCGTGCTTGCCGCGAACCGGAACGCCGGCCTCGTCCACCACTTCCGTCGCCATGCCCGGCGCCGGCCCGCCCACCGTGCAGGGCTTCAGCGGCTGGATGGGCAGAGGGAAAAGAAAACACCCCACGATCTCCGTGCCGCCGGAAATGTTGATGATCGGGCAGCGCCGCTTGCCGATGTTTTCAAAAAACCAGCGGTACGATTTTTCGTCCCACGGCTCGCCGGTCGAACCCAGCAGACGCAGCGCCGGAAGCTCCAGATCCTTGGCCGCATCGTCGCGCATCAGCAGACGTATCGCCGTCGGCGAAACTCCGAACGTCGTCACCGCGTGCCGTTCCAGAATGCGCCACAGCCGGTCGGGCCCCGGATAATCGGGCGCCCCGTCGTAGATGACGATCGTCCCGCCGAAGTTGTGATTGCCCAAAATCGTCCACGCGCCCATCATCCAACCGATGTCCGACAACCAGAAAAACCGATCGTCCGGTTGGTGATCGAACGCCAGCCAGATCTCTTTCGCCAATTGCGCCAGTGCGCCGGCGTGCGTGTGGATGCACCCCTTCGGCATCCCGGTGGTGCCCGAAGTGTAAAGCAACAGCGCCGGCGTTTCCGAATCGAGCGCCAGCGTCTCGCATTCCTCCGATTGCCCCTCGAGCAACTCTCCGAAACCGCCGCCATCGTATCGATACACCAGAACCCGCTCGACGCCCGGCGCATTCCCGCGGGCCTCTTCCACCTTTTCAAGAAGCGGAATCCGTTTCCCGCGCCGCACCAAAACATCCGCCGTGAAAACCACGCGCGCCCCGGAATCGGCCAAGCGCGCGGCGATCGCGCCCACGCCGAAGCCCGAGAAAATCGGCACCGCGATCAACCCCAGCTTGAAGCACGCATATAAGATGTCGACGATCTCGGGAACCATCGGCATTACCAGCGCCACGCGGTCGCCCGGTTTCAGCCCCATCGCGCGCAGCGCATTCGCCAGCCGGTTGGTTTGCGCGTACAATTCCGCGAAGCCGACGGTTCGCGTCTCGCCGCTCTCGCCTTCCCACAGAATCGCCGGCCGCGGCGACGCGCGGTGCCGGTCCAGGCAATTGTGCGCGATGTTCAGCTTCCCGCCGATGAACCAACGCGCCCACTCCGGCCCGCGCGAGGCGTCCAGCACCTGGGTATACGGCTCGAACCATTCGATGCCGGTCTCGCGCACCATCGCATCCCAAAATTCTTCCGAGCGCTCGCGTGAAAAACGCAGAAACTCTTCCAGGTCCGTGAACCCCAACCGGGTCAGGAACCGATGGACGTTCGTCCTCTCGATCCACTCCCGCGACGGCTCCCAGATCCACGGCGATGGCGAATCCACGGGCGCTATTTTACGCTCTCTTGCGGCTTCTTCTCCATCCAACTCGCCCAGTATTCCTTCCACTCCACCGCCTCGCCCGCCGGCAGAACGTGGATCGGATTCAACCCATCCAGCATCACCGCGTACTCATCCGTCTGCGTTTTTTTCTTCTGGTTGGCCAGCGCCTTCGGATGCGGCCCGTGATGAATGCCGCGCGGGTGCAGCGTCGCCATCCCGGGTTTAATGTTGTCCTTGCTGAAAAAATCGCCGTCGTGATAAAACAGAAACTCGTCGTAGTCGGTGTTGCGGTGGAAGAACGGCACGCGTAGCGCCTCTTCGTCCTGTTCGAGCGGCCTCGGTAGAAAGCTGCACACCACCGCGCCCTGCGTCACGAACGTCGTGTGCGCGCTCGGCGGCAAATGCGCGCGATGGCTCATCACCGGACGAATGTCGCGCATGTTCAGCTTCCACACCGTCAGGTCGCCCTTCCATCCGACGACATCCATCGGGTTGAACGGATAAACCACTTTCGAGATTTCGTCCTCGGCCAGAATGCGCACTTCCCATTCCTGCCGGTCGTCCAGCAGCGGCTCCGGCTCCGGCGTAATCAGCACGCCCGGATCGTAGAGCGCATGTTGCCCCAACAGCCCCTTCTCCGGCTGCTCGAACTCGCCCTCCGATTGAATAATCAGGAAAAAATTGTCCCGCGTCTCCGGAATCACGCGATAGGTCACCGCGCGCGGAATATTAATATAGTCGCCCGGCTCGAAGGCGAGCGGCCCGAAGTCGGTCTCGATCTTTCCCTTCCCGCGATGCACGAAATAAAGCTCGTCGCCATCGGCGTTGCGGAAATAATACGGCATCGGCTCCGAGCGCCGCGACACCAGTACTCGAATGTCGCCGTTGCCGAGAAACGCCGCGGGCCGTCCTTCGGCGTCCGTCAGATCGCCGGGCTTCAGAAGGTTCAAATCGAAGCAATGCGGCCGCAGCTTGCCTTCGAACCGAATCCATCCCGTCGGCGGATGGGCGTGATATAAATGCGCGGATTTGCCGTAAAAGCCCTTCCGGCCGTGCTCTTCCTCGAACGTTCCCTCCGGCAGCGCGACGTGGGCCTGGCTGGCGGTCTTGCCTTTTTTCAGCGGAAACATGGGCAGCCTCCTGAAAGTTAGGATACGCCTTGGCGAGGGAAAACGGGGGCGGCGCGTGTTGGGCACCACGTTACCGTGGTGGGTGTATACTGTCCTCGGAGGTTGGAACATGCCGGTTGAATCCCCCGTCTCCGGGTTGACCACGGGCCACTCGCCGTTCATCGATAGCGAACGCCGCGACGGCCAGCTTTATACCCACCAGCCTTACGAACTCTACACGGAAGAAAATCACGAAGCGTGGCGGCGTTTGTACACCCGCATGACGCCGCGGTGGGAGCGCTACGCGAATCCGCATTTTCTCAAAGGCATCGGCTCGCTGTGCCTCGACGCCAATCGCGTGCCGCGTCTCGACGACGTGAATCGCTTCCTGAGTCCGCTCACCGGTTTTCGCGCCAAAGCGGTCAGCGGCTACGTACCGGCGTTTCTGTTTTTCGACTGCCTTCGCAATCGCGAATTTCCCACCACCATCACCATCCGCCAGCCGGACCAGCTCGATTACCTTCCCGAACCCGACATCTTCCACGATATCGCCGGCCACGTGCCAATGCACACCGATCCTCATTTCGCCGAGGCGCTGGTGCGGTTCGGCGAATGCGCGCACACCGCGGCGGAACTCGTCGCCGGCATCCGCGGACGCGAAGAGAAAATGGAGACGCTCACCAGCGTCATCCGCGCCATGGCCCGCTTCTTCTGGTTCACCGTCGAGTTCGGGTTGATGCGCTCGCCCGATGGGCTAAAAGTTTACGGCAGCGGCTTGCTCAGCTCTTTCGGCGAGATCTCCCACGCCATCGAATCGCCAAACGTGCGGCGATCTCCAATCCGCCTGGAATCGGCTATCAACCAAAGCTTCGAGATCGACCATTACCAGCCCCGGCTCTACATCGTCGATTCGTTCGATCATTTATTCGGCCTCGTGGGCGAGCTCGAAAGGTGGATGAAAAAAGGCAACCTCAACCACGTCGCCCCCGGCGAGCCGGAAGTGAACGTACACGACCTCGAAAGTTTTATTCAGCCCTATTTGGCGTAAGTGACCCGCAATTCCGAACTGGAGCCGTCGCCGGTTGCGGTGACAGCCGCCCGTCCGGCGTGACGAAGCCGGGCCGTAATCCTCCTACACGCCCGTGGGCCGGCCATTCTCGATCGGAACGCAAATCGCCTCATACCCCGTTTGGACGGATTTATTTCGCGAACTCGCCCTCGGCGGCGTCAGCGCTTTCACACTGGCCGGGCTGGCGCCGATGGCAATCACCCCGCGCCGCCAGCGCGGAAATGCGTCCGGGGCGATAATGAAAGCATGCGAGTCCTGCCCGCGATCATTGTTGCCATGACGCTGTGTCTTCTTCCGGCCGCCGCGCAAACACCCGCGCCCGATACCGCCTGGGTTACGGCCACGGAGTTGCCTGGCACGGATCTGAGCGGCCTTACCGCGGCGCAGAAAACCGTCGCGCTGAAGTCCATGCGCAAAGAAGATTGCCTCTGCGGCTGCCAGATGAAAGTGGCGCAGTGCCGCGTCGTCGATCCTCCTTGCACCGATAGCAAGGCGCTGGCGGCGATGACCGTGGCCGCGGCGAAGGAGGGCAAAACCGTCGCCGAGATTCACGACGAGTTGATCCACTCGAAACTGGCGAAAATGCGCGCCGATCAAAACCGCATCCTCGGCGATCCGCAGGTCATTCCCGTCGCCGGCGACCCCGTTCGCGGCCCGGCCAACGCGAAGATCACCGTCGTCGAATTTTCCGACTTCGAGTGTCCCTATTGCTCCAAAGCGGTGTTGACCATCGCCGCGCTGCTCAAGGAATACCCCACCGACATGAAGCTGATCTACAAACAGTTTCCTCTCGACATGCATCCCAACGCCCGGATCGCCGCCGTGGCTTCGCTCGCCGCCGGCGAACAAGGGAGATTCTGGGAGATGCACGACAAGCTCTTCGCCAACTCCCGCCAACTATCCCGCGAGCGCATTCTGGCGTTGGCGAAGGGCCTGGGCCTGGACATGATGCGCTTCCAACGCGACCTCGATTCCGGCCGCTTCGATAAGCGGATCGAAACCGACATCCGCGACGGCGAGGAGGCGGGCGTCCAAGGCACGCCGACGATTTTCCTGGACGGCAAGCGCTACAACGGCCCGGTGGACGAAGCCGCGCTCAAGCCCCTGCTCAATGAAGAACTGAAACAAGGCAACGCGGTGGCGGCGCGTTAGAAACGCTACTGCTTCGTCACTTCCACCGCCGTGCCGTAACAGAGCACTTCCGTCACTCCCTGCATCACCTCCGTCGCGTCGTAGCGCACTCCGACGATGGCGTTGGCCCCCCGCTCCACCGCGTGCCGCACCATCAGTTCGTAGGCGTGATTCCGCGTTTGCTCGCACAGCGTCGTGAACAACGTAATGTTTCCGCCCACCAGCGTTTGCAGACTGGCCCCCAACGTTCCAAACAAGGAACGCGAGCGGACGATGATTCCCCGGACGATTCCCGCCGTTCTCACGATGCGGTAACCGTCCAATGTAAACGCCGTGGTGACCATGCCCGGATCGAGCGCGGACTCCTTTTCATCGGACCCGGAATAGGATGTCGATGGCATATGTAAACTCCCTCCGCCGGAAAGCTCCAGCGACTCATTGTAAACTGGCGCTTTATTGCGCGCTCGCGATTTCCGCCCGCGCGCAGACCGACCTCGGCGCCGTCCTCCCGAATACCGGCTCGTTGCACGCCGCCGCTTTCGGAGATTACGGGCGCCGCGGCCGGCCGTACCAGGGCGAAGTGGCGGCCGCGATCGCCAAGGAGCATCGCGACGATCCCTTCCAGCTTGGCCTGACGCTCGGCGACAATTTCTACGAATGCGGCGTGCGAAGCGTTCACGATCCGGCGTGGCGCGATCTCTGGGAAGCCTTCTATACGCCGCTGAAGATCCCCTTCTACGCGACGCTCGGCAACCACGATTACGGACACGGCAACGGCTATTGCATTGCCTCCCGCACCAATACTCAAGCCGAAGTCGATTACACCGGGCACAGCGACAGTTGGCACATGCCGGCCCGCTATTACACCTTCCTCGCCGGCCCGGTTCAATTTTTCGCCCTCGACACGGAGGCCTGGAGCGGCGCGCAAAAACAATGGCTTGAAGAGAAGCTTTCCGCGAAATGGCCCGGCGGCATAAGCTGGCGCGTGGTCTATGGGCACCATCCCATCTTCACTTCGGGAATTCACCGTGCCGATCCCTACGTGAAGCGGCTCCAGCGCGAATTGCTTCCGGTGCTAAAGGATCACGGGGTGGACGTTTACCTGGCCGGGCACGACCACGACTTGGAACACTTGCGCGCCGAGGGGGTGGAGCTGTTCATCGCCGGCGGCGGCGGCGAGGAGGTGCGGAGCGTCCATCACCGCGACCCGCACTCGCTGGCGGCCGCCTCGAAACATGGATTCCTGGACCTCGGGGCCAGCGCCAAGCGGCTGGAAGTGCGGCTGGTGGATAGCAACCTGCAACCGATTGAAGCGCAGCCGTGGGTGAAGACGCGGTAAGCGAAGGGCCGCGAAAACGGTGGGCGAGCTTCGCGATTTTCGTCAGAAGCCCACGTACTGGACTTCTTCTTCGAGGGCGATGGCGAAGCGTTCGTAGACGCGGCGTTTGAGATCGGCGATCAGTTCGCGCAGTTGGGCCGCGGTGCCGGCGCCGGTGTTGTAGATCAGGTTGGCGTGGTAATCGGCGACGCGGACGCCGCCGTTCGACATGCCTTTGGCGCCGGATTTTTCGAGGAAAAAGGCCGAGGCGACTTTGCCTTCGCGCACGGCGGATTCGGGCACCTGGAGGCGGGCGGCTTCGGGCAAATCGGCGAAGAGGAGGTTCTTGAAAATGCTCCCTGCGCAGAGCATGTCCGGAGGATATTTTTCGTTGCGGATTTTCAGGATGCCCTCCGCGGTGCGGCGCAGCTCGTCCGTCGGCGCGGGGTCGAGAAGCAAATCGGCGGAGAGGATGGTCCAATCCTTGCGGCGCTTGAAGACGCTTTCGCGATAGGTGAATTCGCAGGCGGCGTTGTCGAGTTCGCGCAAGGCGGAGCCATCGAAGAACGAGACGCGGGCGATGCGTTCGGAGAGCGAGTGGCCATAGGCGCCGGCGTTGCCGTACACGGCTCCACCGACGGTTCCGGGGATGCCGGTGAGGGTTTCGAGGCCGCGCAAGCCGGCCGCGATGGTGAAGTCGACGAGGGCCTGTAGATCGGCTCCGGCGGAGGCGTAGACGAGGCCGCCGGGGACGAGGCGGATTTCGACGGCGCGGCTGCGCAGGACGATGCCGGGGAAGCCGGAGTCGGCGACGATGAGATTGGTTCCCCCGCCGGCGGCGATCCAGGGCAGAGCGCTTTCGCGGGCGGCTTCGGTGGCGCAGCGGAAGGCGTCGTTTGAAAATGCCTCCGCGAAAATGCGCGCGGGGCCTCCGATGCGGAAGCGGGTGTGAAGGGCGAGCGGCTCGCACTCGACGGAGGTTACATTGGGAATGGATTGAAGACGGGCGAGGGTCCCGCTGGCGGCGATCATCTTCGTTTAAGGTAACAGGAGGGGTTTCATGAGCGCAGCTTCACCATCGATTCCGGCGCGATCGGGCGCGGGGTTCTCCGGGTTTCCGGAAGAGGGATTGCGGTTTTTAAAATCGCTGAAGCGCAACAACCGGCGCGAGTGGTTTAAGCCGCGCAAGGAGATTTACGAGGCGACCCTGAAGGCTCCGATGCTGGAGCTGGTGAACGCGATCAACGGCGACTTGGTGAAGGTGGCGCCGGATTACGTGACCGATCCGAAGAAGGCGGCGTTTCGGATTTACCGCGACACGCGATTCTCCTACGACAAGACGCCGTATAAAACGCAGATCGCCGCCGTGTTCGGCAAGCGGGGGATGGCGGGGCACTCGGGCGGGATGTTGTACTTTCACCTATCGCCGGAGGGGGTGGAGATCGCCGGAGGGGTTTACCATCCGGAGCCGGAAGCGATGCGGCGGGTGCGGCTGCACGTGGCGGAAAATCACGAGGAGCTGAAGCGCATTCTGGCGGCGCGCAAACTGCGGGCGGCGATGGGCGGGCTGAAGGGGGATGAATTATCGCGAGCGCCGAAGGGTTTCCCCTGCGATCATCCGGCGGCGGATCTGATTCGCATGAAGGACTGGATTCTGGATGTGATGCTGGAGCCGGACGTGGCGAAAACGGCGGCGCTTGTGAAAGAGCTGACGTCGCGGTTCCGGCTTATGCTGCCGTTTGTCGAGTACTTCAACCGGGCGTTGGCTACCGCGCATCGACAATCAGATCGTTTGTGACCTTAAAAACGCCGGGGACGCCATTGGCGATAATGCCGGCGCGATCGCGGTCCATTTTGTTGCCGACGGCGCCGATGAGCGTGAGGTTGCCGTTCTTCACGAGGATGTGAATGGTGGGGACGGCGCGCAGGGCGTAGGTGTCGAGGCCGGGCGTGCCGTAAATGGCGCGATAGACGGCGCGGCGGATACGGTCGTCGTTCGGTGAGACGGGGAGCACTTCGATCCGGTTGTCCACCGACGAAACGCCTTCGATTCTCTCGACCACCCGCTGCGCGTCGGCCTTCAGGACGGGATCGACCACCTGTCCGAGTAGGGTCACTCTATCGCCATCCACTCGGAAAGCAAGATTATCGAACACGGTAAAATAGGGCAATAGTCGCAGCTCGTGCTTAACCTCTTTTTCGAGGCGTTCCTGGAGTTTGGGTGTGACTTGCCCGAAGGAGATGGCGCATACCGAGAGCAGCGCGAGGGATGGAAAAATGGAATAGCGGATCACGGACCCTCCTACGCGGGATTATACCCGAGGAGAGGTCTTGCGATACTGGATCCTCTGTGTGGGACGGTTTGTTGGGGAAAGGATTCCCACACAGAGGTCCATCTGCTGTTATTCAAATCGACGCGCCGGATTTAAATCCGGTTGCGCTAATTTTTCTTCTTTTTCGGCGCGGTCTTCGCGTTGGGATTTTGATACGTCGTGTCCACCTTGCCGGTAAGCGTTTGGAGCATTCCCTTGGCCGATTCGGAGTAGGGACCGGTGGGATCGAGCTCCAAATACTTCTGGAAGGCTTCCACCGTGCCATCCGGCGGAATTACCTTGCCGTCGGCGGAGGTGGTGGCCTTGGAGACCAGATAGACGCCGTACTGATACTGCGCCGGAGCGTAGTTGGGATTGGCGGCGATGGCCTTCTTAAAAGCCTCGCCGGCTCCGTCCATCTGGCCGCTGTTGACCAGGACGGCGCCGAGGTTGTAGTAGTACTTGCCGGCGTTGGTTGGATCGAGTTGCGCGGCCTTGGCAAGCTCGGCCTGGGCTTCGGGCAGTTTTTTGTCCTTTACCAGGGCGAGGGCGTAGTTGTTGTGAAAGGACGGGTCGTCGGGCTTCAGCTCGATCGCTTTTTGATACGCGGCGAGGCCCTTGTCCAAGGCGGCCTGCTGATCGGCTCCGGTCTTGGTTCCGGCGAGGCTGATCTCGGATTCGGCGAGGTTGGCCCAGACGACGTTCTGGGCGGGATCCAGTTGCGAGGCCTTTTCGAAGGAGTCCGAGGCGGCCTGCCAATTCTTGGCCAACGCCGCTTCCTTGCCGGCGTTGAAGGCGTCGTTCAGCTCCTTATTCTTAGACAGGCGAGCGGCTTCCTCTTTGGCGCGTTTTTCGAGCGCGGCCTTTTGTTCGGGCGAGAGGGAGCGTTCCTGCTCCTTGCTCATCGTTCCGGTTTCAGCGGCTTTTTGAAGTGCGGCGTTCTTGTCGGCTTGCAGCTTGAGGTTGAACGGCACTTCGGTGGGGTCGCCGAGTTGGGTGTGAACTTTGTTTACGGAATCTTTCACGACTCCATCGACTTCGATGGAGACGTTGTAGATGCCGAGCGGAAGGCCGCCGTAAAAATAGTGGCCTTTTTTGTCGGTTTTGACCTGATAGTGGCCCTTGATATCCTGGCGATCGAGCTTGATCATGGCGCCTTTGAGTGGCTGGCCGTCCTCCCCCTTCACGTCGCCCTCGATCGAGCTGACTTGCGCCCAGCCAACGGCCGCAAAGGATAGGAAACCAAGCGATAACAGAATGGGCAGACGCATCCTGGCGTTCATCGAACCATGCCTCCAGCGGATTTTAGCGGGGCTTACACCCCGGCATCACTACGATACTATACTAAAGAATCCGGCAGCTATCTGGAAGGAAAAAGCCTTGGACCTCCGTACGGTTGGAACCTTAAGGCCGATTCCGCATCTAAGAACAAGAACGCATCCCAAAGTTCGGGATCCCAATGACGAGGCGCATGAGGCAAGTTTTACTAATAATTTCGATGGCGGTTTCACTCCACGCGGCGCAATCGGCGTTGGATCGGGCGGAAGACCTTTATCAGCGGACGGACTATACGGCGTCGCTGGAGGCGCTCAGCGGTCTTTCGAGCCCAACGGCGGCGGAATACTGCCTGATCGGGCGCGATTACATGATGTTGGGCGATTTCAAAAAGGCGACCGAGGCGTTGGAGCGGGCGTCGGGGATGGAACCGGGCAATTCCAATTACGCGTTATGGCTGGGCCGGGCCTGGGGACGGCGGGCGGAGACGTCAAGCCCGTTCACCGCTCCGATGAGCGCGGCCAAGGCGCGCGACGCCTTCGAACGCGCGGTGCAATTGGACCCGAAGAATCTGGAGGCGTTGAGCGACCTTTTCGATTATTATTTGCAGGCGCCGGGGTTCCTGGGCGGCGGCGAGGACAAAGCGGCGAATCTGGCGGCGCGAATGGCGGCGATCAATCCGGCCGAGTATCAGTTCTCGCAGGCGCAATTGGCCGAGCGGCGCAAGGAATATAACAGCGCCGAGGAGCATTTCCGGCGCGCGGTGGAGCTGGCTCCGCGGCACGTCGGACGGTTCATCGAACTGGCGCGCTATCTGGCCAAGCGCGGACAGAACCAGGAGAGCGAGGCGGTGTGGGCGCAGGCGGAGAAGGTGGCGCCGGGAAATGCGCGGGTGATGTTCTGGCGGGCCAAGACGTACGTGCAGCAGAACCGGAATCTGGATCAGGCGCAGGAGCTTTTGAAGCGCTATTTGCGGTGCGAGTTGACGCCGGACGATCCTCCGCGCGAGGAAGCGGAGCGGCTTCTGAAAAAGGCCATCGGCGCCTAAACATGGCTGGCCGTCCGGCTGCGGTCCGCGGGGTGGCATGAACGGCGCCGAGGCGCTGCGTTTTAGCGTTCAGGCGCTGCGCGCGAACAAATTCCGGACGTTTTTGACGGCGCTGGGCCTGGTGATCGGCAACGCGTGCGTGATTCTGGTGGTGACGGCGTCGCTTACCGGGCGCGATTTGATTCTGGACGAGATTCGCGGCGTCGGCTCCAACTTGATTTACGCCAGCTACGACGCCGGCAGCGACGCGGCGGTGCAGGCCGACGCCGACTACCTGAAAATGTCCGACGTGGAAGCGGTGCGGCGGCAACTGGCGGACCGCATCGTCGCGGCGGCGGGCGTGATGACAAATTACGACCAGATGTTTCTGAACGGCAAGGCGCAGGACGTGCGCATGATCGGTTCCGACGATCAGTACATCGTGATCCGGCGGTTATTTTTGCTCGCGGGAAGATTGATGGACCCAAGCGACGTCATCACGCACCAAAAGGTGGCGATGCTGACCGAGAAACTGGCCACGAAGCTCTATGGGGGCCAGGAGGAGGCGATCGGCCGGGTGATCAAACTGCACGGCCTGCGGTTCACGGTGATCGGGACGTTCAAAGAGCGCACGAGCACGTTCGGACTGACCGAGATTCGCGACGAGACGATTTTGATTCCCATCACGGTGATCCGGGTGTTCAACACGGTGGAGCGGATCGACCCGCTGTACGTGCAAGTGCGCGACGCCGACGATGTGCCGGCGGTGCAGGCGGCGGTGCGCACGATTATCGAGAGCCGGCACAGGCATGGGGCCAAATATAGCGTCGATACCTTGACCGGGATTTTGGACGCGGCGAGGCGGATCTCGTTCGTGCTTTCGCTCGTGCTGTTCTTCGTGGCGGCGATTGCGTTGATTATTTCCGGGATCGGAATCATGAACATCATGCTGGTGACAGTGACCGAGCGGACGCGCGAGATCGGGCTGCGCAAAGCGGTGGGCGCGTCGAGCCGCGAAGTGATGCTGCAGTTTCTAACGGAAGCGGTGATCATCAGCGTGACGGGAGGATTCATCGGTATCCTGATCGGCGTTTCGATTCCGCTGAGCGTGTCGCTGTTTTTCGGCCTGAAGGTGCCGGTTTCGTGGATCTCGGTGGCGGTGGCGTTCGCGGTTTCGGGCGTGGTGGGAGTGGCGTTCGGGCTGTTGCCGGCCCAGAGGGCGTCGAGATTGAATCCCACCGAAGCGCTACGGTATGAATAGGGCTATACAATGACGCCGTGGACGCCGAAGGAAGCCGGCGCATTGCCCGATACGGTTAGCGTCGAGGAGCGGTTGCGGCGGATTCCCTCGGTGGATGAGACGCTGGCGGAGTTGGCCGGTCTGGAAGAACGGTTTCCGCGGAGATTGATTGTCGACGAGATCCGGCGAGCGCAGAGCGGGCTGCGGGCGGAGATCCGGAGCGGACGGGAATCGGAGGCGGGCGAGATCGCGCGGACGGTGCGGGAGAGTCTGGCGCGGTGGGAGCGGCCGTCGCTGCGGAGGGTGATCAACGCGACGGGCGTGGTGCTGCACACGAACCTTGGGCGCGCGCCGATGGGGCCTTTCGCGGCGTTGGAAGGTTATTCGAATCTCGAGTACGACGTCGAGCGAGGCCGGCGCGGGAAGCGGGACGCGCACGTCGCGGAATTGATCGAGCGGCTGGCGGGTGCTCCCGGCATCGCGGTAAACAACAACGCGGCGGCGGTGTATCTGGCGTTGAATGAGCTGGCGGCCGGATACGAAGTGGTGGTTTCGCGCGGGGAGCTGATCGAGATCGGCGACGGGTTTCGGATTCCGGATATTATGCGGAGTTCGGGCGCGATTCTGCGCGAAGTGGGCACGACGAACCGGACGAACATCGAGGATTACGCGGGGGCGATCGGCGAGCGGACGCGGCTGTTGATGCGCGTGCATCCGAGTAACTTTCGGATGGAGGGATTCACGTCGAAGCCGGAGTTGAGCGCTCTGGCGGCGCTGGGGCGGGAGCGGGGGATTCCCGTTTACGAAGATCTGGGCAGCGGATGCGTCGCCGATTTGCGGAGATTTGGGATCGACGAGCCGCTGGTGGGGGACAGCATCCGAGCAGGCGTCAATCTAGTGAGCTTCAGCGGGGATAAGCTGCTGGGCGGCCCGCAGGCGGGGATTCTGGCGGGAGACGACGCGATCGTGCGGCGGCTGCGGAGCAATCCGATGTTCCGCGCGCTGCGGCTGGACAAGCTGATTCATCGGGCGCTCGAAACGACGCTGCGCATGACCCTGCTGGAGCGATGGGAGAGCATTCCGGCGCTGCGGATGATCGCGGCGACGGCGGAGGCGGTGCGCGAACGGGCGATGCGGATGGTGGAGCGGCTGGAGGGTGTGAGGGCGGAGGCGATACCGGGCGAATCGGTGGTTGGCGGAGGATCCACACCAGAGCAATCGATCGCCACGTGGTTGATCGCGGCGGAATGCCCGAACGTAGTGGAGGCCGAGCGCCGCTGCCGCAAGAACGAGCCGCCGGTGATTGCGCGGATCGAAGACGGGCGGTTGGTGTTCGACTTGCGAACGGTATTCGCGAGTGAGGAAGAGGAACTCGTGCGTGCGATCCAGGCGGCGGTACGATAGCCGGGTTTCCTCTATTCGGTGGAATAAATCGCTAGAATTCCCACCTTACGATCCAGAATGACAATGCGGTCATCGACCGCTCCATCCATCGGGTAAATCGCGCCCGTGCCGTCATACTTGGCGAAGCGTTCCGGCGCGGCCGGAGTTTCCGCGGCGATCCGCTTGACCAGGCGTCCGGTGATTGGATCGAGGACCGCGATGTAAGCCGGCCCGGTCACAGGCAAGCCGGCCAAACAAACATACAACCGGCCGTCCCGTGTACCGGCGGTCCATAAGACCCGCGAGGAGCCGGAAGCCGGCCGATAATTCAGTGGCGTCCCTTTCGCGCCGCTGTATGCGGCATCGAGATCCGCGCGCACGACGCCAACCGGAGCGCCGTCGCTTTCAAAGACAGAGATGTCCTCGGAGAGCATGCCGAACTGGACCCATTGCCCCGATGGAAGCGCGAAGATCGACAGCGGTTCCTCCGCCAATTCCGGAGTCGGGGCGGGCGGATGCGGCGGATAGATCAGAGTTGCCACCGGCGCGAAGGAGGGATGGATTTTGAATAAAGAGCCGCGACGTCGCCAAAGCAGTTCCGATCCGGAAACCACGGGCTCCAGGCCGCGCTCGGGGACGTTATAACGGGCGATCGGCCGGAGAGTGGTATGGTCCCTGATCTCGATCTCGCCGGCGCTGTGTTTGCTCTGGCGCAGGCGCAGGTGAACAAGACCATTGGCGTCCATGGCGACCCGGTCCGCGGGAGGGCGGATCCAATCGGAAACTCGAATGCTGGCGCTGTCGTCGCCGGCGGCAAGGACGCTTTCTCCGGTGCTCTCGAAATTGCCGACCGCCGCCCATCGGCCGTGGCTTTGAGCGACCCCATCGATGGTGAAATCGTCGCGACCGGTCGCTGCCGCAATCGCCGCGCGGAGGTTTAGCACGCGTGAGGGCTGCGCGTTCACGGTCTGAGCCACCGAGAACGCGTGGGAGGCGGCGACTGCAAACACAACAATTTTGAGGTTCATGACCTTCTCCGCTGTCACCGCCCGCCGGGGCTTCCGTCAGCCCCGGTTTTGATTTTCTCACGCGTGGCGCGGGCGAGGTCTAGCCGCGTACTGACGTAAAATAAGGGCAATGAAAAAAGAAGCAGTGTTGGCGGCGATACGGGACATTGGGATCGTGCCGGTGGGGCGGACGGAGAGCGCGGAGTCGGCGATTCAGGCGATCGGGGCGATTTATCGCGGAGGAATCCGGGCGGCGGAAATTACGATGACGGTGCCGGGGGCGCTACGGGCGCTTGAGAAGATCGCGGATCAATTTGGAGACCAGATCGTGCTGGGAGCGGGGACGGTGCTGGACGCGGCGACCGCGCGGGCGTGCATGCTGGCGGGGGCGGAGTTCTTCGTGACGCCAAGTTTGAAGCTGGAAACGATCGAGATGGCGCATCGTTATTCGAAGGCGATTATTCCGGGCGCATTGACGCCGACCGAGGTGTTGACGGCGTGGGAGGCGGGCGCGGACGCGGTGAAGATTTTCCCGGCGGGGTCGATGGGCGGGGCGAAATACATCAAGGCGCTGCGGGCGCCGTTTCCGCACATCGAGATGGTGCCGACGGGCGGGGTGAACCTGGAGACGATCGGGGATTTTCTAAAAGCGGGGGCGTGCGC
>VFSW01002112.1_pt1 | contig 30140 bp, 25 predicted proteins | sample 5358111 | NCBI WGS metagenome assembly VFSW01 (sample SAMN11554181, study PRJNA540505) | mine drainage metagenome | isolation source: sediment from site ElyBrook_90M | place: USA: Ely Copper Mine, Vershire, VT | collected 2017 | reverse complement strand
GGTGGACAGATACAGCATTATGTGGCGGCAATTTCAAATATAACGGTTTCGTGTTTCCTCCGCATGTTTTTACATTAGCTAAATATAAGGGCGACCTTTATGTTGGCGGAGAATTTCTAACGCTCAACAACAAGCCTTGTTACGGCTTTGCTAAATTTGACGGCAAAAAATGGACATCTCTTGATATGAGCCTGAATTTAACATCCGGTTTGGTAAATTCCATATATATTTTTAATGATAAACTATATGTAGGGGGCTATTTTACAACCAGTAATAACAACCTTGGCATTAATCTTGTAAAATGGGATGGTGCTAATTGGACAGTTGTTTCAGCGAGCGCTAAAAAGCCGGGCGCTGTCCAAGCGCTTGCCGATTATAATGGAGAACTGTATGCTGCAGGTTATTTTACAGAACTGAACGGTAAAAAAATAAAAAGTATTGCAAAATTAAGCAATGGCGAATGGGTGCCCGCCAAAGTGTATCCCCGCGACGGTAAAGGCGCAAAGTCAGAAGAATTCGTTAATGAGGGATGGGTTCAGGTAGGTAAAGGCGGCGCTAACAGTATGATTCGTGCCTTATGTGTTTATAAAGGCGAATTATATGCCGGAGGCGATTTCAGTAAAATTGGTGGAATAAAAGCCAAAGGCATTGCCAAGTGGAATGGAGTTAAATGGTCGGCATTAGGAGGCAATAAAATAAACAGCAAGTATTATAATGTAAATGCCTTATGTGTATATAAGAATAAATTATTAATAGGAGGCGATTTATACAAAGTTGGTAATGACTCCGCTGATATTGCAATATATGATGGCGTAAAAATGGAACCACTTTTACCGGATTTAAAAGATGTAAGGGCATTTGCCGTTTACAAGGATACACTTTATGCCAGTGGAATGACTAAAAGAATAACAGGATATTGTGGTGTATTCAAATGGTGTGGTTCTCAATGGCATCCTGCATTTAGCGAACTGAAAGCAGGTTATGCCTATACTTTTGCACAGGACAGTACAGGCGGTCTTTATATAGGAGGTAACGGGAAATTTAAATTGAAAAACGGAAAGACTTCTAATTTACTGATTGGCTTACTCACCAATTCAAAATAGCATTGCATTTACTATAATCTGTAAAGTTTTTCACTTTCTCATTTAAGGGAGGAGTGGAATTGAGATTGAAAAGTAAGAATTAGTGGTAATTCTGTGTTCACTCCATAAAAGTTCCGGGTAGCATGCTTATCTGCCGAAACTTGTACTTTTGCCCTACGACAGCAAAGATACATGCCGGCGCCATGCAAAGACAATAAAATGCAATTCAATTAGTTTATATTTGCCGAAGAATAACCCGAATTGAATGGCTCCAGATAAGCAACTTTTTTTTAGATTGTTCGCCCTACTCATAGTTTTGGTCTCTACGGGCGGGGAACTTGTTGCGCAGAGAGCAAACCCGCCCGGCAGCCACGCCGACAGGGTAGTTCCGTTGCATACCAATCCGGTATTAACTTCACTTGCCAGAAAAAAAGGCAAGACAAACAAATTGCATAAAATAACACCGCCGCCGCAGAATCCGATAAAGACGATCGGACTGCCCTTTATAGACGATTTTGCAAAATCTGGCCCATATCCCAATCCAAAACTGTGGCAGAATAACAATGTATTTGTAAACAACAGTTACCCGATTTGCCCGCATACGTTAGGTGTGGCAACCTTCGACGGGGTAAATTCAATAGGCATGCCCTACAACCCAAGCTGCCCGTTAAACGGTTCCTATCCGGCCGATACCCTCACCTCGCAGCTGATAGCACTGTATGCCGCCTGCCCTACGCACAGCCCCGCCGATTCAGTGTACTTTAGTTTTTACTGGCAGGCAGGAGGACTTGGCGACCCGCCCAAACCCAACGATACCCTTGTGCTCGAATTTTTCAACGGTTCGGTATGGAATGAAGTGTGGTATCATTTGGGTTATACTCCCCAGCCGCCTGATACGGGCTTTCATTTGGTGATGATACCCATTGACAGCAGCGAGTATTTCATCAACGGCTTTCAGTTCAGGTTTCGCAGCTATGCCAACACATCCGGTAACCTCGACCACTGGCATATTGACGAGGTTTACCTGAACTACAACCGCTCCTTTGCCGATACTGCGCAATTTGCCGTTTCGTTTGTTTATGAATGTCCATCGCTTCTTAAAAATTACCAATTCGAGCCCTGGGAGCAATTTGAGCCCGGCGACCTGAAATCGTCTATTACCTCGCCCAACAGGAATAACGACACCATAACTATAAACACCACCTATACCGCATACGTAACTCCCGCCGGCTTTATGACCCCTTATAACGGAGGCGCTCAAAATGCCACGCCGTTCTACATCACCGGATACATGAACTATAACCCGTTTACTGCTCCATCATACTCCTACACGGCAGCACCCTTAAGCGGTCCCATAACCTATGATCTTACGCAGGTGCTTGTTACCACTCCGTCTTACAAGGATGGCTCCATTGATACGCTACAGTTTAAGCAGATATTTTCCAACTATTACGCCTACGACGACGGAACGGCAGAGGGCGCCTACATGGTAAACGGCAACAACAACCCTGTGCAACTGGCAGAGCAGTTTACCCTGAACAACCCCGATACACTTACAGGCGTGTACATATTTTTCAGCTATGTTATGACCAACACAACGGGTTATACCTTTTTGCTTACCTTATGGAATAATGCAGGAGGCATGCCGGGCAGCATCATTTACGAAAACGATTCAATATATAATCCGGTATTTCCCGATTCGCTTGACGAGTTTGTGTATTACAAGTTCAATAATCCGCAGCCGATACCGGCAAACACCCCTGTATATATAGGACTAACTCAAACTTTCGGCGACTCAATAAATATAGGGTGGGACTGGAACAACAACAACCAGTACAAGGTATTTTATAACATAGGCCTCGGCTGGAACTTCAGCAGCTACCCCGGCTCGCTGATGCTTAGGCCAGTGTTCGGGAAACATAACTTTAATGCGGTGCAGGAAGTGCAAAACGCTTCATCTTCGCTTATGCTTTACCCCAACCCCGCACAAAACGAGGTATACCTGAATATGCCCATGCTGCCCGGAACCCTGCTGCGCATTTATGGGGCAGACGGCAGGCTGTGGCTTGAAGATAAAAACTTTTCGGGTAACAAGCTTGATGTTGCCGGCTTGCCCAGAGGCTTTTACTTTCTTCAGTTTACGCCCCAGGGCGGGGCGCCAATGAGTTTTAAACTCGTAAGGCTTTAATTACAGTTTATATTGAATGGCAAGTCCTGCCCGCAGGATTCATACAAAAATATGCCTGCATGTTGTTAATTCAACGGGATATACTATTTTTGCAGCCTCATTTTTTAGGATAAACACTCCTCGGTAGCTCAGTTGGTTAGAGCATCTGACTGTTAATCAGAGGGTCACTGGTTCAAGTCCAGTCCGGGGAGCAGTAAGAGAAACGAGGTATTGCCGTTAGGCTATTTAATTTCATCCAGCAGTTTCCTGCATTTTATTTTGGTGTCCGCAGCATCGTCGCCGGCATAATCGGCTTTAATAGCCATGTTCAGCCATATTTTGGCATCTGCATCCTTTCCCATTTCGTGATAAGTAAATGCCATTTCGTATTGGTGCAGTATATAACCCGGCTGATAAATGTACGCATGTTCAAAAGCGTTTATTGCGTCCTGTAATGTGGCTTGAGGCAGCGAGGTTCCATAAAAAGTTTTCATGGCAAAGCGTTCAAAGCCGTTCAATTCGGCAAGCCTCCTGTACCATCTGCCCAGCAGGTGATAAGCTCCGGCATGGCGAGGGTCTGATTTAAGGCATTTATCTATCTCTGTTTTCATTGCTTTGGCATTTGCTATCTGTTCTTTGCTGCCGGCGTTTTCGTTAAGAACGCCTATGGCAAAAGCTGTGGCATAATGAGCCTCCGCATTGTTGCTGTCGGCTTTTATGGCTTTTTTTGCAAGATATAGTGCAATGTTGTACGCGGCGGTGCGCTCTTCATCGGTGGCAGTGGTCTGGTCGTGCCATACTTTGGCATACAGGTAGGCGCAGTTTGACAGATAACGTGTATCGCCCGAATCGGATTTTAACAGTGATTCAAAGACGGGCAAGGCGTCTTTAAAATGGTATTGCGCTTCATACTTAAGTCCGGTTTGAAATAGTTGTGCCGTACCCTGGCTGTACCCAAAAGAGGCAATCAGGCTAAATGCCCAAACAAGGTATTTGTAGCGCAGCGATTTACTTGTATGTAACATGCAGTATTTAAAGATATTACAATACTACAACTAATCTATTACTACAAATGTATCACCTCGCCATACGCAGCCGCGGCGGCTTCCATAATAGCCTCGCTCATGGTCGGGTGCGGGTGTACGGCTTTGAGTAATTCATGTCCGGTGGTTTCCAGCTTTCGTGCCACAACCAATTCGGCAATCATTTCGGTTACGTTGTATCCTATAAGGTGTGCGCCGAGCAACTCGCCGTATTTGGCATCGAATATGAGTTTTACAAAGCCGTCTTTTGCGCCTGCTGCCGAGGCTTTACCCGAGGCGGAGTAGGGGAACTTGCCTATTTTTAGTTCATAGCCTGCTTCTTTGGCGCCCTTTTCGGTATATCCCACCGAGGCTATTTCGGGCTGGCAATAGGTGCATCCGGGTATGTTGTTATAGTTAAGGGGTTCGGGGTTCAGTCCGGCCATTTTTTCCACGCAGATAATGCCTTCCGCGCTTGCAACGTGAGCCAGCGCCTGACCTTTTACACAGTCGCCTATGGCATGGTAACCCGGTATGTTGGTCTGGTAAAACTGGTTCACCGCAATCTTGCCCTTATCTGTTATAATGCCCGCCTGTTCAAGCCCTATATTTTCGAGATTGGCGGCAATGCCGACTGCCGATAGCACAATGTCGCAATCTACTACCGACTCACCTTTTTTATCTTTTAGTTTTACCTTGCATCCGGAGCCGGAAACATCCACCGACTCCACCGACACCTCTGTACGAACATCAATGCCAATTTTTGTGAAGGATTTAGCCAATTGCTTTGATACCTCCTCGTCTTCAACCGGAACAATGTTAGGCAGCATCTCCACAAGTGTAATCTTGACTCCCATGGTTGCATAAAAATATGCGAATTCGGAGCCAATAGCACCCGAGCCTATTATCACCATTGACTTAGGCAGTTGTGGCAAAACCATGGCTTCGCGGTAGCCTATTATTTTTTTGCCGTCAATTTTAAACGAAGGCACTTCCCTTGAGCGTGCGCCGACTGCAACGATGATGTTTTTGGCATCATATACGGTTGACGTTTTTTTGTCGTCGGTTACTTCCACTTTTTTACCCGGCATAACTTTCCCTGTTCCTTTTATCACGTCTATTTTGTTCTTACGCATAAGGAACTGTACTCCTTTGCTCATCCCTTCGGCAACGGTACGGCTGCGCTTTACCACTGCCGTGAAATCGGCTTCGGCAGATTTTACGTTTATGCCATAGTCGGCAGCATGTTTCAGGTATTCGAACACCTGCGCGCTTTTGAGCAGCGCCTTGGTGGGAATGCAGCCCCAGTTAAGACAAATGCCTCCAAGTTCCGCCCTTTCCACTATGGCGGTTTTCATACCGAGTTGCGAGGCCCTGATGGCAGCCACATAACCGCCCGGACCGCTTCCTATTATTATTAAATCGTATGCCATGATGTTGATTTATGGTTTTTGATTGTTGTTGCTCCTCAAATAAAGTTCAGTAATCCATTTTGGTAACAGGAGGCTGCGAAAGTACTAAAAATAGCGGTAGTATATATTGCATTCCGGCTGCCTCTCTGATGGCTCAAAAGGGTATGTTATCCGATTGTTGACTAACTTTACATCATCAAAGAGTATGGTCATGCTGCGTTATTCGTCTGTATACCTTATGTATTTCTTGTTTATGGCTGTTGCACCTGCCCGGGCAAAGCAGCTGCCCTCCTCCGACTCCGTGAGTATGCTTCAGGCCTACGAGGACACCCTGAAGGAATTACAGTACGAAAAAATAATGGCTCATACTACCGACAGGCAAAAGCTGGACGCCAACAGGCGGTTTACGGTTATGCTGCAAAAAGCGCTCTCGCTGCCCGGCTCCTTCAATTACCCATTCGATTCGCTTACCACCATAGGAAAAATTACTTCGGAGGACAAACAGCTTCGAATCTTTACATGGGATGTGCCCTTGAAGGACGGCACTTTTCACTATTCGGGCTTCGTTCAGGCCTTCAGCCGCCAAGGCAAACAATATGTACTCCATGAACTGCAAGACCACGGAGCCGAGATTGGCAACCCGCGCGATGCAGTTTATTCACCCGAAAAATGGCTGGGTATGATTTATTACAAAATTATAGGCGAAACGTATGAAAACAGGAAGATATATATGCTGCTCGCCTGGCAGGGATACAGCAATCTAATTACCAGAAAGATAATAGATGTGGCAAGCCTGAACGACAATGGCGAACCTTCCTTCGGAATGTCGGTATTCAAAAGGCCGCCGCCGGGCAACAGGAGCAGCGTAAAAAGGCTGATATTCCAATACTCCGCCAACGCTTTTATGTCGCTTACCTATAACAACAAGAAAAATATAATTGTGTTCGACCGCCTGGCACCAACCGATGAGGCCCTTACCGGACAATACCAGTATTATGCGCCAAGCTTTGATGTTGATTGCATTGCATATAAAGGTTCAGGGTGGCAGTATGTTGCGAATATTGACGCCCGCAATGCGGCCGACAAAGAAGATAAAATGTATACAGACCCTGCTAAAAATGGTCCCGATATGACTAAAAAAGACCATGATTACGGGGTGCATCCCCTCTATAACCCGAATCACTAAACGGAGCCAGAGCTGAACCGGAAATTATGCCATTTAACAGCATGAACCGGGCATCCCCGTTACAAAATAAAAAGATACTTACCTTTGTGCCTAAATCATTAACCTCTTTATGAAAAAAGCATACAATTTCAGCGCAGGTCCCGCCATACTGCCTGCAGAAGTAATAAAAGAAGCCGCCGGCAGCGTTCTTAATTTCAACAACCTTAACCTGTCCTTACTCGAAATATCGCACCGCAGCAAAGATTTTATAGATGTGATGGAAGAAGCGCGGGCGCTGGTAAAGGAGTTTATGGGCTTCGGTAACGAATATCAGGTGCTGTTTTTAGGCGGGGGCGCAAGCCTGCAGTTTGCCATGGTGCCTTACAACCTTCTTCCCCAGAACGGATCGGCGGCTTATGTAAATACGGGAGTGTGGGCAAGCAAGGCCATCAAGGAGTCAAAACTTATCGGCAATACCAATGTAATTGCCTCCTCGGAAGACAAAAATTTCAATTACATACCTGCCGGTTATACTATTCCTGCCGATGCAAGCTACCTGCATCTTACATCGAACAATACCATTTACGGAACCCAGATGCATAACTTCCCCCATTCGCCGGTGCCCGTGGTCTGTGATATGTCGTCCGATATTTTCAGCCGCAGGATGGACTTTGGCAAGTTTGACCTGATATATGCAGGCGCCCAAAAGAATATTGGAGCCGCAGGCGCCACACTCGTGGTGGTAAAAGAAAGTTTGCTCGGCAAAACAGGAAGAAAAATGCTGTCCATGCTCGACTACCAGGTGCATATCAAAGGAGAATCCATGTACAACACCCCGCCCGTATTTTCAATTTATGTGTGCCTGCTTACCCTTAAATGGCTCAAGAAAAACGGAGGTCTCGCCTGGATCGAAAAGGTTAATAAGGCCAAAGCAGATGCCATGTATGGCGAGATAGACCGCAATTCACTGTTCACCGGAACATGTGCCAAAAATGACAGGTCGTTTATGAATGCATGCTTCCTGCTTACAAAGCCCGAACTGGAAGAAACCTTTAATAAAATGTGGAAAGATGCAGGCATATCCGGCATAAAAGGGCACCGTGATGTGGGCGGATACAGGGCTTCGCTTTATAATGCCCTGCCACTTGAAAGTGTAAATGCATTGGTTGAGGTGATGAAGGAATTTGAAAAGAAACATGCCTGAAAGCCATTTTAGCCGGAACCGAACCGCAACCTTAAAAAAATAAAAAAACAAGACCAGACTAATATGAAGAAAATTCTTGCCAACGACGGAATGGAAAAGGAAGGCATAGCGCTCCTTGAAAAAGCAGGCTACATTGTAATTACCGAAAATGCGGCACAGGCCGAACTTGCCGATGTGATAAATGAAAACGGTTATGTGGCACTTACCGTGCGGAGCGCTACCAAGGTGAACAAAGCCGTTATTGATAAATGCCCCGGCCTAAGACTTATTGCCAGAGGCGGCGTGGGTATGGATAATATAGACGTGGATTATGCCAAGAGCAAGAACATACAGGTGGTGAACACTCCGGCTGCTTCTTCGCTTTCGGTTGCCGAACTGGTATTTGGCCATATATTTTCCATGGCACGCTGGCTTGACTTTTCTAACAAGAAGATGCCTGAAAATGGCCAGAAAGAGTTTGCACAGTTAAAAAAAACCTGCTCCAAAGGCATCGAACTCAACGGCAAAACCCTGGGCATAATAGGTTTTGGAAGAATCGGCCAGGCTGTTGGTAAAATTGGAGTATCGCTCGGCATGCGCATACTTGCATACGATCCCTATATTTCCGATGCAAATCTTGAACTGGATTTACCCGTAAATCCGAAAGTAAAAGTGAATGTAAAAACCACTACACTCGACGAGGTGCTGTCTCATAGCGATTTTATATCCATGCACGTGCCCGGAGGCGAGGTGATTACGGCAAAGGAAATAAAAATGATGAAAAAGGGTGTTATGCTCGTTAATGCCGCCAGAGGAGGCGTTATAAATGAGAGCGACCTTATTGAAGGGCTGAACTCCGGACATATAGCCCATGCGGCGCTCGACGTATTTACCGGAGAGCCTGCTCCTAAAAAAGAAATACTCTCGCATCCTAAAATATCACTGTCGCCTCATATAGGCGGATCAACCGAAGAGGCGCAGCAAAGAATTGCCGTGGAGTTAGCCGAAAAAATAATTCATTTCCTGCAATAAATGCCGGAAACCCCACAAAAAGCTTTGGAAAGCAGCAAGAGAGGGGTATACATATTTTTCCTTGTCGTTTCGGTTATTTGTATAGCCTATTCAGCTGAAAATAAGTGGACAGGCGGTAACTGGAAAACTATTATTACGAGCGACGGCAGCGGGTATTACGCTTACCTGCCCTCCGTATTCATTTACCATAGCTTCGATTTTGACAAACTTGAATCCTTAAACAAAGGGTTAAGCGCATCATGCTATCAAAAGAACGGGAAGGTATTCGATAAATACTATATCGGGGTATCTGTATTGCTTGCACCGTTCTTTCTTCTTGCTTATTTTTTAAGTTATCTTTTTGGTTTCAACCCCGACGGTTATTCTATGCTCTTCCAGTTGAGCGTTGCGGCAGGCGGGTTGTTTTACCTTATAGCCGGCCTTATTTTTACACGCAAAATTCTAATCCAATTCGGCATAGGTAACAGGATTATCTACTTTACGCTTGCCGTGGTTGTTTTTGCAACCAACCTGTTTTATTATGCCACAATAGAGCCGGCCATGAGCCATATATACTCGTTTGCATTGTTCGCCGCTTCACTTTATTATGTTCAAAGAATAGTTCGAGGCGGTAATACTGCCGATTATTGGAAACTTGGCTGCGCTTTCGCCTTATTGGTAATCGTTCGTCCGGTTAATATATTCTGTATTACTCTTATCCCTTTTATTGCCGGAAGCGCAGCAAACAGCCTCAAGTTTTTTCGCAATGTTTTAAGGCCCGCACATTTTATTATGCTGCTGACTCCGGCAGTTGTGTTTATGTGTTTACAAATGCTCATCTGGCATGCCGAAACAGGCTCCTTCTACATCTTCAGTTATTCAGGGGAGCAGTTTTATTTTTTGCATCCTCATTTTTGGAGCATGCTGTTCGGCTTCCGCAAAGGCTGGTTTGTTTATACGCCGGTAATGTTGATAGCCCTGGCCGGTGGCTTGGCGGTACTTATCTGGAAGGACATTTTTCGTTTTTGTTCGTTTTTGCTTTTCTTCATTCCGTTTACCTACATCCTGTCGTGCTGGTGGTGCTGGTATTACGGCGACAGTTACGGAATGCGTGTTTTTGTTGATTATTACGCTCTATTCGCACTAATGCTTGCACTGTTTTTAAATGCAGTGCCGTACAAAACTGTTTTTGCGATTGGCGCTGTGGCGGCTGCACTTCTGTTTACCGCTGTAAATTGGGTGCAGCAGTACCAGTATATAAATCTGATTTTGTCTCGCGATTCCATGAGCAGAGGAAGGTATTGGAAGGTATTTATGAAAACCGGAGATGCATACAGGCGGATATTTTACGATAATCCAACGGACAGTTTGGCGTATTTTTCACGATTTATTTTCTTCAACAGCTTTGAGGATGATCCCTGGGGAGCGGCAGGAAGCATTAGTACAGAATATGCCCATACCGGCAAGCGCTCGGCTTTTGTAGATACGGTTCATGTTTTCGGACCCGGAATATTTATGCAGGCAAACAATTTGCCGCTTGATGAAAACCTATACGCACACTTCGATCTTTGGGTTTACAGCAACGATACGGCAAACCGTGCAGCTCTTGTACTGAACAGCCTTGAACCGGACGGAACCAACGACGGCTGGGTAGGGTTTCCAATAAGAACTAAAATCATGCCGCCCCGATGGGAGCACATTACAGGCTCGGTGCAGGTGCCGTTCATTAAAACCCGCGATAACGTACTGAAAATATTCCTATATCATTCTGCCGGCAGGGGAGCCGTTTATGCCGATGACCTGAAGATAGCTTTGGGAACACCGGAGTAGCTTACGGCAGGAAGCAGCCTTTTAAAGTGTTATGCCGGTTTTTATTGTTTTTGAGGCATCAGTACGAATTTGGCGAAATTTGTTTGTGAAAGATATTTTGTTGCAAGGCGTTTGAAGTCATTATCATTGAGAGACTCCACCTGCTTGTCAAAATCGAGTATCTCCATAAGGTTTTCGCCATTCTCGTCGTTTTGTGAAATGGTGTTCAGCCAGTAGCTGTTTTCTTTCAGCTGCACCTGATGTTCGCGCTCAAATGTTTCCTTTATTTTTTGAATGTTTATTTTGCCTGCGCCAAACTGCTTTACCGAGTCAATTACCTTTAATGCGGCATTAATAAGCGTGTCTGCTTTTTCCGGTGCGCATCCGAAATAAATAAAGAAAGTATATCTCTGCTGCGGATAGTGTGTTACGCTGCCGTTTGCAAATACCCCGTACACCCCGCTCATCACCTGCCGCAATTGCTCGCGAAGCCTTATGCTTATCAGGCTGGAAAGGGCAGACATTTCTATTCTGTTGTGGCGGTTGTACTCAAATTGCCCTGTATACATAAGCAATACAGAGCTTTTAGGTTCTTTGCCCCTGTAAACGGTTTTGGCTACAAGACCGGTCGGCGGGATTATTCCTAAATCTTTCCACATTGATTTATTCTTTGAGGCAGGCAGGCTTCCGAGATATTTTTCGACCAGAGGTTTTATTTCATCCGGTTTAAAGTTTCCTGCAAAGAAGAAGGTCATTCCGCCGGCATCCGAAAACTCTTTCTTATAAATGCCGAAAGCGGAATTTTCGTCTATTTCCTTCAATATTTCGGGGGTGAGAGGCCGCCTGCGGAAATTATACCTGCTCATGGTAAGTTGCACGGTATCCATGAATGCCTTGTTGGGTTCGGCGTTCTGATTTTCAATTATCCCGTTTTGTTTATCTATGTACGACCGGAAGGCAGTATCGTCTTTTCTCGGTTTGGTGCAATACAAGTTAATGATCTGGAAGGCAGTTTCGAGGTCTTCCGGTGCGCATTTGCCCGAAAAACCGTTGGACAGCTCGCTTAGTTCCGGGTGCACCTCCACAATTTTACCTGCAAGCATTTTATCGAGCGCCGTTGAGCTGAAGTCGCCTATCCCGCTTTCATCCTCAATGGATGCGGCATGCGAAGCCGATTCAAAATCCTTGTCGGGATAGAGCGATGTGCCACCCCACCGGTAGGCATTAAACAGGATTTCATCGTTTTTGAAATCGGTGGGTTTTAAAACCACCCTTACACCGTTGGACAATGTCCACTCGGTTATCCCGAATTCCTTTATTGTTTTTTCGCTTACTACCTTGCCCGGCGTAGGCATGTCGCTCATAAGGGGTTTGTTGTTCACCTTATCCACATAAGGTTTCAGTTCCTTTTGGCTTATGTCGGCAAACATGTCTTTTATTTTCTGTTCCGAAGGCAGGATGGCGCTGTCTTTTTGAGGTGCGGTAATTATGATCACAGCGTTCCGCCCGTCATTGGTAATCCAGTTTGCGGCTACCTTATTCACCTCGGCGAGCGTAATACCGTCCTCTATTTGTTTGAAGAAGCGGTATTCAAAGTCTATGCCGGGATAGGGTTGTTTTTCAAGAAAATCGCGTACATATTGTTCCACGAACCTACGCGAATCGGTTTTGTCCATTTCTTCCGTCTCGTGTTGAAGGCTGCGGAGCATTTCCTTTTTTGCCCTGTCGAGTTCGGTAGGTGTAAATCCGAATCTTTTAACCCGTTCATTTTCGGTAAGCAGTGTTTCCAGCCCTCTGGCGGTACCGCTGTCGTTAACCAAAGCGTAGGCTCCGTAAACATCCTTTGTTCTGACCATCGGACCGATTTCAACGCCCGAATAGAGTAGAGGAGGGTTGGCCTGTTTGCTTATTTCCTGCAGCCTGTTGTTGAACATGTCCGAGTATAATTTATGTATAAAATTGCGTCTTAAATCCGCCAGTGTTTTGGTTTGTTCGGCTTCATGCTTATACATCAGCTGGATTACCGTGTTGGTGGCCTCCTTATCTGTTGCCTCCGCCACCAGCAGGTCTTTGGTATCAGGAACGGGATAATCTACCCTTGGCTGTTCATCTTTAGGCGAAGGTATGTAGGAAAAATCTTTTTTTATCATTTTCTCCACCTTGTCGAGGTCTATATCGCCCACTATTACCAAAGCCATAAGGTCGGGGCGGTACCAGGTTTTATAAAATTGCTTAAGGGTTGAATGCGCGCAATGTTCAAGTATGTCAAGTTTGCCTATGGGTATCCTTTCGGCATATCGCGAGCCATGGAAAAGCACAGGCCACCATTTTTCCCTCATCCTTTCATTGGCGCCAAGGCCGAGCCTTCTTTCCGATATTACTAATCCCCTTTCTTTCTCAATGGCGTCGGAGTCGAAGGATACGTTGTGCGTCCAGTCTTCAAGTATTTCCACAGCTTTTTTGAACAGCTGCTCCGAATCGGTCGGGATTTGTATTTTATATACCGTTTCATCGAAGGAGGTATAAGCGTTCAGGTCAGCGCCGAATTTAACGCCGGACGATTCAAGGAAATTGATTATTTCTTTCTGCCTGAAGTGAGTGGTGCCGTCGAAGCACATGTGTTCACAGAAGTGTGCGAGCCCCCGCTGCTCGTCGTTTTCTTCCATGGCGCCTGCATTTACCGCAAGTCGCAGTTCGGCGCGTTTTTCGGGCTTCAGGTTCTTCTTTAGGTAATAGGTCATGCCGTTCGGGAGTATCCCTGTGCGCACCAGTGAATCGTTGGGGATTGGCTGGTTAAGGTCCTGCGCGGCAGAATATGAAAAGGAGACGGCGATAATAAGTGCTGCAAAGAGTGTACGGAATATATTCATGTCATCAATTTTGATTAGTACGTATTTATTTTCGGGTAAATATATTTAAACTGCGGAAGGCGAACATAACATTAATTAAACTTTAATACCGACCACGAGCACATCGTCCACTTGCTCCAGTTCTCCTTTCCAGCGTAAAAACTCTTCCTCCAGGAACTGCTTTTGTTCGTGCATAGGGCGCATACAGATGCTTAGCAGTTTATCGCAGAGCTCGCGGTATTTGTATTTTTTCCCTTTTGCTCCTCCGAACTGGTCAGAGAAACCATCGGTGAATGCATAGATAAGGTCGTTTTCCATGAGTTCAACGGAGTAGGGCTGAAACGGATCGCCCTCTTTCGGAGATGCTCCCACAGGCATTTTGTCAGTGTTCAGTTCAATTAACTTGTTATTGCGTATAAGAAGCGGCAGGTTTATGGCAGCCGAATATCTTAGGGAAAGCGGCCCGGTGCTTAATTCCATCAAAATGCCATCCATACCGTCTTGTCCTCCGTTTTGCGAAATGTGTTCTATGAGCCGCTTGCGGGTATGGTTGAATATCTGATGAGGCGAGTGAATGTTTTTTTCATTTACCGCTTCATTCATGAACGACATATTCAGGAGACTCATAAAGGCGCCCGGTACGCCATGGCCTGTGCTGTCGCATACGGCAAGATAAAATTTATTGTCTTTTTCGGTGGCCCAGTAAAAGTCGCCGCTTACAATATCCTTGGGTTTGAAAAAAATGAAATACTCCTTTAAATTAGCCTTAAGCAGGCTGTCTGATGCAAGCAGTGCGTTCTGTATCCGCTGGGCATAATGTATTGAATCGAGTATTTCCTTTTGCTTTTCTTCAATAGCGCCCTTCTGCTGCTCCACCACATCGCGCTGTTTCTCAACCTCTGCCTTTTGTTTGGTAATAATAACGTTGGCTTGCTGCTTGTGCCTGTACCCCCTGAAAATGAAAAAGGCAAGCGCAAGCACCATCAGGAATCCGGCAACAAAGAAATCGAGGATCATGGCTTGTTTTTTTCTGTCCTGTTCCGATTGCAGGTCTTTTTTTTCCTGCTCGGCTTTTTCCAATGCCTGTTTTTGCTCAAACTGGTAATTCATTTCAGCCTGTAGTGTTTTCTTTTCATTCAGCTCCTTCATCAGGCTGTCGCGGTATATAATATATTGCTTATAATCATCCCATCCGGCTTTATACAATCCGGTTGCGCTGTCGAGGGTTGATTTCAGGCGGTAGGCATTGCGTATTGCTTCCTTTTGGCCTGTTTGCCGTGCAAGCAGTAACGAAGAATCCGCCAAAGCCCTTGCCTTGCCATAGTTTTTCCTTTTAGCGTAAATGTTGGCTATGCGGTACATGTCATCGGCCACGTTTATGTTGCTGCCCATGCCTTCCATCAGTGTTAATGCGCGGGTGTAATACGCAAGCGCGTTGGAATAGAGGGTGTCTTTTGCTTTATTGTTGTTTTTTATGTCATCTCCCATTAGTGAATATGTGTTCCCTATGTTGCCCAGGTTTACGGCAAGCCATTTCTGCGCTCCTATTTCCTTGTTAAGTGCAAGTGAATTATTGAAATAGGTTAAAGCTTCATTGTACTTCTTTTCCGCACGGTATATTTCACCCATGCTGTTCAGGTTAATGGCAATGGTAAATTTATTGCCCAGCTTGTTGTTAATGGCTAAGGCCTGGTTGCAGTATTCCAGAGCCTTATCAAAATTTCCCTGGCTTTGGTAGATATTGCTTATGAGGTAATAGTTGCGTGAAATGCCCCTCTGGTCGCCCAGTCCTTTTTTTATTGCCAGTGCTTCAAAGTCGAAGTTGAGAGATTTGGAGTAGTCGCCCTGGTTAAAATAGATGTCGCCTAAGGTGCTTAGCATATTAGCCTCGGCATCGGAATCTTTTATTTTCCTTGCCATTTCCAGTGCCTTAAATTCAAAGTCAAGGGCCTTGTCGAGCTGTCCCTGCTGAAAGTATGCGTAGCCGATGGTACCCATATTGCGCACTTCACCTCGTTTATTTCCGGCTTCCCGGTTTATGGCAAGCGCCTTAAATGAATACTCCTGGGCTTTCGGGTAATCGCCGCGCAAACTGGATACCACTCCGAGATTCCGGCATGCTTCCGCTATACCTTTATTATATCGTAGTTTCGTGGCAATGGCAAGAGCCCTTAATCCGAAGGAATTAGCCGAATCGTATTGGTTGAGCATTCTTATTTTTTCACTGAAAGTATTCAACCTGTTAACTTTAACCGTGTCATCGCGCAGGCTGCTTAACGCCTTGTACATCGAGTCGGTCTCTGTTTTTTGAAGTACCGAATCCACGAGCTGGTTCTGGCAGTAACAGGTGCTGCCTGAAAGCGTCAGGAAGATCACAACGGAAATAGATACAGAGGTGAAAAAGGAAATCTGTTTTTCCGAAAGGTTCATGAGCGCCGTAATTTAATTTAGTACTGAATTACCTGTTCCGGTATTCAAATATTGTGCAATCAATCTCATTATCTCTTGCTCCGATAAGGGATGTGCCAATATTCCCGGGTTCCGGTTCAGGCTATAACCCAGTCCCGGATAATAATAAACATAAGGCTCTGCTGTATCCAGCCCATCCTGTTCTTCCGTTTGCACCCAATCGGTCATTTCATTCAAGTCCATTGGCTTATTTTTCTTGGTCCATTCCGGAAATTCAAGTTTTAAATTCTCTATGGCAATTATAACCTGAAGCAATGCTTCGCCACTCATATCCGGGGTTATTTTGTCCATCAGTGCATTGAACCTTTCATCGGCTCCGGGTTGCTTAATTTTTTTTCGCATATTAAATAGGTGAATATTCCGGTTTGTTAATTTGGCTAATTTATACAAAATAACATCCTGAATAAAGTTTTACCGGCTGTTCCGACAATTTATTATTTGTATGTGCCTGGTCGGATATTTTTTACCTAAATCGTTTTTTTAATAATATTCGCATGGTTTTTCTTGTAATTTAGCACTTTCAAACCCGACGAATCAAACCTTAACCTCACTATAGTATGAGAAACAACATTAGCGCAGTTCTGTTGCCGGTAATCTTTTCCTTGCTGTTTCAAACGGCTTGGGCGCAGCCGGCCGATACTATTTATGTTACGGCGCCTAATAATGTGCGCATGACCTCACCGCCTGCCGGCTACCTCGGCTGGGGAGTTTTTCCGGCCGATACAGTGTCGTACAGGAAGGTGTATCTGAACTTTACGCTCGGGTGCGGAGGCAGCTGCAGCGGTTGGGATTATACGGTTCAGATTTTTTTACGTCAGAACACGCACCATCTTGACTCCACCCTTGTGCAGGGGCCTTCATTCACTGTAAACGGCAGCCAGATGGATTCGGTTAAGGTAAAATTCGACACTACATATAAAACTTTTTACGATACCGTTACTCACAAAACAGATTCAACCGCTAACAGCCCATATACCATTGTTCAATATAAAATCTGTGCAAAACCTTATGTGCCTACCGATACTGTACACTGGTGGATTGCAGGCTATTATAACAGATACTTTGACACCACGGGCAAGGTGATTGATTCGGCATTCGTTAAACCCGACACAAGCATGTACCTTACCCATTGCCCCTATTATTCGGTTTTCGATTCCATTGCCTCGTATGAACTTGCGCGAATGATTACCCCATACGGGGGGTATTATCCGGGAAACTGGACATTCCCCTACCGGTTCGACATTACGGATTTCTCCTCCTTGCTCCATGACTCGGTTCAGATAGAAGTGTTTTACAGCGGCTGGACAAACGGGTTCAATGCCACCTGTCAGTTTGAGATGATTACGGGAACGCCCGATCATAACCCCTATAAAGTGGTAAATATGTGGAATGGCACCTTCCCTTACGGCAGTTCGGGCAATCCTATATCCAATTACTTTGTGCCCAAACCCATGAAAATTGATACTGCAGCCCATGCCACGCGCTTACGTGTAATACAAACCGGGCATGGCGAAGATGGTAACAACTGTGAGGAGTTTTGTTCCAATTACAACCACATACTTGTAAATCATACCCAGGCCGGCTCCACATTTGTGTGGCGCGACAACTGCGGCATGAACCCGCTGTGGCACCAGGCCGGAACATGGCTCTTTAACCGCGCCAACTGGTGCCCCGGCGCACTGGTAAATCCATATCTCTACGACCTGACCAATTATGTAACGCGCGGAGCTACAGATACACTTGATATCACCTGCGACCCTTATACCTCGCCCAACGGTGGAAGCGTGTATACTTTCGGTACATCGCTCGTATACTACAGTGCACCCAAATTTACTCTGGATGCCGCGGTGGAAGATATTATTTCTCCAAATATCTATGCCCCATACACCCGCTATAATCCGGTTTGCGGCAGCCCCGAAGTACTCATACGTAACACAGGCTCTACCACTCTTACAAGCCTTAATTTTACTTACGGAGAACTGGGCGGGCAAACCTATAACTATACATGGAACGGTTCACTGCCTTTCGACGATACGGCCACGGTGTACCTGCCGCCCGCATACCTGAAATCTGCACCCTCAAACATTTTTGCCGTTACCATCAGCAACCCGAACGGGGGTGTGGATCAATATGCAGATAATAATTACATGCAGGTAAAGTATGATACCGTACCTACCTATCCTTCCTCTTTCATTATTCAGCTTTCAACAAACACCGACGCAGCTTCCTACTCCTATTTTATTGAGGATGCCGGAGGAAATATTGTAGATAATAAATCGGGCTTTGCCAACTCCACCACTTATAAAGACACGGTTCATCTTAGCCCCGGATGCTACCATTTTGAGCTGGATGCCGCCGACGAGCAGGGGCTTTATTTCTGGGACAACAGCTACGGTGCCGGTAATTTGTATTTTAAGAAAACCAACGGCTTTAACTTTAAGGTCTTCCAAAACGATTTCGGCACTTCCATCATGCAGAACTTTTATGTAGGAAACCTTACGGGCATAGATAACCTGTCGGAAAATATAGATTATGACGTTTATCCGAACCCGGCCAACCGGCAGCTCTCTATTGCAGGATTGAATGCCTCGGCAAAAACAAAGCAAGTGTACATATATTCTTCGGTCGGGCAACTGGTTTATCAATCGGTCATACCATCGGGTACCGATATGGTAAATATCAATGTATCTAACCTGTCTGCCGGGCTGTACTGTGTGGTTGTTTCCAACGCCGACCGACAAACGGTGAAAAAGGTAATGATTGCCAGGTAGTTTTTTTTTACGAATATTGCACTGAAAACCTTAAACAATGCTGCACCTTCAAGGACTGTGTCGCATTGCTTTTCCTGCAATTCGGTTGCTGCTGATTTAAAAGGGAGGCCGGGCTACATCCTTGCAAATTGGTTAAAAGCAGAGCGTATAAGGAAAATCCTAATTTTGTTCCAATGAAATGGAAAGCGCCCATCCTGGTTTGTTTCAGTTGCATTTTTGTATGCGTAACTGCAAGGAGCCACGCCGCAAACTGCTTTCCGCTTTCGGATTCTGCAAAGGATGCCGATACCTCAAAACACAAAACGCCCCTGCATATAACACTGCAGCTTGATGCAGGAGAGGCATTGCCCTTGGGTACTTACAGCGTTAATTATGTTGAGTACCTTAGTTCAGCGGGGAATTCGGGAACACGAGGATTCAGAGGCGAAGGCGGCTTTGCCGTGCCCGGCCCCTCTGTAGTTTTTACTGCGGAATGCCTGATGCATAACCCCTACTGGGGAATTCAGGGGCGTATAGGATATTACAGAAATGGGTTTGATATGGGCGATTATGCAAACGGTTATAGTTTCAATTCTTCCGCCTGTTATAATAGTTTTACAATAATGCCCGGGCTCTTTGCAGGGTTCAGCAATGAAAATGTTGCGCTTCAGTTCAGGGTTTCGGCAGGCGTTATGCTTTGCCGGTCGCCAGACTTGCAGTACTCCGGCGATTCTGTTTATCCCGATTTCAAAAACTCCGTTATGGATACGGCAAGTATCTCGCGGGAATTAAAACCATCGGTTACCGCTGCCTTTGCATTTAGTGCAGGCATCGGGCTTAAGTTTAAGCTCCACGCGGATTGGGCGCTTTCACTAGATGCCGATTATGTTCAGGCTTTCCCCGCATTCAGCATTTCTTCCGTGTTTGTAAAAAACGGTGCCACGTATAGCTCTGTAACTGATGTTTACAACCCTGTGTCCTTGCTCAATATTAGCATTGGGATAGGATATTGCTTTTGAATATAAATGAATGCAGTGCCCTTTTAGCTGCCGGCATGCCCGCCCGAAATCCGATTAACTATTTCAGGATATTGAGGAGTTCGTTCAGTTCGTTCACCTTTTCCGGATTGCTTAATTTTGTATAGGCGCTAATCAGGTTTCTCAACAGGCGCTGTACTATATCAATATTGGTACATGGCGAATAGTACATTTCCCTTACTGGTATATTCAGTTGTTTTAGGAAGATGTCTATTTCTCGCCGGCTGAATACCGCGCCCCTGCTGAATGGGTTCACATAAAAAAGAATCTGGTCGGCCCATTGTCTTTCCTTGGCGTCGGTTTCGTCAATATATGCAAGTACGAAATGTTCAGGCAAATTTACTCCGTACAGGGGCAGGTTAAGCTGTTGCGCAATAAGCAGGTAAAGGATACCGAGTGACAGGGGATTGCCTTTTTTATTCTCCACAACGCGGTTCAGATAGGAGTTTTCGGGTGAGTTGTAGTTTTCGGTATTGCCTTTGAACTGATGCACATCGAATATTATATGGTTGATAACCTTTACTTTTTCGAGTGCTGTAAGCTGATCGTTAAGTTCAAGCCACACATCCTGTTTAATTAACTCAATCTGCTTTTTTATCTGCGCTTCGTTCAGGTCGGGATACTGGTATCTGGCAATAAGGATGGCTCCTTCCCATAGGCCTGGCTCCGGTGATTTTTTCCAAATGGTAAGGCTGCCTGCAATTTTTTCAAACTGAATGCGGTGGATAATATTCTCAATTCGCGTTTGAACTGTTGGGTTAAAGGATGTTTCCCATACGGTTTCAAGGGCGGGTATAACCTTTTCGCCAATATCAAGCAGTTTGTCTTTAACGGTACTGAAAATGATATCGTCGGGGTCGTCGAGGAGGTCGATCAGTGCGTTTACTTCTTTATTATTTAAGATTTGCACAGCTACTTTTTTATCGGTTTAGGCTGGTTTGCGGACCATCAGGGCAGAAAACCTAAATTGCTCGTCAGGGCGTCTGTTGTAACCGAATCCATATCGGTGGAACTAAGTACTTTATTAAATACCTGTGTATGTCTTGAAGAAAAAATGCCTATGCCGTTATTCAAATCGGTAAATGAAGGCTTGCTTTGGTTTACGCCAAGCGATGGCTGGGTTAGATTGGAGTAGGTCTGGAAATCCTGCGATCCGGTTGAAAATCTCATTTCTATGGAATCGGCCACCCTGGTAACGCCTGCGCCTGCCGGCTGAAGTGACGACTTAAGGAATTGAAGAAAACCGGTACCTGAATAGGTATAATAAAGCGTTTGCCCGGCCTGATTGATGCTGGATGGATTGTTTTCAGGAGGGAAAACCCAGTCTATATTATGCTGTACCGAATTACTTCCATTCTTTTCAGTATAAAAAAATCTAAGGGTCATCTGGTAAATTGCGCCGTTTGGGGTAGTTGTCCAGGTAATTTTGGTGGGATATTCGTTCACCCAGCTAAGAGGGAACGCGTTAGATACCCCTACCGACGGCGCTAAATCTGAAAGCAATGTGGTGGATCCTGTTATGACTTTGCCGGTATTCACGTTTGTTATAACAAGTTTATAGTTGTCGTTCGGGTTCAGCGCGGCTTTGGTGTAGTATTCAACCTGATTCGGGGAGGAAAATATACCGGAGGATACGGGAATACCCATTGTGGTTTTAAGCGGGATGCTGACCGGCGGATCGCCATAGATATCAAAATCCTGCAATACTACCGATAGTGTGCCTATTGGATAATTTATTGAATCGTATTGCTGCGCCATGGTATAGGCGTTGCCCGATCCTTCAAAGGCTTTGTTTATGCGAATATAGTGGGTTGTGTCGTTTTGGTCCAGCAACCCATAAACTATAGTAATGTCCTTATAGGGTGCAAGCAAATTAAGGTTGTTGTTACAGCCGCTGCCAAGTAAAAAGGCCAAGGCGGTAAGCGCTGCATACGGATTGGTAAAAACACCGCTAATCAGGTTATGGATACTCTTTAACATAGATGCAAAGTTAGTATATTTTGACTTCACATGATTGGATATTCGCCAAAGCCGGGTTCATGGCAGGGGGCTAACTGTTAAATCATATTAAACGGAAGTGGGTTATAAGCATGAAATCAGCTTGCCTGATTTATTCGTATATTTACAGAAATCGTATCTCCTTCCTCCGTTAAAATGACAAAAATCGAATTGCCAATAGCGCTATTGGAATATAAAGACCCTATCGTATACGTGTACTTTAACAAAGATGTACTGATAGACGAAAAACAGTTGCTTGAATTGATTGAAGTGCGCAACAAACTTGTTAATTACAAAAAACATCTGGTATTAACCACTTTCAGTGCAGTTGTCGATTTTACAGAAGAGGCGCGGAAAGCGGCGGCCAGTGCCGATGTTACCCATACCAGCATTGCCCATGCCGTAGTGGTAAGGAGTTTGGGGCAAAGGCTTGTTAGCGGCTTCTATAAGAAAATTGATCGTCCGCATTACCCTATCGAAATTTTTAACAATCAGGAGGATGCGGAGAAGTGGCTGCTTTCATTTCTGAAGAAAAAGAAATAGAAGCACGATTACTTTATTCCTGTGTTTGCAGTCAAAAGAGTTTAAGAAAAGCGAATTATAATGCTTTGCCGAAGCCCCGCAGAGTAATGTGCGGGGGCGGCTATAGGCCAACTTCATTGCTATAGGCTATAATTCCTCCCTTAAGGTTATAAAGGTTGGTAAAGCCATGTTCCTTTTCCAGGAAATTTATTACCACGCCTGAACGGTTACCGCTCCGGCAATAAACAACTACTTTCTTGTCTTTCGGAAACAGTTCCAGATTCTCCGGTACGGTGTTCATGGGTATCAAATCTCCGCCAATGGAAGCTTGGAGTGATTCAGCTTCTTCGCGCACATCTATCAGTTTAAAATCCTCTTGTGAATCGAGCATTTTTTTTAAGTCTGCACACGTTATTTCCTTCATTGCTTTAGTTTTTAATGGCTTCAGCTCCTCCCACAATTTCAAGGATTTCCTTGGTAATGGCAGCCTGACGGGCTTTGTTATAGGTTAATCGCAGATTCCGCAGCAGTTCCTGGGCATTGTCTGTTGCCTTGTGCATGGCGGTCATGCGGGCGCCATGTTCGGCGGCGAAGGAATCGAGCAGCGAGCGGAACAGCCTGACTTTAAGTGAATAGGGGATAATTTCCCTGATGATATCCTCTTTTCCCGGCTCAAAGATGTAATCGCTTTTTGAGGATGGGCCCGGAGCCGCTGAAGCTTTTGCCTTACCCTGTTTTGCTTCATTTTTTGCCGGGGCGTTTTCAAAAGGCAGTATCTGTTCGGTTGATAATATTTGAGTGGCTGCATTTTTAAACTGATTGTATATAATTTCAACCTTGTCGGTTTCGCCTGCGGCATAGTCTTTAATTACCCCTTCCATAATTTCGGCGGCGCCGGCGTAGGTAAGTTTATCCCAAAGATGATTGTGGGCAGATAAATCCTTGGCGTTGCTTTTCCTGAAAAAATCAGCGCCTTTTTTTCCTATGCATATTAATTTTACGTTTCCCTTCTTTGCCTGTTCACTGTACCTGGTGTTCAGGATTTGTACCGCCGACTTTATCACCGAGGAGTTGAATCCTCCGCATAAACCGCGGTTTGATGTGAGGACAATAAGTGTAACCTTGCCAACAGGTCGCGGTTTTCCAAAGTCGCCCACCGAAGAAACGCCGGAGTCAAGAAGGTTCTCAAGGATCTCGTCTAATTTTTCAGAAAAGGGGCGCATGGCTATAATGGCATCCTGTGCCCGCCTAAGCTTTGATGCCGACACCATTTTCATGGCGCTGGTAATTTGCTGCGTACCTATCGTGGACGATATCCGGTTGCGTACCTCTTTTAAACTGGGCATGGCTTAGTTAATGGCTTTTAGCTTTTTATTTCTTCTGATATTTTTTTGCCAGGTCTGTTGCAACTTTTTCTATTGTGGCGATTCCTTCATCAGTCAGCTTACCGGCCTTTAAGTCGGTAAGAACGTTTTTATGAGCAGTCTCCATAATGGTTAAAAATTCTACTTCAAATTCTTTAACCTTATCTATTGGCACATCGCGCATTAGGCCTTTGGTACCGCAATATAAAATCGCAATTTGTTTTTCAACGGTCATGGGCGAAAATTGAGCCTGCTTCAGTATTTCAACGTTGCGCGAACCCTTATCGAGAATAAATTTGGTTGCGGCATCAAGATCCGAACCGAACTTGGAAAAAGCTTCCAGTTCGCGGTATTGGGCCTGATCAAGCTTTAGTGTTCCTGCCACTTTTTTCATGGATTTGATCTGGGCGTTACCGCCAACACGCGATACCGATATTCCTACATTGATTGCAGGGCGTACACCGGCGTTGAACAGATTGCCTTCAAGAAATATCTGGCCGTCGGTTATTGAAATTACATTGGTGGGTATGTATGCCGATACGTCGCCTGCCTGGGTTTCAATAACGGGTAGTGCTGTGAGCGATCCTCCGCCTTTTACCATGCTTTTAATGGATGGGGGCAGGTCGTTCATTTTACTCGCTACAGATTGGTCGGCATTTATTTTAGCTGCACGTTCCAGCAGGCGTGAGTGGAGATAGAATACGTCTCCCGGATAAGCTTCACGTCCCGGAGGGCGGCGCAAAAGAAGTGATACTTCGCGGTACGCCACAGCCTGTTTCGAAAGGTCGTCGTAAACGATAAGTGCCGAGCGGCCTGTGTCTCTGAAAAATTCGCCCATGGCAGCTCCCGATAAGGGTGCAAAAAACTGCATGGGGGCGGGGTCGGCGGCCGATGCCGATACTATGATAGTGTATGGCATGGCGCCATTGTCTTCAAGGGTTCTTAATACGTTTGCTACAGTTGAGGCTTTTTGCCCTACTGCAACGTATATGCAATATACCGGTTCGCCCCGTTCATAAAATTCCTTCTGGTTGATGATGGTATCAAGGGCAATGGCTGTTTTGCCGGTCTGGCGGTCGCCGATAATAAGTTCGCGTTGGCCGCGCCCTATGGGTATCATGGAGTCGATGGCCTTAATGCCTGTTTGCAGGGGCTGGTTAACCGGCTGCCTGTAAATTACGCCCGGAGCTTTGCGTTCCATGGGCATTTCGTAGGTTTGTCCCGTTATGGGGCCTTTCCCGTCAATAGGATTTCCCAGTGCATCCACAACCCTGCCCAGCAAGCCTTCGCCTGCCTTAATGGAAGCAATTTTGCCCGTACGGCGTACTGTGGCGCCTTCGTTAATGTTTCCCGTTGGTCCGAGGAGCACAAGGCCTACATTGTCTTCTTCAAGGTTGAGGGCAATACCCGTCAGTCCGTTTTCGAATTCCACAAGTTCGCCCGATTGAACGGCGGTCAGCCCGTAAACGCGGGCAATTCCGTCGCCTATTTGCAAAACAGTTCCTATTTCTTCTAACTGTGTTTCCGATTTAAAACCGGATAGTTGTTCTTTTAGGATTGCAGATACCTCTGCTGCGTTGATCTCTGGCATAGATTTTTATTTTTAATTTAACAGGTACGATTGATTAAAGTTTTTCCTAAGTTGATTCAGTTGTCTCTGAACGCTTAAATCGGCTTCTTTGTCGCCGATCCTCAAAATGAAGCCCCCGATGAGGCGCTGGTCAATTTTCTCCACTATTTCGATTGTGGCATGGTAAGATTTGTTCAGCACCTCCTTCATCTGCGCCAGCAGTTGCGTATCCAGCTTTACGGCCGAAGTAACGGTGGCTGTTATAATGTTCATTTTTACCTTATATTGTTCGATGAAATTCTCCGCTATGGTTTCAAGCATGGCTTCCCGCCTGTTTTTGGTCACCAGTATTATAAATTCTTCAGTTATCTGGCTTATCTGGTCCTTAAATATCTCTCTGAAAATTTTAATCTTTTTATCGGTTTTAATAAGCGGGCTTTTCAGCAGCAGCGACAGATCCTTTAGTTTGCGGCATGCCACAAGCACCATTTTCATGTCCGTATTCACTTGTTCGAGCTGGCCTTTTTCAATGGCGGTATCTATAAGCGACTTGGCGTATCGTGAGGCAACCTGGGGCATTTTTTATTGTGTTATGCTGTTGTTCTCTTTCTTTGCGGTCAATTTAAAGTAACTTCTTTCAGCAAGCTGTTAACAAGCGCCTTTTGTTTTTCATCGGAAGCAAGTTCCGATTTTATGATTTTTTCTGCTATCTCCACCGAGAGTGCTGCAACCTGGCTTTTCAGCTCGTTGAGTGCGGCATTTTTTTCATTTTGAAGGGTTTCGCGGGCGCTTTGCACAATCTTTTCAGCTTCCTTCTGTGCTTTGCTTTTGGCCTCGGCTATAATCGAGTCTTTGGTTTCGCGGGCTTCTTTCAGGAGTTTATCTCTTTCGTTTCGCGCTTCCAGCAGTATTTTTTCATTGCCCGCCTGAAGTTGCGCCATTTCTTCTTTGGCTTTTTCAGCCGAGTTGAGGGCATCTTTAATATAGTTCTCCCTGTCGCTAAGGGCTTTCAAAATTGGTTTCCATGCCATTTTGCGCAACAGAACGAATACAATCACGAAAGTAAGGGTCATCCAAAAAATGAGACCAAAGGAGGGGAGTATAAGATCCATAATTTAAATATGAGTAGTTATTAATTTACCGAATTTGCCGTTGAGTTCCTTAGTCAATAATTTTTTATTAAAATCCTGCGGGTTAACCAAGCGTTAATACCCGCAGGATTAAGAAAGTGGAAATGTCAGTGTCCTACTTAATCAGGAGTACCAATAATCCTATTACCATGCCGAAGGAAGTTCCTTCCACGAATGCAATAGCAAGGATCATGTTTGTGCGGAGATCGCTCATTATTTCGGGCTGGCGTGCCATGGATTCGAGTCCGCCCTTGCCAATTTGCCCGATTCCGATGCCGGCTCCCAGCGCCGCTATACCGGCTCCGAATGCGCCTAAGCCATAACCGATGCCCACATTGCTTCCTGATGAAGCTACATCTAATAATACTGATGCTAACATAATTTAGATTTATTTAAGGTTAATGATTCCGGATTTAAAATAATTGTTCTATACTGTTTTTCCATGCGCCTGTTCAGTGATGCTTGTCTTCTCTGGTAATTACCATTCCAAAATAGATTGCCGATAAAAGGGTAAATACATAAGCTTGAATAAGTGCTACAAGTACGTCGAGTAATAACATTCCCGCAGCAAAGGCTACCGAAAAAACCGAAACGGAATAACCGGTTACTTTGCCCCATAGGGAGCCGAAAATAAAAATGAGGCTGAAGAATGACAGCGCAACAATATGGCCGGCAAGGATATTGGCAAATATCCGGATGAGCAGGGTGAACGGACGCAGTACTACTCCGAGCAACTCAATGGGGGTAAGGATAAGTATTTTAACCAATGCGGGTACGCCTGGCATCCAAACGGTGTGTGCCCAATACGATTTGCTGGAGCTGATCAGGGTAATAATGAATGTGAAACAGGCCAGGCTCATGGTTATTCCTATGTTGCCGGTTACATTGGCGCCGCCGGGGAAAAAGGGTATCAATCCTATAAAATTCAGAAAGAGGATGAAGAAGAACAGTGTGAGCAGATAGGGCATGTATTTTTCATACTTTTCCTTGCCTATGGAAGGAATGGCGACATCGTCGCGGATGAAAAGTATCAAAGGTTCCATCATGGACTGTATTCCTTTGGGTGCATCATTCTTTCGTTTATTGTACCCTTTTGAAGCTGCTGTAAAAATTAATATGAGGGCTATCCCTGCCAATAGAATGGTTGCGGCATCTTTGGTGAGCGATATGTCCCACAACCTGGCCGTATCAGCTTTATTAACTGAACCGTCTGGGTTTACAGCCGCCAGATGCTCTCCTTCCAGTTTATAACCGTTGTACACGGCACCGTTTTCGAGCCTTGATGATGAAAACGCCGAAAAACCGCTTACGGGGGAGTAGACTAAAATGGGAAGGCTTACCGATACGTTTCCGGCTATGTGCCAGCTGTGCGAATCGCTTACGTGTTCCACAATCATATCTCCGGCAACAAATTTCTTTTCTCCGCCTTCGGCAAAGGCGAAAAAAGGCAAAAGCACAAAAAGCATCATGAGGGCTTTTGTGCCGGAAAAGATTCTCAAAGGCTTGATTTCAGTGGTCATTCAGCGTATTTTGTTCTATAGTTTTTTCTAAATCGCCGCAAAGATAAGATATTAAAATTTCAAAAAAAGGGCAGTGTTAATAATTTTTGTAAAAAAATAATTCCGTTTTACTGACAAATGTCATTGAGCTTACCGGTAAGGTTCTTACAAGACAATTAATATACCCGGCTCACTAAGTGTAGCGAAAGGGCAGGCGGGGCGTTTATAAATTCTTGCGCAGCGCCCATATCTCTGCGGCGGAGTACATAAAATAAAGCAGAAGAAAGGTAACCGCAAAGTATTTTGCGCCCTGCCTGTGCGCCAGTGCATATACAAAAATGAACGCACCGTAAATGATTAGCCTGCTGAAGCTTATTATCATATATGAAAAAACAAAAAGACGCGGGTTCTTATCTTTAGTTTGCACTAATATAAGAAAGCTGCCTGCCGTAACCACGAACAGGAGGGGCAGCATGATATTGATAGGCATTTCAGGCAAAATCAATAAGCGGCGCAGGGCGTAAAGCGTTCCGTATAAAACAACGGACAGTGCGAAGAGGTAGGCTATGAATTTTTTACTGTTTAAGCCGGCCATGTTTGCACTGGTTCGTTTAATCTTTCTTCCTTCTTAAATACGGTACACATAGCCGGATGTTTATTTTTCTTTTAACAGATCCCTAATGGTTATAAAAACGCCTGCAAAAACACCGAGGATGGAGAAAATGGTTGTGAACAGGGGAAATTTTGTGGAGAATACCTTATCAAGCCATTTGCCCAAGAATACCCCTAAAATGATTGCAGCCGCTATCTGAAAAGCCATTCCGGAGTACCGAGCAAGGGCGTTGAGCGATTTTCTCTGCCTGTCGGACGGGGTCTCCTTATCCACTATTCAAGTCTTCATTGGTTTAGCAGGGCGCCCGCTTTTTGTTCGGCACGCTGAACATTATCCTGTCCGTTGCCGTTATACAGCCCGTTTACGGCATTTCCCATAACACAGGAGCCGCTGAACTGTGCGCCCGGTTCAATGGATAATTTGCCTATAACTATATCGCCGAGTATTTTCGAGGTAGCTTTCAGACTCAATAGTTCGTTCACCGTTATTTTGCCGTTAATAATGCCGTGGATTTCGGCGTTCTGGCATGATATTTCGCCGTTTATCTGCCCTGTGGAACCAACGACCAGTTTCCCCTGGGTTTTTATAATCCCCGTAAGGGTACCGTCAATACGCATGTCACCATTGCTTGTAACCTCACCTTCAATATGTGTGCCTGCTTTGATCTGGTTCACCAAAAAAGCATCTTCCTGAATGTTTTTTGCCATATTACTCAATAATTTTGAATGTATAGGGTTTGTAAATATAGTAATTTAATCCGAAGTGGCTATTTACCGAATAGAATTGTGCCTTATCAATTTTTTTCAAGTGTCGCACATACTCTTTGAACTTAAGGAGGGCTATACCGCACATTGGTATCCGATTTATTACGTTACTTTGTATCTGTGAAGGCATTCGGTAAAAAGCAGCTTTATTTACTCACCATTCTTGCGGCTGTGTTCCTGTCGGCGGGATGGCCTGCACGGGGCATCCCGTTTTTCCTGCTGTTCGGGTTTGTTCCCTTGCTTATTGTGGAAGAGCAGTTATACAGGGACAGGTCCAATTACAACGCCATGTCTTTTTTCAAATATGCCTATCTGGGCATGTTGTTGTGGAATGTGCTTACCACATGGTGGGTTTGCAATGCCACTATTGCAGGTGGAGTGGCGGCAATTGTCTGCAACTCTTTTTTTATGGCAATGGTGCTTGTATTGTTTCATTACCTAAGGCTTAAAACATCAAGCAAAGCAGGCTACGCCTCGCTTATTTTTTTCTGGATTACCTTTGAGTACCTGCACCTGAACTGGCAGTTGAGCTGGCCCTGGCTAACGCTTGGCAACGGCTTTGCCAACTACGCGCCGTGTGTGCAGTGGTATGAGTTTACAGGCCCCCTGGGCGGCAGTTTCTGGATAATTCTCTCCAATATACTTATCTTATATATTGTAAAGTATTTACGGCTTATGCCTTTAAATTTTCCTCCGAGATGGCTTAAGCAGGTTGTGGTGGCGG
>VFSW01002111.1_pt1 | contig 30145 bp, 25 predicted proteins | sample 5358111 | NCBI WGS metagenome assembly VFSW01 (sample SAMN11554181, study PRJNA540505) | mine drainage metagenome | isolation source: sediment from site ElyBrook_90M | place: USA: Ely Copper Mine, Vershire, VT | collected 2017 | reverse complement strand
TACTGGACTACTTTTACTCCGCCACACTGGCCTGGTTTTCCTCCGCCCTTGACACCCGGAAATTGTTCAGACGAAGTACCTATCAAAACTTAATCGGAGCACCTCAATTTCACTCAGAGGTACAGTGCTAAGCGTTGCGTACCTCCATGTTGGGAATGATGACTGCTCTTTGTACAGGCTGACGGCGCGGGACTGGATTGATTGGGATGATGTGAGGTGCTGACGGTTTCCAGCCGGATTCAATCGGTGTCCCATCGTTCCATTGCAAACGGCGCAATCCCTCCACACCTTTGGTTGACACGATGCACACCCCGAAGTCTTTGTCTGCTTTCGCTGTCTTGAGCCGGTAAAACCCGTTGAACTCAGGAAAAAGAAGGATTGCCACTCGGCTGTAGTAGGGCATGAGGTTCTGACACACGCTGGAGGTCTCGCCGGGCACGCGCTGAAACGTGAGGACCCACCGGGCGTGATGCCACAACATCTCAAAGGACGTGGTGGGCCAATTGTTCTGCCGGAGTGTTACCAACTCTTGAAGTAGAAAGTCCAGGAGTGCCGGGTTGCGACGATGGAAGCGGTAGAACCGGCTCATCAGGCGTGACCGCCTCAAGCCGATCTGTCTGCAATGCTGCATCAATTCATCAACTGCGGCCATTTTGAATCTCCTCTTTCTTCGGTTTCACCAACTCAAGAAGTTCCGAGCGGCTCACAACGATGCGGGACCCGGCCCGGTAGCGAGTCAATTTACCGCTCGGTTCCAACCAACGTCTGATAGTCCAATGCGACATACCGACTAGCTGAGCCGCTCCGTCCACTGTTAAGAACTCATTCGCGGTGTCTGTGCTTTTCATGCCAAGTCCGTCCTATGAATTCAGAGTAGGCTTGACCCTCATTGGACGGAAGTGAGAGAATCTTACGCATTAGAACAACAAACCGTAAGACCGATTCTCTGGCTCTGGATGAGTACGATTGGGCGGAATTGTTCGCGCAATTCAGGGACAACCCCAATGAGGAACACGTTGCTCGCGTGAGGCGAATTCTAGAACTGCTCAAGGCGCTCACGCCCGGTGCGAAGGGACGGCCCGGTGTGCGTGTGTTCTCGGAACTCAACGCGCGGGTGTCCAAATATCAATGGCATAGCCATGTATCGCCCTCCACTCAGGGCGTTATGGAATTCTTGCAATCACCCATGGACAAAACCGGGATGGAGAAATGGGAGTACGCAGCGGTGCATTGGCTGCTTGACTTATTCCGCAGACACGGTGAGTTGGACCGGGTGCATCTGTGCGAAATGCATGGAAAACGGGCCGAATGTGCGGGGTGGTTCTATGGCCGTCCGAATAAGCCGTTTTGCTCTAGTCTCTGCAAACAATACCGCTACGACAGCCAAGAAGAAGTCAAAGCCCGTAGAGTGAGAAACGCAAAACACAACCGCGATTATCGCGCCAATATCAAGCGTCAAGAGGAACGAGAAAAGAAGAGGGTGGGCTATAAGGGTGACTTCCGATTCCGGGCAGAGAAAGGTCCGCGCCCGGAGGTGAAAATTACTAGGAAATCCGCGCAATGAAAAGGCTCACGCCTTGTGGTTTTGTGGTAGCTTGTAAGCAGGAAGCAATTCCCGTAAGTCGTTGATTTTTAATGGCGGAGAGACAGGGATTCGAACCCTGGGTACTCGTAAAAGTACACACGCTTTCCAAGCGTGCGCCTTAAACCACTCGGCCATCTCTCCGTAGAGTGGGTTGACTACTTGAATTTATCATATCTGCGCGGCGGGCTCTGGACAGGGTTGACCAGCGCGAGACGGTTGGTGTGGCCAAGTACAAAAAATAGTAGAAGGTTAGTTTGAAAGAACTTATCCATCAGGGGCTAGAGCCCGCCCCTGGAACTAGTCCAACGCCAAACTGATGAAATCGTTTACTTGATTGAGCCGGCTGATTTATAGTTGCGCATTGTTCGCCGTGCGGGGTTCTGCCGCGTCTACGGAGAGAATTCACATTAAGGGGATTTTCATGTCTGGTATCACACGCCGCGATCTGCTTTGTTCTGGATTGGCTCTTTCCGCATCTTCTCTGGTGGCTCGTTCCGCTTGGGCGCGGACGGTTGCGCTGCTGGCTGGCTATCCAGGGCCCGCATCGGCCGAGGCTCTGTCTGCGGTGGCTCCGCGTGAACAACTGCTCTTCGATTTTGACTGGAAGTTTCTATTCGGCAACGGAACCGACCCGGCGCATGATCTAGGCTTTGGCGTCGGACAGGGAGATTTCGACAAGACCGGCGAGTTTGAGTTTGCCAAGGCCAAATTCGACGACTCGAAATGGCGCATGCTGAACCTGCCGCACGACTGGGCTGTGGAATTGCCTTTCGTCCATGACGATGCGCAGCAATCGCACGGCTACAAGCCGCTGGGACGCCGCTACCCGTTGACCAGCGTGGGCTGGTATCGGCGTGAGTTCGAGGTTCCGGCCAGCGATCAGGGCCGGCGCATTACAGTGGAGTTCGACGGAGCATTCCGCAGCGTACTGGTTTTTGTGAATGGCTGTTTTGTAGGCCGCAACGACAACGGTTACGCTCCGTTCCGCTTCGACCTGACAGACTTTTTGGCAGTTGGCGAAAAGAACTACATTGTGCTGCGCGTGGACGCGAGTTTTGGCGATGGTTGGTTTTATGAGGGGGCCGGAATCTACCGGCATGTGTGGCTGACCAAAACTGATGCGCTGCACCTGGGCAAGTGGGAGAGCTGGGTACGTTCGAAAGTGAACGATGGTTCCGCCGTTTTGACGCTGGGAACTATAGTGATGAACGAAAGCAAGCTGGCGGAGAACGCCAAAGTGAGCTGGAAGGTTCAGGATGCCGCAGGCAAGACCGTGGCTACGGCCGAGGCCGCGGAGCAGAGGGTTGAAGCGGACGGCTCAACTGCGTTTACCGCAACCGCCAACCTCAATAATCCGGCATTGTGGTCAGTGGATGAGCCAAATCTCTACTCGGCCATTGCGACAGTAGAGGCAGACGGCAAGGTACGCGACGCCGAGCGGGTGAGCTTTGGCGTGCGTACGGTGATCTTCGATGCCGCAAAGGGGCTCTCGCTGAACGGCAAGCCGATCAAGATTCAAGGCACATGCAACCATCAGGACCATGCGGGCGTGGGAGCGGCCGTGCCGGACCGGGTACAGTGGTACCGGCTTGGCGTGTTGCGCGCGATGGGCTGCAACGCGGTTCGTACCTCGCACAATATGCCGACGCCGGAGTGGGTGGAAGCCTGCGACCGCATGGGCATGATGATGATGTGCGAGACGCGGCAGATGAGTTCGAACCCCGAAGGGCTGGCACAGCTTGAAGTGATGGTCAAGCGCTACCGCAATTCGCCGGCCATTATCATCTGGTCTATTGGCAACGAGGAGTGGGAACTGCAGAGAGCGATGGTGGAGCAGGGGGGCAAGATTGGCGCAACCATGGTGGAGAAGTGTCACGAGCTAGACCCCACTCGGGTGGTTTCCGCGGCGGTGAATGGCGACAACGAGCAAGGCGTCTCCGATGCGCTGGACATTATTGGCTTTAATTACAACTTGAATTTTCCGGAGGAGTTTCACAAGAAGCATCCTACGCGCGCGGTCTACGGATCGGAGACATCGAGCGCCATCTCTACACGTGGCGATTACACCACCGATCCACTGCGCAATACCGTCAATGCCTACGACTCCGTGGTTCCATGGGGTGAGACGGCCGAGGAGTGGTGGAAGTTCTACGGCACGCAAGAGTGGGCGGCGGGGGGCTTTGCCTGGACCGGCTTCGACTATCGTGGCGAACCCACGCCCTACGGATGGCCTTCCATCAGTTCGCAATTCGGCATTGTGGATACATGCGGATTTCCCAAGGACACCTTCTTCTACTACAAGGCATGGTGGGGCAAGGAGCCGATGCTGCACCTGTTTCCGCATTGGAACTTCGAGGGCCGGGAAGGCGATCTGATTCCGGTGTGGGTGTACTCCAACCTGGATGAGGTGGAGCTGTTTGCGAACGGCAGGAGCCAGGGCCGGAAGAAGGTTCCGCGCCTTGGTCACGTTGAATGGAAGGTCAAGTACGAACCGGGAGCGATTGAGGCGCGGGGATGGAAGGATGGCAAGCCGGCGCTGACGGAGAAGCGAGAGACTACAGGGCCGACAGTGGCCATCCGGCTGACAGCGGACCGCATGGAGATCAATGCCGATGGCGAGGATGTGGCGATTTTGACGGTGGAAGCTCTGGATAAGCAGGGGCGCGCGGTTCCGACGGCAAACAACCTCATAGGCTTCAAGATTTCAGGCGAGGGAAGCTTGATTGGCGTAGGCAACGGCGATCCTAACTGCCAGCAGAGCGATAAGGAGCCAAAGCGCTCGCTCTTCAATGGATTGGCGCAGGTGATTGTGCAGGCAAGCAGGACGGCGGGCGAGATCCGCGTCGAGGCGACGAAGGAAGGCTGGGATGGGCCGGAACTGACTCCGGCCAAGCTGGCCATTACAACAAAGAAGGTAGAGCCTAGGCCGTTTGTGGGTTGAGACTAGGAGGAAGTATCCTCCCGGATCCGTTATTGCGCGGGCAGACGGAGCTACACGCGCCAATTGTCGGCGCGCCAGCTCTTGATGCGTTCCTTGATTTGCTTGCGGTTGAGATTTTCTTCCAGCGCCTGCTTGGCGAGTTCGACAACCTCGTCGTCTGCGGCAAAGCGAAGGCCAATTAACTGGTCTTCGTTGAGGCGGTAGATCTGCGTGTGCCACTCCGCCGGAGCTAGTCCCTGGAGACGCAGACGCTCCTCAAGGCGGATGACACGGTCCTGAACCTTGAGCGGATAAGTGCGCAGTATGAAGAAGAGTAAGAAGATCGCTATCGACAGTATCACCAGCCATGCGGAATAGAAGTGCGGATGGTAGAACATGTGGACGATAGCGACGATCAGGTTGGCGATCAGAACGAAGAGCAGGACGAAATGGAAGAGCGGATCGATCCGTCCATGGTTCTTGAGACTCTGCGGGGCTAACTTACTCATCTTTTGCCTTGATTTCTTGCAGGCCGGAGTGGGCTGTCATGGCTGTTTGCGTCTCAGTTAGGCCGCTGACAATTGCGCTGGGAGCCTGCTCACCTGCGCTTTCGGCATTCTGATCGGCCTGGGCGGGAGATGTCAATGCCGCCAGGTTGTCAGGGCCCAGAATCTGCGGATTTTTTGGAATGAGATGGAACCGACCGCGCACAAAATAGTCCACGAAAACTCCTCCGGCCACATATGGATTGAGGATGGCGATGGGGATGGCGTATGCAGTGGTGCATAGCGACTCGGCAACGCCGTGGTTTGAGTGGCTTTCGCGGCGATAGCCTGGCACCTGGGGAATCTCAAAGACGGTAAGCTGCGTTTCAGGGTGCTTGCGGGCATATCTTATGAGCTTGTAGGTAATCTGCTTGGGCGTAGTGATACCTACATCAGGAAAGATGCTGCGCCTGAAGGTGCGGGGAAAGTATGTATCTAAAATTGAGCGGGCAAAATCCGCGCAATTGCCGTAGAGCATTTGAAAGTGTGAGCGATTTTTGGCGGAGTTCAGCTTTGCGATGAGGGCATCGTCCTGCTCGGGCGTGGTCTCAAAACGGAAGGCGTAGATGCGCCGCTCATAGGCGGCGCCCACCAGTTCCTTCCAGCCTCCATGGATAAGATTGCCCGCGGGTAGATGCTCTCCCAGTGAGAGCAGGTGAGCTTCGTGATAGCGGCTGCGCGCCTGCATCACCCACTTACGGTCGACGCGGACCGGTACACTGGCGCCGCTCTCAACCGAATAGAGGTAAGGGAAGAGCGGGATTGCCACCCAATCGTATCCGGCAATACCCTGATAGCGGGCAATGACGGCGCCGGGCTCGCCGGGTTGGCAGCGGCGCAGCTTTACTGGGGTTTCAGCGCAGACCCGTTCCAAATAAATTGCTGTGTGGCCGGTGGGATTGATGGCGCCAAAGAAGCCGTAAGGCTCCTCCATCAGCAGGGCAGCCTGGGCGCGGCAATGCGCACCGGGGAGAACTGCCAAGCATATGAGAGCTAAGGCAAGGATGCGTAGCGATCGCATTGAAAGCATCGGTCCCCTTCGATAAGTCTCTTCGTTGGTCAACTTCGCCATCAAGCCCATCCTACGACCGCGCTACTTGTGTAGATGCAGTTTAAGCATTGGCGGGTTAGCCCAGTAATTTCGTTTCGACCGTTAAGAATCAATGCTGACAAACCTCTGTTTCTTGCTTTGACACCGACGCAGGAGATTTGTTGCGCCCGGTGCAAGTGCTACAGCCTCTTTCACAGGCAGTGGACTGACGTAAGTTCGACTGCTCTGATAATGTTTTCTTTCCGGTAGTTTTCGCAGCAATCAATCGCCGGAAAATATTTCGGCAGATTGTATTTTGAAAGGTGCCCCTTGAAACTTCGATTCCTACTTTGTCTTGTACTTCTTCCTGTAGCTGCCGTATCCGCACAAGTGACCCTGCCCCAGATTCTTGCCAGCCATATGGTGGTCCAGCGCGACCTGCCGGTGCATGTATGGGGGATGGCAACAACAGGGGAGGATGTGAGCGTTAGTTTTCGAGGGGAAACCCGCTTGACTAAGGCTGGAGAACTGGGCCGGTGGAGCATTTACCTGAGTCCAGGCGTGGCGGGTGGACCGTTTCAAATGACGGTGAAAGGAACACCGGCGGCAGGAGGCACGGCGCAAACCATCACTCTGGACGATGTGCTCGTGGGCGATGTATGGCTTGCCTCAGGGCAATCGAACATGGAGTTCGAGATGTATAAAGCGGCCACGGCCGCTGAGGATCTGTCCCATGCCGCGAATCCCCGCATCCGTTTGCTGATGGTGAAAAAGAACGCGGCTGCCGATGCCCAGGACGATGCCGAAACCGAGGGCTGGGTGGCATCCTCCCCTGAGAGCGCCAAGAACTTCTCAGCGGTTGCATGGTATTTTGGCCGCGAGATCGAGCAGCGCGAGCATGTTCCCGTCGGCCTTATCGACTCCACATGGGGTGGTACGGTGGCCGAATCCTGGACTAGGCTGGCAGCCTTGGGCGAAGATGCCTCGCTGGCGCCGCTGTTTGTCTCTCGCGGCGAGATGACCGACCATGAGTCGGATGCGCTGCTCATCGATAAGGTCCGGCAGAAGCAGATTGAGGAGGCCAAGGCACAGGGTAAACCGATACCGCAGTTTCCCTGGCATCCGCCCTTGATTAGTTGGGCTCCGGGGCTGCTCTACAACGGAATGATTGCGCCACTAACCCCGTTTCCGATTCGCGGAGTGATCTGGTACCAGGGCGAGAGCAACAGCGCACTGGCAAGGGCTCCGCTCTACAACCGCCTCTTCCGCACTTTGATTGAGGATTGGCGGCGGCAATGGGGCCTGGGCGACTTACCGTTTCTTTACGTACAGATTTCAAACTTCAAGTCCACACCACTGGAGGACTGGGCCACGCTGCGCGAGCAGCAGTTGAAGACTCTGGAGCTACGCAACACAGCCATGGCGGTGACCATCGATATCGGTAACGCAGACGATGTGCATCCCACCGACAAGGTGGATGTGGGCCACCGGCTGGCCCTTGCGGCGCGCGCTCTCAGTTACGGAGAGACTCTGGAATACTCGGGGCCGCTCTATCGCCAGGCAACGCCGGAAGTGGCTGCGATCCGGGTCTGGTTCGACCACGCCAAGGGGCTCAAGGCAAAGGGCGATGAAGTGACCGGATTTGAAGTTGCAGGCGCGGACGGCAAGTTTACACCCGCCACGGCCAAAATCGAGGGCGATACGATTGTGGCGTCAAGCCCTGGGGTGGCCGAGCCGGTAGCTGTGCGTTACGGCTGGGCCAATAGCCCGGAGTGCAACCTGTTTAACGGCGAGGGACTGCCCGCCTCTCCCTTTACGTCTGAGCAGTAGAGGGCGCGCAGTCTACTTGGGTGTGGGCCGCAGCGTGTCCGCAGTTTGCCCGGATGCGCGCGAGTAGCGGATGACTTCTACTGTAGAAGTAGCGACCAAACCCTCCTCGACCATAGTGTCGAGATAAGGGATGAGCTTTGCGATCTGCTCCTCTGTGTCAATGATGCTCAACTGGATGGGGGCGTCTTTGCTGAGCGGCCAATGGCTGGCATGGCGCATGCGGCTGGCCGAACCATAGCCCTCAATGCCGCGGAAGACTGCCGCCTCCGCAATCTCCAATTCCTTGCATTTGGCCAGGATGGCTTCATGTAGGGGCTTGCCGTGCCAGCGGTCGTCTTCGCCGAAATGTACGCGCACCATACGAGCCGGAAACACTTCTTTCATAGGCGGGCCTCCGCTCGGTTCAGAGAGCCTTCAGGCGCAGGCGGCGCTTCTTGCTGCTCCGTTTCGAGGGCGCGATAAGCATACTTGATAATGTCCACGGCTGAGAAGACTACAAGTCCTTCTTCCATCATCTGCTCCACGATAGGCAAAAAGGCACGTAGTTTTTCTTCAGTGTCAATCGCCGAAAGCATGACCGAACCGGGGTGATATGCGTGCGTGGGTTTGTCTTTTTGTCCGCGGCTATGCGCGCCGTAGCCAAGGATGCCGCGATAGACGGTGACCCCGGCAATGTCGTTAGCGCGCATCGCCTCAACCAGAGCCTCATGCAGAGGCCTATTTATCCAGCGGTCCTCCTCTCCCACGTAAATGCGCATCATCTGGGCCTTGCCTTCGATCTTAAGGTGGTGAGCGGGAGGAACGAGCGTCTTGGGCCTGGAGAGCTGTGCTGGCTTGGCCACAGTGGTCTCCTGCAACTCGATCAGCCCGGACCCGGCCAATTCTTCCAACTTGCCCAGAAGCGCGTCGACTTTCTCGCGGGTCTCAATGAACTCGATTTTGAGTGGCAGGTGATCGGAGATTTCCACCAGACTCGACGAGTGCATGTGGTGGTCGGCTCCGAAGCCCGCAATGCCTTTCATGACGGTGGCGCCAGAGACGCCGCGATAGAAAAGAAAGTCGAGGATGCTGGAGTAGACCGGAATTCCGTGGCGGGTGGCTCCTTCACTCAGGTAGATGGAAACCTTGATCGCTTTTCCGACATTCAACATAGTTCCTCCGTGCCGCGGTACCGCCCGCGCACCAAGACCGGGAGAATACCGAAGGATTGGAACACCAACTATGTAGGACTGGCAAGAATGGCCAGCACAATGCGGTCGAATCCGTACTTAGGAAAGTACCTCAGCCAGCCATGAGCCGCCCCAGACGGCAACCAGTCCCAGGACAAAACTGCCGGCGGCGTAGAGTACGGCAAGCAGGAACGCTCCCGACCTTAGAGTGGAAAGCGTCTCCCATTCATAGGTTGAGAAAGTGCTGTAGGCGCCGACAAAACCGATGGGGATGAGGTATCTCCAGGCTGGGCTGAGACCGGCTCTCCTGCCCAGGTAAGTGAGGGAGAAGCCGATAATGACACACGCCGTGATGTTGACAATCAGAGTGCCATAAGGAAACCTGATTCCCATCCGGGTGGAAATAGCTGAGCCAACCCAGTACCTGGCAATAGAGCCAAGTGCGCCGCCGGCAGCGATAAGCAGATATCTCTGCAAAGATCCTCTCCTTGTTCAGGATATACGGTAGCTAAAGACAACCCGCCCATGCCGCCGTAAAGACAAGCAGAACCCAAGATCCTTTCTTGGACTCACATCCTGATGTAGCACTCGGGGATCAAGCCGGGATATGACTCCGCGACAGGAAACCCCTGTCAGGAGTCATCATCTGTCCAGCCAATAGGTAGGGACAGCGGTTAAGGGTGAACTCCTTCACCACAACCACAATTTAATTACACACCGGGAGGGTTTGGCTGTCAACTTACATGATGTTGGCTTTATGTCCTCTGGATACGATCTTCCCGATCCCTCACCGGAGAGTAGAAATTTCTCCGGAATGGGAAGTTCAGATTGATTTTTCGCTTTTCTTTCAGGCTGGTTTTGGATCTACCGCGGCGCATAAATGCTCTGGACCCGGCGCGGCCGGCTGACTGGATTTGCCATCGACCTGCAGATTAGGTAGAAAGGGTTAAGCGATTTAGCAGAAAGCCGTGACGCGCAGACAAATTCAAGCCTTTTAAGAGGCGGGGAACTGCGGTTTTTTGCGCCAAGCTGCTTGTTGGGAAGGTGAGTCAATCTTGAGCATTTCTACCGGATCGGTCGGGTCAGAACCTGAGTCTTCGTTGAATGAGGGAATTCACGCTCCGCTGATTTCAGCCGAGCGGCTGTTGCCCTTCCTGATGGTGACGCTGCTGTTTTTTTTGTGGGCCATTCCCAACAACCTGAACGACATTCTCATCCGACAATTCATGAAGTCGTTCGGCATCAACAGGTCGAGCGCGGCCGGCGTGCAGATAGCGTTTTACGTGGGATATTGTGTCCTGGCACTGCCTGCCGGCCAGTTGATGCGCAAGTTCGGCTACAAGACCGGAATCATAACGGGATTGGTGCTGTTGGGCATCGGGTGCTGGATGTTCTACCCGGCGGCCCAGGCCGGAAAGTACGGGCTCTTTCTCGCAGCACAGTTTGTGATTGCAAGTGGACTCTCTTTTCTTGAGACCGGGGCCAATCCTTTTATTGTGCAGGTAGGCGCACCTGGATCGAGTGAGCGCCGATTGAATTTTTCGCAGGCATTCAATCCCCTGGGCGCCATCACGGCGGGCTTAATCGGTACAGTTTTCATCTTTTCAGGCATCAAGCTGAATGACGCGCAAACGGCGGCCATGCAGACTGCGGGAACCTACCAAGCCTACCTCCACGCCGAGACGCTACGGGTAGTGACACCCTATTTGGTGCTGGGAGCAATCGCTCTTTTTTGGGCGCTGATGATAGCGCTCACCAAGTTTCCAGCCGTGGGCTCAGAGGACACTACACAGAACCAGGGCGTCAAGGCGGCCCCGGTGCGGCTGTTTCAGAGGCATTTTGTTCTTGCCATCGCCGCGCAGTTTCTCTACATCGGCGCGCAGGTGGGCACCTGGAGCTACTTTATTCCCTATGTAGAATCGGCGACGGGGGTTGGCGATAAAGCCGCGGGATACATGCTGACCGGCACGCTGGCGTGCTTCGCCATTGGGCGGTTCAGTTCAGCATGGCTGATGAAACATTTTGTGGCGCGCCATCTGCTGATTTTGTACTCGGTGGTGAATGTGATTCTTGCCATGGTGGGGGTGATGCGGCCAACCTGGTTGGGTGTGGGCTGCCTGTTGGTTACCAGCCTGTTCATGTCAGTCATGTTCCCAACTATCTTTGCCCTCGGTATCAAGGGATTGGGCGAGCAGACAAAGCTGGCAGGATCGATGCTGGTAATGACCATGCTGGGTGGCGCTGTGCTGACCAAGCTTATGGGCATGCTGGCGGATACGAGCAACCTGCAAACTGCCTACCTGGTGCCGGTTGCCTGTTATGTGGGGATTGGCCTGTATGCGTGGTTGGGAGCGGAGCCCAGAGTGCCCAAAACAGCGAGTTAGGGTTTTGTCTGGCTCCGGCGGCCGGGAGTAAATCCCTGGCGGCCTGAGCCGGTTTTACGTTTACCCGGCCACCACAGGGTTTGTCAGAGACCCCACTCCATCTACGGTGACGGTGACTGTATCCCCTGGCTGGAGCCAGCGTTGGGGAGTGCGGCCTAGGCCAACGCCGGAGGGCGTCCCCGTAGAGACGATGTCGCCGGGCAGTAGCGGAGTAATAGAGGAGAGATACTCGATCAACTCGGGAATCTTGAAGATCAGCTCGCGTGTGTTCGAGCTTTGCAGGACGACTTCGTCGATGGCTAGGCCGATGTTCAGGTTGTGAGGATCGGAAATTACATCGGCGGTGACGATAGCCGGGCCGAGCGGGCAGAAGGTTGGGAAGCTCTTGGCCATGGTCCACTGCGAGGTGGCAAACTGCACGTCGCGAGCGCTGACGTCGTTGACGAGGGTGTAGCCATAGACGTGTTCGCGCCAGTTTGCGGCGGGAATGCGATAGCCGCCCTTGCCGATGACGAAGGCGAGTTCTGCCTCGTAGTCGGGCTGGGTTGTGCTGGTGGGGAGTACGATGGTCTCTCCAGGGCCGATAATGGCGCTTTGCAGCTTGAAGAAGACGACAGGTATGGCCGGAACGGTCATACCTGACTCGATGGCGTGGTCGTGGTAGTTGAGACCGATGGCGAAGAGGCGAGGCGGGTTGGAGAGCGGCGCATGCAGCTGGAGCTGGCTGAGGGGTACGCGTGGGCCGGCCGGGGCCACGGTTAGCGCGGCGGCGATGACGGCCAGCGTATCGGAAAAGCCCGCGGCGCTAAGATCGAGAACGGAGCTTTCCGCTTCCAGCAGAATGCCGGGGCGAACCTTTTCATCGTCCTTAGAAAAAGATACGAGTTTCAATGCACCCTCCGGGCTGAATCACAGAGTCAAAGGCTTGTTGGGGCATGTCGCGATCCAGCCGTCTCGATGGAATCGCGCGCGCTATACAGGCAGCCTCTTCCAATGTAGTTCATAGGGCGGTGAGGCAATCATGGAGGGAATCGTGAACGGTTTTTGAGCGCACACACTGCCATGAACGATACTGGAGAACGAAAAGAGGTTGAAGATGGCGCTGCTACATGAAGACAGGCTTTTTCCGGCGGACGAGGGAACACGGACGATTGCCAGACGGTTGTTTGAGGAGATTCGAGCTCTGCCCATCGTGAGTCCGCACGGGCACACGCAGGCGGGGTGGTTTGCACGGAATCAGGCCTTTCCAGATCCAGCGGCCTTGTTTGTGCAGCCGGATCACTACGTCTTCAGGATGCTCTATAGCCAGGGAATCTCACTGGAAGATCTGGAGATTGGCGACGCGCGAATTGCCGAGCCGCGCAAGGTGTGGCGCATCTTTGCGAGCCACTATCATCTGTTTCGCGGCACTCCTACGCGGCTGTGGCTAGACTTTGCCTTTCAGGAGCTTTTGGGGCTCACAGAGCGGCTCTCCGCGACCACTGCGGACGACTACTACGATGCAATCGAGGCCAAGCTAGCCACGGCAGAGTTTTTGCCACGCGCATTGTATGAGCGGTTCGGCATCGAGGTGCTGGCGACGACCGACTCGCCTCTGGATTCGCTGGCCGACCACGCTGCACTTCGCGCTTCCGGCTGGGCCGGGAGGATTGTGCCCACCTTCCGGCCCGATGCGATCGTCGATCCAGCCTTTGCTGGGTTCAGGGGGGGGATTGCGGCGCTGGGTGCTTTGACCGGCGAAGATACGGCCACATGGCGTGGCTATCTGCAGGCACTGGCCGCGCGCAGAGCGTTTTTCAAGACACTGGGTGCAACGGCTACAGATCACGGCCATCCCACGGCGCAAACGGCAGACCTGAGCGAGCCGGATGCATCGAGACTGTTTGAAACCGTGCTGAAGGGAACTGGGAGTAGCGCGCAGAAGGAGTTGTTCCGCGCTCAGATGCTGACTGAAATGGCGCGGATGAGCATGGACGACGGCCTGGTGATGCAGATTCATCCCGGATCGGTGCGCAACCATAACGCACAGATATTTGCGCGCTATGGCCGCGACATGGGCGCAGACATTCCTTCGCAGACTGGTTATGTGGAGGCGCTGCGGCCGCTGCTCAACCGCTTCGGCAACGAGGCGGGGCTGACCATTGTGCTGTTTACGCTGGATGAGACAGCATACAGCAGGGAACTGGCGCCGCTGGCCGGCCATTATCCCTGTTTGCGTCTAGGCCCGCCATGGTGGTTTTTTGATAGCCCAGAGGGAATGAGGCGCTTCCGCGAACAGGTGATTGAAACTGCGGGCTTCTACAACACGGTGGGATTCAACGACGACACGCGGGCATTCTTGTCGATTCCGGCGCGGCACGATGTAGCGCGCCGTATGGACGCGGGATATCTGGCGCGGCTGGTTGCAGAGCATCGCCTGGATGAGGACGAGGCTGTGGAACTGGCGCGGGAACTTACCGTTGGATTGGTGAAGAAAACCTACCGGCTATAGTGCGTCAATGGCTGGCAGTGGACGGGGCCGTGGTGGGTTGCGTATCCGTGTCGCCATCTGTGATCTTGCGCCATTCGCCGGTTGAGTGGGGTAGTGCAGGCTCGGCAAAGTTGATTTTGGTGCGCGGCAGCACAACCAAATCGACGCGGCGATTTTCCGCGCGGCCCTCGGTGGTGTCGTTGCTGGCCACTGGGTGGTACTCAGCATAACCTGCGGCGGAGAGCCGTTCGGGAGGAATAGCTTTGAGGGCCAGGAATATTCGTGCAATGTGAGTGGCGCGGGCCGAGGAGAGTTCCCAGTTGGAGTCGAACTCGGCGGTGTGAATGGGCACATTATCCGTGTGTCCCTCGATGCGCAGGTCGTAGGAGGTGTGGCCCAGCTTATCGGCAATTTCACGCAGAGTAGCGATGCTATCCGGCTTGGGCATGGATGAGCCGGAGTTGAAGAAGCCAGCCTCGCGCAGGCTGATGACGAGTCCGTCATGGCCCATCTTGATGGAGACGGTGTGCTGGGCGACTTGATTGGAAAGTGTCTGCGCAAGTTCGCGCTGGATATGTTCCAGGTCGTCCTTCACTCTGGCGGGCGCAAGCACATCCTCTCCCATGACGATATTCATGGGAATGGCCGGCTGGTCTTTGCCCGTTTCGGTATGGGGGCTAGTGGATGGCCGACGCGATGAGTCTGAGAAAATGCCCAGCGAACGAAAGGCACTGTCGATCGACTCTGTCACCTGCATTTGTTTTTTCTGGTCGGCTTTTGCAAAAGCATATAACACCACAAAGAATCCGAAGAGCAAAGTGATGAAGTCGGCATAGGAGATTAGCCAGCGGTCCTGGCTGATTCGGTTCTTGGGAACAAGTCGTCTCATGCGGCGCGCTCTTTTTTGTCGCTACGCGAATCGTCGGTAAAACCGGCCAGTTTGACTTCGAGCATGCGTGGGTTCATGCCCTCAAGGACCGAGATGACGCCTTCCAGCATCATCTCGCGTCGCAAGTGTTCGTCGCGGATGCGAAGGCGCATCTTGCCGGCGAAGGGTAGGAAGAACAGATTGGCAATGCCCACGCCGTAGATGGTGGCGACAAAAGCCACCGCAATGCCGCGTCCTACCTCCTGGATGTTGTCCAAGTGTTGCATAACCTGAATCAGCCCCAGTACCGCACCAAGAATCCCGATGGTAGGGGAGAATCCTCCCGCCGACTCAAAGACCGAGGGGAGCCGTTCCTGGTTCTCAGTGATGGACTCCAGGCTGACCTGCATGATTTTGCGCAGCTCATTAGGATCGGTTCCATCGACAGCCAGCATGAGAGCTTGCTTGAGGAACGGATCGTGGATGGTCTGTAAATCTGCATCCAGTGAGACGACGCCGCTGCGGCGAGCCTTATTGGCAAAGGCTACGAGTAGGTTGATTAGTTGATCGTTCTGCTTGCGGGGCGCTGCGAACAGATGTGGCAGGCTGCGGAATGCGGCCACAACAGTGGTGAACGGGAATTGGAGCAGCACTGCTCCCATCGTGCCGCCAAAGACGATCAGTGCCGCAGTTGGCTGCAGAATCTGGCCCAGGTTGCCGCCCTCAATGAGCAACCCGGCAACAATGCCGGCGATGGCAAGAAAAGCTCCACCGATACTTGCTTTATCCATGAACAGTTCCTCAAGAGGGTGAGCATTAAGAATGAATATTCGCCGCCCATTTACGAAGACTCATCGCTTCAATCCGTCGAACGCAGTTGCCGGTCTTTCACCCGTGTTGCAGGGCCGCCGATATTTTTGTTCACCGGCTGTTTTCGGGATCGCGCATCCTTTTCGCCTGTTCTGCATAAGATTGGCCTGTAACGTCCAGGCTTGCAATGGAGGCCGCGCGCTGCAGATCTCCGAAAGATGGCAATCGCTTGGCCACCGAGGCAAGCAAGCGTGCTCGGTAAGCAAGCACCCGTTCAGTAACCTCATTGCAGTCCTCGCGCACAATCAGCTTCTCGCCGTTGATCAGAGTTAGCATAGTGTCGGGAGATGCCTCGGCAGTCTTTATCAGATCGCTGTTCAGCACAATAGGAGTGCCATTCAGTCTGGTTAGTTCGATCATCGCCGTGAAGCTCCTTTGCTGGTGTTATCGGCGAGGGGCGAGAAACGTTAAAACATTAAAATAACGCGACAGAAGTGTCCCCGGCTGGACATAAAAGGCGCATGGATAAAGTCCCCGAGACCCGCGCCGAAGAAGGGGCCAGATGCGGCGGCTAACGCTCCGGAAGCAGCAACCCAGGGTTAACAAAAATGGGGGCACTGCCGGAGGAAAGCCGCAAATCCACGCATCCAACAAGGAGTACCCCATGTCCCTGGGTGTCTTGAATAACCTCTCCGCGATGTATGCGGCAAATAACCTGAACAACACCAGCAACAGCCTGAACACCGTGCTGCAGCAGTTGTCGTCAGGTTCAAAGATCAACTCCGGCGCGGATGACGCGGCTGGACTTTCGCTCGTGAACGGCCTCCAAGCCAACTCCGTGGCCCTGGCCCAGTCGCAAACCAATGCTGCTGAAGGTGTTGGCCTCTTAAAGGTCGCCGATGGCGCTCTCTCGCAAGTGACGAACCTGCTCAACCGGGCCGTGACGCTGGCTACCGAAGCCTCGAACGGCACCCTCAACGCGTCTCAGGACGCAGCTGCAAACTCCGAGTATCAGTCAATCCTATCTGAAATTAACAACATCGGCACCACGACCACCTACAACGGACAAACGGTGTTCGGTAAAACGGTCAGCATCTATACTGGCGACTCTTCGACAAAAGGTGCGTCGATCGACTCTCTGAACATCGGTTCGCTGTCTTCGTCCAACGTGGGCGACTCCGGTGGCGTGATGTCTTACAGCAACGGCGCAAATAACACCTTCCTCGATCTGTCCCATAACAGCGGCACAACCACAGTCAACGCTGCTGCTACCGATACCCTTACCGGCGGCACTACTGGCACAACTTCGATCACCGTCAACTATTTGTCGAAAGGCGCAAACGGCGCAGCAATTACATCTACCGCGACCATCAGCGCCGGCGCTGGTACCAACTATGCCAACACCGCCGATGGAATGATCAGCGCCATCAACAACTCCGGCCTGGGTCTGACCGCCTCTTTTGGCACTGCTGCAGAAGCAGGAACCGCCGCAACCGCATCAACGACAGGTGCGGGCGGAGCAGCTGCCAGCGCCACCGACACCGGCATCATCATCTCAGGTACTGGAGTGTCTACTGGCACCGCTCCGGGAGTGGTAGACACGCTTACTGTCACGAATAAAACTAGCGGAACCCAGGACACGTTCACTACGGGCTCGTCCATCTCGATCGTCGGTTCCGACGGCACCACTCATTCACTCACCATCGATTCCACCGACAATACCGCGACAACGCTGGCATCGAAAATCAACGGCCAAGGCTGGGGAGTTACAGTTACGGATACAAGTTCAGCCGCATCAGATGTGTTGACGTTTACGTCTTCGAGTTCGACGGTGAGCGTCAACGCCGGTAGCCTTACAGACCTAACGGGCGGAACAATTGGCAACGTAGCCACAGGAGCGAACTCCTACTACAGCGTCGGGATCTCCGCCACTGCACAGTATGACAGTACGACCGGACAGACATCCACGAACAAAGCCGGGCTCACCGCAGATGTCAACGGTACGGGCACAGCTACCATCAGCTATTCGGATTCAGCGGGTCAATCGCTGAGTAACACCGATCTGTCCAACCAGACAGATGCGCAGGCTGCGCTCACTGCGCTCAACAGTGCTATCACCGCCGTAGCGGCGCAGGATGGCTATATCGGCGCTCAGATCAACACGTTGAACTCGGTCAGCTCTGTACTCAGCACCCAGCAGCAGAACGTGGTTTCCGCACAGAACGCGGTGCAGGCTACCGACTATGCGACTGCCGCGTCCAATATGTCCAAGTACGAAATTCTGAGCCAGACCGGCATTTCGGCATTGGCTCAGGCCAACAGCATTCAGCAGGAAGTGACCAAGCTGCTGCAGTAAACGGGAAACCCCAGCGGAGGATCTTAGCCGTGGGGGAAAAGTAAACCACTAGCCAAAGAGGGGCGTCCAGGCGGACGCCCCTCTTTGCGTAGTGCGAAAAAAGTGAACTTGTTGTTCAAGAGGGCACCGCCTAAAGTGGAGCCAAAGACGCATCTTGAAGCCACGACGCTGAAGTCAGTGCAACCATAACGAAGCAGTGACTTATCAGGAACCTCTTGAGAACACGGCAACTCCGGTTCCGCCCTAAAGCCGCGGATTGCAAAGCCGATGAAGAGATTGCTCCATAAGTTATCCGTAGTTTGACGAGCCGGGGTGCTTCACGCTTGTCACGGTGGAGAGCGAGGCCTTCAAAGCAATGAGATTTTTCCAATTTGGCATGTATCCGGGTGGTTCTCCGACTGCTTGAGTTGGGGGAGGGAGGAAGCAATGGGCACAGTGGGATTGAGTTTCGGATCGCCTACCAGCGGCACAGGATTTGATGTCAGCTCGACCGTAGCCTCGATTGTGAGCAACCTTCAAAATGTGGAAACGCCATGGAAGACCCAGTTGACTTCACTGGAAAGCCAGGACACGGCGATTTCCAGTCTTGGGACGCTGTTCTCGAACTTGTCGAACGACATAAGCACATTGACCAACCTTACCGGCATCATGGCGCAAAAGACTGGTTCAAGTTCCGATACGAGTGTATTGCAGCTTACCTCTGCCAACTCGTCGGCAGTAGCGGGCAGCCACACGGTGACGGTGTCGAGCCTGGCCACGACTTCCAGCGGCTATCTGGCTACGATCCCCAGCGCCTCCGATACCTTGTCTGGCTCCATTACGCTACAGGTGGGCAGCGGCGCGGCGCAGACCATTACGCTGACTTCGGACGACAATACGCTTTCTGGACTTGCTTCGGCTATCAACTCATCTGGCGTGGGCATTACAGCGAGCGTTCTGACCGATTCTTCGGGGCTGTCGCGGCTCAACCTGGTATCGGGAACGTCAGGCGCCAAGGGAAACATCACTGTTAGTTCGAATTCGATCATCGATACTTCAACGCATCTGGATTACACAGGTTCGGCAGGCACCAGTTCCAATCCGTCGACGGGAACCCTGACGGGGATAACTAACACGAGCGATAAGCTTACCGGTTCCATCTCGATACAAGTGGGCAACGGCGCGGCGCAGACGGTTACCGTAGGTTCATCGAGCAATACACTCGCCACCCTAGCGGATGCCATCAACAGCACCGCCAATATCGGGGTTACCGCATCAGTTGTGGACAACGGCAACGGAACCTCCAGTCTTCAGTTGGTATCGAATACCTCAGACACCGCAGGGACGCTGACCGTCAACTCGAACATCGTGGACTCGAGCGTGGCGAGCAGTACTTCTTTGGGCTATACCTCCCCGGTCTCCGGAGCGGATGCTGTTCTGACGATTGACGGTGTCAAGCTGACGAGCGCTTCAAATACTGTATCGAATTTGATACCCGGCCTGACCTTTCAATTGCTGTCGCCGAGTGCGAAAGAATCCGATAATAGCCTGGAACAGATTCAGGTAGTGATTGGCAACGATAATACCGACGTCGAGAGTACGGTGAACCAATTCGTCAACGACTACAACTCGTTGATCAGCGCGGTGAATACGCAACAGGGATACGACAGCTCGGGCAACGCCGAGCCACTCTTCGGCTCTCCGACACTCTCCTTGCTTCAGCAGCAACTTCTTGGCAGCCTGAACTTGCAGAATCCGAACGGCAACCTGGATTCGATCTCCACTAACACTGGTACGACGCTTTCCGGATCCATATCGATTTCGGTGGGCGGAGCAGCCGCGACCGAGGTCGATCTACCCAAGACAAGCGGAAACTCACTTTCCGATCTGGCCTCTGCAATCAACTCAGCCAAAATCGGGGTTACCGCCACCGTGGTCACCAATTCCACTGGATCGAGCTTGTCACTGCAATCGCAAACCGCTGGATCTGGCGGAGCGTTGCAAGTGACGTCCAATATTACAGCCACGAGCGATTCGTTGTTGAGTTACTCAGGTTCGGCTGGTAGTAGCACGCAGACCTCAATCGGGGCCTTGACTTCAGTTGCCAAGGCCAGCGATGTGCTGTCGGGCTCAATCTCTATCCAGGTAGGCAGCGGCGCGGCGCAAACCGTCACTCTTGACTCAACAAATAACACGCTCTCAGGGTTGGCTGATGCAATCAATAAGGCCTCCCTTGGAGTTACAGCAGCAGTTGGGACCGACAGCAGTGGGTTGCCAAATCTAGTGCTGGAGTCGGGAACAGCCGGGACGGCAGGGACATTGACCGTAACCTCAAGCATCCTGGATACCACCAACACCAGCAGTACCACGTTGAAATATACGAACTCCTCAGACATCTCAACACTGGCCAATCTTGGCATCTCGATGAGTACAAAGTACGACGGTACGCTCAGTTTAGACGCCACGACGCTCGTCTCCGTTCTCAACTCGGACTACAGCGGTGTCCTGGGATTTTTCCAAAACGTGAATAGTTGGGGCCAGTCCTTCTCTACCATGCTGACAAACTCTGGAACGGCTTCTTCAAAGGGCATTCTTAAGTTGGCTGCGAATTCCAACAGCAGTATCGAGTCTACTTTGAATGCGAATATCTCCCGGGAAGAGAGCATGATCTCAATCCAGCAGAAGAGCTTGACTGCGGAGTTGAATAGCGCCAACGAGATCCTGCAGCAAATACCAACGCAACTGGACAGCGTCAATCAGCTTTATTCGGCGATCACAGGCTATAACCAGAGTAAATAACCTCTGGCCAGCTCGACCAAGAAGGCGGGCATAAATAGGGCAGCCAAGAAGCGGCACTCTTGAAGAAATTGCCGTAAGGAGTTGTTTTCCGATGGGAAGTTATCAGCAATATGCGCTGGAAGGCGCATCGGCAGTTGACCTTGTCGTAGCGCTCTATGACGGAATTCTTCGCTTTCTCCAGGCTGCCGGGGCGGCGGCCGAGCGCGGGGATGCCGAGGGCAGAAGGATTGCTGTCAAACGGGCCCTGGACATCATCATCCATCTGCAGGCGCGTCTGCGCATGGACGTGGGTGGCCGACCGGCGCAAGCGCTGAGTGAGTTTTATGCATCCATTTTTGCCCAGATACTGCAGGCATCCCAGTCGGCCTCGCGGCAGAAGTTCGATCACGCGATCGGGTGTGTACGGAACGTGCGGGATGCATGGAAGCAGGTGGCAAAAGATCCCGAAGTCAATCCCGCCCCGCCCCAGGAGGAGTTCCTCTCTTCAGGGCGTATGCAGACGGGCTTTGATAACGACGATTTCAGTGCAGATAGCGTGGCCAGCTCAAGATGGAATGCATAAGGTTGCATGTTGAACGTGCAACCTTATTTCTTGGACGATGAGTTAGGGTAGAGCTTTTATCCTGCAACTGTGAGTTCTTCTTCCAGTTGCTGCTTCTGGTAGAGGCTGGCGTAATAGCCGTCGAGCGCCAGAAGTTCGTCGTGCTTTCCTAACTCCACGATTCTGCCGCGACTGAGAACTGCGATCTTGTCCGCATTGCGCACCGTCGAAATGCGGTGGGAGATGAGGATGGTCGTGGAGGCGGAAGTATAGCCGCGCAGGCCGCCGAGTATGCGTTCTTCCGTATATGTATCCACACTGGACAGTGCATCGTCGAGGATGAGGATGGCGGGACGGCGCAACAGTGCCCTGGCGATGGCCGAGCGTTGTTTCTGTCCGCCAGAGAGCGTAACCCCGCGTTCGCCCACCATGGTTTCAAAGCCCTCTGGAAACTCTTCGAACTCCTTGCGGATATGGGCTGTCTCTGCCGCTGCCAGCAAATCATCCGGGCTGGCATGAGGCGCCCCGAAGGCAAGGTTTTCGCGAATGGTCTCACTGAAGAGAAATGTTTCCTGGGGTACCATGCCAATGTTGCGGCGCAGTACCGCCAGCGGGTAATCGCGCACTGGGCGGTCGTCGATCAGCAGTGAGCCCTCGGGCGCCTCATACAGTCTTGAGATCAGGTTGACTAGGGTGGACTTACCCGAACCGGTGGGACCGACGATAGCCAGGCTCGATCCAGCTGGGATGGTCAGCGAGACGTCACGCAGTACTTCGGTTTCGCCGTAGTTGAAGTCAAGATGACGAAATTCAATTTTCCCCTGAAGGACAGTATCGGCCTGAATCGCAGGATCGCTGGCGGCGTCGTCGATATTCGGCTTGGCTTGGAGCAGTTCCTCGATCCGCTTGATAGAGGCGGTGCCCCGTTGGAAGAGATTGATTACCCAACCCACGGCGATGATGGGAAAGATGAGCATGATCATATAGGTGTTGAATTCTACGAACTCGCCTACGGAGATGCGATGGGCGAGAACCTGGTGGCCCCCTGCCATGAGAGTGATGATCATAGAAACGCCGAGGATGAACTCGAGCGATGGCCAAAGCATGCCCATGAGTTGAACCAGGCGGAGAGAGCGGGAGATGTATCTGCGGTTTAACTGTTCAAAGAGGCCAATCTCAGACTCTTCGCGGGCAAAAGCGCGTACAAGGCGGGCGCCGGAGTAGTTCTCCTGGGCTTGTGAGGAAATCTCAGAGAAGCTAGCCTGGATGCGCTCGAAGCGGTCTTGAATCTTGCTTCCGAAGTATTGAACCAGGATGCTTGCCACTGGCATGGGGGCCAGAGCCACAAGGGTTAGATAAGGGCTGATGCGGAGCATGAAGAAAAGTGCGCCGACGGTGAAAAACACTGTGTTGGCGCTGTACATGAGGGCCGGGCCCAGCATCATGCGCACGGCGCTTAAGTCGTTGGTCAGCCGGGCCATAATGTCGCCGGTGCGGTAGCGCTGATAGAAATCCGTGTCCTGCCGTTCCAGGTTGATGAAAAGGTCGTTGCGCAGGTCGAATTCGATCTCTCGTGAAATACCGATGAGTATCCATCTTTGGGAATAAAGGAAGATTCCCTTTACAAGGTAGATACCAACCAGCAATGCCGAGAAAAACAAAATTCTTTCCCGTGTGATGCCGTGCCCCATCTCGTCGATGGCGATCTTTAGCACTCTGGGAAACTGCACTGCGACAGCATTGGTGGCAATGCAGGAGAGGGTGCCCCACAGGTATCCCCAGCGGTAGCGGCGCATGGAACGGAAGAGCGGGGCCAAGGTGCGGAACATAGGCTTATTGTACCGGTGTGTGAGGATTAGGGTAAGGGTCGGCAACTTGAACGGAATATCGCCGAAACCTGTTTATGTGGGCGTTCTGAGCAGAAGATAGCCGCCGACGAGGCCAAAGAGCACATCCGCGGACCAGGCTGCAAAGGCTGCTGGCAGATAGTTTACGCTGCCCATGGCTCCAAACAGGCCGTCCACCACCCAGTATGCAAGAGCCACGGCGATGGCTACAGCGATGCCGGTGAGCGAGCCTCTGCGGCCCATGGAAAGAGCAAAAGGGATGGCCAGCACTGCCATGACGACGGCGATAAGAGGGTAGGCGAGCTTGTGCCACAGAGCGACACGCAGGCGCATCGTGTCAAATCCGCTTTGTCGCAGGTCGCGGATGTAGCTGTCGAGCTGACCGAAATTCATTTCCTGCGATTGCAGGTTCTCCTTCTTGAAGTAGCCTGGGTCTTCATGAATCTCAGGAAAGGCAGCCTGCTTGAATTCGTGATAATCAGTGACGCTGGCGCCATCGAGATCGCGTTCCCAGCCATTCTGGAAGTGCCATGTCCCGTTGGCTTGATCCCAGAAAACGCGGGCGGCAAATAAGCGCCGCGTAAGTGCGAAGGTGGAGGGGTTGAATTCGAAGATGGAGAGGTTTGCGAACTCGTTGCTATCCGGATCAAAGAACTGGTAATAGAAGATGCGGCCAGGCTCACCGGCATGAGGCTGGCCAAATATCCATTTCTGTTCGGGGTGCAGGAAGGTCTGCGGAGGGCGGCCCTTGATGATGTTGCGTAGCGCCTCCTGTTTGCGGTTGGCCTGCGGCAGATAGAACTCGTCGAAGAGGAAGAGGCTAACGGCCAGAATGGCAGAGATGGTGACGATGGGAATCACCAGCCGGTAAATGCTGATGCCGGTGGCCTTCATGGCGATGATTTCACTGTTGCGGTTCAGCACGCCGAAGGTGACCAGCACGGCGATGAGCACGGCTAGCGGAGCGATCTGGTAGAGCATGCTAGGGGTGAGGTTGATCAGGTAGTCGCCGACAGTGGAGAGAGGGATATGGTTGCGCAGGATATCGCCAACCAGTTCAAAGAAGGTGAAGACCAGCATCAGCATGGCAAAGCCAGCTAGCACCAGAAAGAAGGTGTTCAGAAACTCACGTACCACGTACCCGTCGAGGATTCGTGGAAAGACGTTGTGGGCTTTGCCGCGTTGCGAGCGCGGATGGAATCTGCTCAGGAAGCCGGCAAACTGGACGCCATTGGATTTGGCCTCCGATGTGGTCTTGGGACGGCGTGATGTCCAACTGGTAATGGCGTTCAGTACGCGTCCGCCGCTGGCCATTTGCCATAGAAGGAAGATGCCGGTGCTCGCAAAGAGCAGGTTGGCCGACCATACCGCGAAGAACGGGGATATCTTGCTCTGTCGGCCCAGTGCGATGCCGGTGGAAGAGAGAAAGTAATAGAAAAAAACCAGAAGTATGGTGAAAACGAAGCCGGAGCTCTTGCCGCCTCGCCGCGAAGCTACGCCTAGCGGGACGCCCACAAGCATCAGCACCAGGCAGGCTGCCGGAAATGAGAAGCGGCTGTGCAACTCGATCAGGAAACGCTTGGCGTCTGGACCATGGGTGCGCATCAGCAGGACGTCTATGGGCAGAGCATAGATGGCAGTGTCCACGCGCCCCAGATGCACGTCGCTCTGTTGGCTGAGGGCTAGTGGCATATCGGTGGTGGTAAAGGTGGAGATATTGTATTGTTGTGGCTGACTGGCCACGGTTTCGTGGCGCGAGCCGTCGCGCAGCCGCATGAGCAGTTCTTGAGTCGAATCGTTGACCACGGTGGCGGAAGCAGCGGTTGTAATAATCGGCGTGACTGGATCGGTCACGTCAGCCATGAAGACCTGACGCCAGTTGGCCGCGCCTGTTCCCGCTCTCACGTCTTGCACGTAGAGGACGAAATTGCGGAAATCCTCGTAAAAGACTCGCGGCTGAATCTCGTAGGAGGCCTGCGAGGTTGCAAGAGTCTGCTCCATCTCCATAATGGCTTGATTAGCGCGGGGAGCTACATAAAGTGAATTTGCGATTCCCAGCAGCATGCCACCAACGGCCACTATTGAAGCGACGCGCACAAAGTAGCCGATGCCTAGGCCGGAGGCGCGCATGGCGATGATTTCGCTGTCGGAGGCCAGGCGGCTGAGCCCCAGCAGCACCCCCACCAACACCGCCATGGGAATCGTAACCTTGAAGAAGTTGGGGAGCATGAATAGGACGATTTCAAGGACATTGGTTAACGTGGAACTGTTGCGGACCACCATCTCCAGGATGTGTGGCAGGTCGCGCATGAAGAGAATAAATGTGAACAGCGCGCAGCCGATGAGCGTGTGGGAGAAGATCTCGCCGAGGATGTAACGGGTAAGAATGCGCACAAAGGACTCTTGGATTAGTTTACTGTGCCGGTGTGGGTTGCGGGCTGCCAGCGGCGCAGACGGAGACTGTTGGCCAATACGCAAACCGAGCTAAGCGCCATGGCCGCTGCTGCCAGCCAGGGGGTGAGCAAGATGTGAAAGGCGTGATAAAGCAGCCCGGCAGCCAGTGGAATGCCGAGCAGGTTGTAGCCCACGGCCCACAGCAGGTTCTGCCTCATCACGCGCAAGGTGGCGCGGGCCAGGTCTAGCGCGGCGGGAATGGCGGAGGGCAGGGCGCGCAACAGCAGCACATCGCCTGCTTCCTGAGCAAGGTCTGCTCCAGTGCCCATGGCGATACCGGCGTCTGCCTGGGCCAGTGCGGCGGCGTCGTTGATGCCGTCGCCCACCATGGCCACGCGAAGGCCTGCGCCTTGCAGAGCACGAATCCGGGCCAGCTTACCGGCAGGGTCCAGGCCGGCTTCAACCTCTGCAATGCCGGCTTGCCGGGCAATGGGAGCGGCTGCTGCGGCTGAGTCGCCGGTCAGCATCAGTACGCGCAGTCCCGCATGGCCCGATGCAGACCGGCGCAGTGATGCAATGGCCTCAGCCGCATCGGGCCGCAGGGTATCGCGGGCATCTAAATAAGCGGCGGGTACTTTGTCCAGTGCCATCCACAACCGCGTGATGCCGGGTTCAGGGGAGACTATATCCTTGGGAAGCTTGATGAGGAACTCCTGAAATAAAGCCTCGTTGCCCAGCAGGCATTCGTGGCCTTCGACCTTGGCGGTGAGTCCTCGTCCAGGCAGAATCTGTACCTCCTCCGCAGGCTGCCAAACCAGACCGCGCGCGTGCGCCAGGTCCACCACGGCGTGGGCCAGAGGGTGGTTCGACCGTTCCTCGGCCGCCGCAGCCATGCGCAGCAAATCGTCTTCGGTATGGTCAGCCAGCGAGTGGACCTTATCCAGTGCAGGGTGGCCCACAGTAAGCGTGCCGGTTTTGTCCAGAACGATTGCGTCAAGGTGAGCAAGCCGCTCAAGCGCTTCGCCGCCTTTGAAGAGTACGCCAAGCTGAGCGCCGCGGCCTACAGCTACAGTAAGCGCTGCGGGAACGGCCAACCCCATGGCGCAGGGGCAGGCGATGACCAGCACGGCGACGGTGTTAGCCAAGGCCAGCGGGAGAGAGTGCGAGGCGGCGAGCCAGGCTACAAAAGTAATGGCCGCCAGGCCCAGCACAACCGGCACAAAGATGGCGCTGGCGCGATCCGCCAGCCGCTCCATGGGAGCGCGCGATCCCTGTGCCTGCCCGACCATGCGAGTGATCTGCGCCAGAACGGTGGCTTCGCCCAGCGATTCGGCCCGGCAAACAACAGCGCCGTCGTAGTTGAGTGAGCCGGCCAGCACGCGGCCTCCGGGCTCACGCGGCAGAGGTGTGGGCTCGCCGGTTAGCATCGATTCATCCACGCTGGTGCGGCCTTCCAGAATTGTTGCATCTACCGGGAAGCGCTCTCCAGGCAAAACCAGCACGCTGTCGCCGGGTTGAATCTCTTCAAGGGGTACAACGGTTTCTACGCCGTCCACAATGCGGCGAGCCGTAACGGGGCGCAGCCGGGAGAGCGAGTCGAGGGCGGCCAGAGCGCGGCGCTTGGCGCGTGTCTCCAGCGCCTTGCCCAGCAGCAGAAAACCCATGATGAGCAGAACCGCGTCATAGTAAACCTGGCGGCCTGGCGCGGGCCAGATGGTTGAGTAGGCGGAGTAGGCAAAGGCTACGGATGTTCCCAGGCCGACCAGCGTATTCATATTGGTGGTTCCGTGGCGCAATGCACCGATTGCGCTGGCGTAGATTCCGCGCCCGGCCCAGGCCATCAGGAACGCCGTGAGAACCAGCAGCGACCAGCGGAGCAGCTCCGGCGGCAGATCATAAAGCCAAGGCAACAGATGCATCAGGCCGTGATCCACTGCGCCCATCTGAGAGCCCAGGGGCATGGCCAGCAGCATGGCCGCGGCGCCGGCGGCGAGAGTGGTCAGTGCCTTGCGCTCGGGGCCAGTTGCCGAGACGTCTTCATGCGCTTCTGTGGCGGATGCGCCGGGGCGTGGCAGCACCGCATCGTAGCCTGCTCCGCGAATGGCGGCAACCAATGAGTCTGGGGTGGCGACCGCAGGGTCATAGACCACGCTGGCGCGATTTGCCATCAAATCCACGCGCGCGGATTCAACTCCTGCTGTTGAGCGCAGCGCCCCCTCCACATGATGCTGGCAGGAAGCGCAGGTCATTCCCAGCACGGGGAGTGTAAGCGATTCCGTCGTGGAGGTAGCCATGGAAGAGGTTACGATTCCAAATGTGCCGTGAAGCCTGCCTTGGCTACTGCTTCTATCAGAAGCTCAACGGGCGCAGGGTTCTGGGCTGAGGTCAATTGCGCCCCGCCAACGTGAACTTCATTGACGACAATACCTTCTGTGCTGGCCAGTGCCTGGGTGACGCGGCGCACGCAGGATGCGCAGTGCATTCCATCGATACGCAATGTAAGTTCTGCCATCATTTTCTCCCGGTTCTTTGATGATATCCCGCACAAGAAGATGCAGTGTTGGAAGACAGGTTGCCCAAACCGGAGGTATAGGCACTATCGTAAAGAGTTCTGACCGGGAGCGGAGGCATATGCAGCGAGAGTTTCCTGAGGCGCCGCTAGTGGGAGTGGGCGCCGTGGTGGTAGAGCATGACCGGGTGCTGCTGGTGCGGCGCGGAACAGAACCCATGAAGGGGCATTGGTCGCTGCCAGGGGGGCTGGTCGAGTTGGGGGAGCCGCTCACCGCCGCTGTGGTCCGCGAGGTGAAGGAAGAGACCGGGCTGGCGGTCGAGCCTCTTGAACTCGTCGAGCTTTTGGATCGCATTTATCACGAGGGCGAAGGTGTTCGCTACCATTATGTGATTGCGAATTACCTGTGCCTAGTGGTGGGTGGCGAGTTGCTGGCAGCCTCTGATGCGGACGCAGTGCGATGGGTAGAGCGGGCAGAATGGAACAGCCACAGCGCGCTTATGCTTGATCCGGTAACAGTGCGAGTGATCGAGATGGGCTGGCAAAGAGCGCAAAAACTTGAGATGGAAGGGCGATAGTCAGCATGAAGTCATACAAGAAGTTGTTGTGGGTTGCGGGTCTGCTGGTGGCGCTGGTTGTGGTGGCCGGCGCGACGTTCTGGCTCCGGCCAGTCAGCTTTTTCAACGAATTCAACTCTGTACGTTTGTATCTTGCCGGAGTTGAAAGCAGCTCGGTAACGGTTGCAGGCCATCGCATTCACTACTACGCGGAGGGGCCGGCTTACGGACCGGTCGTCGTGCTTGTGCATGGGCTGGGCGGCCGGGCCGAAGACTGGGTCAACCTGGCGCCTTATTTCGCCAAGGCCGGTTACCGCGTCTATCTGCCCGATCTGCCCGGCTACGGACAAAGTGCGAAACCTGCGGACTTCTCCTATTCCGTGCCGGACGAAGCGGATGCGGTTGTCGGCTTTCTTGACGCACTAGGGCTGAAGCAGGTGGACCTCGGAGGCTGGTCGATGGGGGGCTGGATTGTGCAGGAGATAGCCAGCAGGCATCCGGAACGAGTGAAGCGGCTTATGTTGTTTGACACGGCAGGCATCTACGTGAAACCTGCCTGGGATACGAGGCTCTTTACCCCCTCCACGTCTGCCGAACTGGATCAACTGGATGCGCTGCTGATGCCTCATCCACCCAACGTGCCGGGGTTTATTGTGCGGGACATTCTGCGCATCTCCAAACAGAACGCCTGGGTGATTCGGAGGGCTCTTGCGTCGATGCTCACCGGCCGCGACGCGACAGACAGCCTGTTGCCGGGACTTAAAATGCCGGTGCTGATTGTGTGGGGATCGGTGGACCGCATCTTTCCACTTGTCCAGGCCGAGAAGATCCACCAACTGGTTCCGCAGTCGCAACTCGTGGTCATCTCCGGTTGCGGCCATCTGGCTCCTGGCCAGTGCGCCTCTCAAATCGGTCCCAAGGTGGTGGAGTTTATGAAGCAATAAAAACTGTCGCACCTGCATCGCAGGGAATCTCTGAAAATCGCTGAGTTATGAAGCTGCCCAGCTGTTGTGTGACCTGGTCGTCTTAGAATCAGCAGATTGTGCGGATATCTGGCATGCTTTATTACCCGCCGAAGGTCCACTCGGCCTCCGGCAGACACACAACGCCCCTTGCGGGGCCATCTGTAAATTGATCTTTGCCAGTCATCGGCGGTGCTGATACCAGCCCTGAAGATTGCAGAATAGGCCAATTTTATCCCGATGGGTTAATATGGGTCGAAGGAATGATCGCACTTCATAAACTTTTGATTCTAAACGTGGCCCCGTAGCTCAGGTGGATAGAGCAGCAGTTTCCTAAACTGCGTGTCGGAAGTTCGAATCTTCCCGGGGTCACCACTTTTCCATCTTGCGCTCGTGTCTGTTGCTCATACGGAATTTGCTGCGCGTTTGCCTTTTTGACTCAATCTCACCTAGCCGCTAGAATTATTCATGTCATGGAAATGGATTCCATGGCGTCATTTCTGCTGTGCCTAAACGCAGCGCAACTTACAACGGCAATCGCCAGGATGCTCGGGAAGGCGGTGAAACTCCGCCACTGCCCCGCAACTGTA
>VFSW01002110.1_pt1 | contig 30148 bp, 31 predicted proteins | sample 5358111 | NCBI WGS metagenome assembly VFSW01 (sample SAMN11554181, study PRJNA540505) | mine drainage metagenome | isolation source: sediment from site ElyBrook_90M | place: USA: Ely Copper Mine, Vershire, VT | collected 2017 | reverse complement strand
ACCTACGCCACCTGGTGGATCCGCCAGGCGATCACCCGTTCGATCGCCGACCAGGCGCGCACCATCCGCATCCCGGTGCACATGATCGAGACCATCAACAAGATGAACCGCATCTCGCGCCAGATCCTGCAGGAGACCGGGCAGGAGCCCGATCCGGCGACGCTCGCGCTGAAGATGGAAATGCCCGAGGACAAGATCCGCAAGATCCTCAAGATTTCGAAGGAGCCGATTTCGATGGAAACGCCGATCGGCGACGACGACGATTCGCACCTGGGCGATTTCATCGAGGACGCGTCCACCATGGCGCCGGTCGATGCCGCAGTCTACGGGTCCTTGCGCGACGCGACCAAGGACGTGTTGGACTCGCTCACGCCGCGCGAAGCCAAGGTGCTGCGCATGCGCTTCGGCATCGAAATGAACACCGACCACACGCTCGAAGAGGTGGGCAAGCAGTTCGACGTCACGCGCGAGCGCATCCGCCAGATCGAGGCGAAGGCGCTCCGGAAGCTGCGCCATCCCTCGCGCTCGGAGCAATTGCGCAGCTTCCTTGACAACGAAGCCTGAACGCGCAGCGTTCTGGCTTCGTTGCGGCGTAGGCTAACTTGCGCGAAGCGCGGCCGTAGCCACAACGAGATTAAAACGCGCAGCGTTCTGGCTTCATTTCGGCGCCGGCTAAATGCGCGCAGCGCGGCCGGACCCGGAACGAGGCATGACGCGCTGACCGGCATGCCGGTCAGTGCGTCGCGAGCCAGTCCAACAATTTGCCCGCTTCCGCGACGCCCTGTTTCTGCGCCTGCTCCAGCCAAACTTTTGCGGCCGCCCTGTCCGGAGCGGTTCCGCGGCCTTCGATATAGCATCGCGCGAGGTTGACCTGGGCGCTCCCTAGCCCCGCCTCGGCCGCGCGCTGGTACCAGTTGAAGGCTTCGCCGCCGTTCACCGCTGTGCCCCGCCCTGTTTCGTACATCTGCCCGACGTCGTTTTCGGCAGCCGCGTCGCCGAGCCCGGCCGCATCCATGAAATACGCAAACGCGCGCTTGTCATCGCGCGGCACGAGCTCCCCCGTCGAATAGGTCCAGCCCAGAAGACTCATGGCGCTGGCCCGCCCCTGCGCGGCCGCCCGCCCGAGCCAGGTAAGGGCGCAATCGACGTCCGGCTTCTTTTCGCGCAGGCATTGGCGGCCCTTCATTTCCTGCGCTACCGGATGGCCGCCCTCCGCCGCAAGCTCGCGCAGTTGCGCGGCCGCCGCCGATTTCGGATCGCCGCAGTTGGACGCGTGAAACAGGGCTGCGACATCACCCTTCTGCGCCGCGCGCCGATAGTAATCGCAGGCCTTTTCCTCGTTGCGCTCGACCACGATGCCCAAGCGGTACAGGGTACCGAGCGTTGCGCTCGCGCGCGCATCGCCGGCCTTCGATCGCTGATCCAGGCGCCAGAGCGTGCTCGCAAATTCCTTCCTGAACCGATCGGCTAGCGCCTGGCCGTAATCCAGGCGCACCAGCGCTTCGGCCATTTCCAGCTGGGCGACGTAGTCGATCGCAAGATCGGCCATCGCATTTCTGGGCTGTTCCATTTTCTTGCGCAATCGGGCCAGCGCGGCTTTGTTGTGCCTCCGGGCCCTGACCTGCACCGCCTCGTCGCGCCTCAGACCGGCGATCTGCTCGCGAAGCCGGGTGATTTCAGCGGCGTTCTTCTGGTCGAATCGCAGGTCGAGCGCGGCCATCGGCTCGACGCCATTCTGCGCGGCGGCGAATATCGGGCAAAGCGCAAGCAACATCGCCGCTAGAATGCCACGCGCGGTCACCAGCATGAGCGACAAGTTGCGGATGTAGTGCAAGTCGTGCTCCACCCGCTATTGCATTATTTCCACCGCTTCAGTCCCCCCGCGCCGTGCCTGCGGAATCTCGTCGTCATCCTCCTGCACGCCCATGGTGCGGAACGTCCACACGTGCTCCACCTTGCCGCTCAGTCCGTAGCGACGACGCCAGCGGCTGAAACCTACGGCAGTGGACCCGCTAGGCCGGCACTAACTCTCCCTAATACGCCCCCGGCTGCACAAACCCCCGCACCACGGTGAGCGCGACGATCTTGAGATCCAGCGCGAGCGACCAGTTGCGGATGTAGTGCATGTCGTGCTCCACCCGCTTTTGCATTTTTTCCACCGTTTCGGTCTCCCCGCGCCAGCCGTTCACCTGCGCCCAGCCGGTGATGCCCGGCTTCACCTTGTGGCGCAGCATGTAACCGGGCACGAGCTTGCGGTACCGCTCGTTGTGCGCGACCGCGTGCGGGCGCGGTCCGACCACCGACATGCGCCCCTGCAGCACATTGAAGAATTGCGGCAGTTCGTCCAGCGAAGTACGCCTGAGAAAGGCGCCGAACGGGGTCACACGCGGATCCCCGCGCCGCGCCTGCGGAATCTCGTCTCCGTCCTCCTGCACGCCCATGGTGCGGAACTTCCACACCTCCACCACCTTGCCGCTCAAACCGTAGCGGCGCTGGCGGAACAACACCGGGCCGGGCGAAGAGAGCTTCACCCCGAGCGCGATCGCCAGCATCAGCGGCGCGGTGACGGTCACCGCGGCCGCGGCGATCAGCAGATCCTCCATGCGCTTCAGCCAGCCATCCACCCCCAGGAAAGGCGTGTCGAACACGCTCACCAGGGGCATGCCGTCGATTTCCGTCCAGCGCGCCTGCAGCATCTCGAACACGAAAAAATCCGGCACGAAGAATACCGACGCCGTGGTGTCGGAGAGGTCGTGGATCAGCGCCTTGACCTGCTCCTCACCGGCGAGCGGCAGCGCGATATAAACGTAGTCCACGCCGCCTTCTTTGGCGAGCGTGATCAGAGCTTCGAGATTGCCCTTCACGGCGAGAGCCGGCGCGCCCGCCCCATGTTCCGGTCTCGTCCCGACCGGAACATGGTCGTCGAAATAGCCGATCGCCCGCAGGCCGATCGAACGGGACGCGGACACGCGCTCCGCCACCCGGCGCGCCAGATCGCCCGCGCCGGCGATCGCGAGCGAGCGCGCGTTGCGCCCCCGCGCCCGGCTCGCTCGCAGCAGCGCCCGGATCAGCACCCGCTCCAGCGCAAGGCCGGCAAACGCAATCCACCACCACAACACCATCACCACACGCGAGTACTGCTGCGATACCTTGGCAAAAAACGCTGCCGTCACCAGCAAGGCCCCGACCACTATGCAGGCCAGCGCGAGCTCCGACAGTTCCTGGCGCAGGGAATACACGCGCCAGGACACGTAGAGGTGCGTGATCTCCCCCGCCAACTGAAACCCCAGAACCGCGAGCAGTCCCGCGAGCCAGTAGCCAGTGGCCATCGGAACGCCGTAGACGCGCGCCGCGGCCGCGAGCGCGAACAGCAGCACCGCCGAATCGAGCAGACGGTAGAGAATCGCGAACTTGGCAGTGTGCGGCCGGATCAGACCGCCGGATCTCGATGGCATGCCACTCCCCTCAATCACGCAGTACTGATTCTACGCCCGAGCCAGTATAATAAGCCGCTGTTCGAGGAGCACGACTCGGTCCGTCAATCGCGCCAGACGCACCGACTTGCTCACCGCGCCCCTGATGAACACGACCACCCTTGCCCCCGTTGCCAAATTCGCCCGCGCAGCAGCCTTGCTACTCACGCTCGGTCTGTTCACCATCGGCAGCATCCCGGCCGCGGGTCTTGTATTCCACGGCGTTTGGCACTGGATTGCGCATCTCGCCGCCTATGCGCTGCTAGCCGTCGCTTACGGCCTCGGCTGGCCGCAGCGGCCGGCCATGCACATTGCGCTCGTCGTGGCCGCCATCGGCGCGATTCACGAACTCACGGAAATCGTCACCCACCACCACGCGTTCGAGGCCAGAGACGTCATCGTCAACGCCATCGGTGCCCTGATCGGCGTGGCGATTCAGCGGGCGATGCAGCGAGCAGTCAGCCGATGAGCGCATAGCGCCATGCACGCGTGGCCCGGCACCGGCCGGAGGACGGCTCCCAAGCGAGCCTTAAGCAGCGAGACCAAAGAAAGGCTGTACTTATAGTGCCATCTCGCCGGCAGTGAGAGCGCTGTCTGGCTGCGGGCGGGGTCTTGGCACGCCCAGGCGCCCGCCAGCATGCCCGTATTGCCCGGACGCACTTTGCCTGATGGCTGGATTCAGCGACAAACAGGGATTTACGGTGATTTACCGTAATTTATTGCATTCTTAGATTTATTACGGTAAATTATTAATAATCATGAAATTAACAGATGAACAACTACGCGGGCTGTCAAATGCCGGGCAATTATACGAGACCTGGAAAGGCGTCATGTCGGCGCTCTCGAAGCTGCCGGGCGGAATGTATTGGCGGGTCATAAACAGCAAGGAGTACTTGTATCAATACGCCGCCGGCGCAGTGAAGCAAGAGACGAAATACGTGGCGCCGAAAACGCCGGAATCGGAAGAACAATTCCGCAACTTCCAGGAGGAAAAACAGGACCTGGAAGATCGACGCGCTGCCATTGAAGGTCGGATCAGCGAATTCACGCCCGTGTGGCGCGCGCTGCGTCTGCCGGCAATCGATACGACAGCCGGCAGCATTCTTCGCGCCATCGACCAGGCCGGCGAACTTGCAGACCAGGTTCTCGTGATTGGTACCTATGCGCTAAAGGCTTACGAGGTGGAGGCCGCCGCCACTTTCGCCACCGGAATGGATGCAACCGACGACCTCGATTTCACGCTGTTCGTCGACAACGCCATGCCGGATCCGGATCTGCCCAGGAGGCTGCTGCTCACGCTAAAGCAAGTCGACTCCAGTTTTTTGGTGTCCCCGGCTTCTTCAAAAACAGTCGTCAACAAGAAAGGCTACCTGGTTGATCTGCTCACGAACAAGAACATAGCCCGCGTCACTGCGGGCGCGATTCCGTGGAAACCGGAATGTCTGGAAGGACAAGAATGGCTCGCGCTCGGCACTCAGGTGAAAACGGTTCTGATTGACTTCCAGGGGTGGCCGGTTCCGATACATACGCCAGACCCTCGATTCTTCGCGTTACATAAACTCTGGCTTGGCAATCGCGCCGGGAGACCTGCAAAAAAGGCCGCCAAGGATAAGCGGCAAGGACTCGCGCTGCTGGAAACCATAAAGAACCATATGCCGCACTTCCCGATGGATGCGAACTTCGTGCGCTCGCTGCCGGATCAATTACGCGAACAGATGCCAGGATAAGCGACCGCTTCATGAGAGCGTAGAAGCGGCGCCGTATGTTTGAACGACGTTCCCCGGCGCACCAGCGCACTGAACCGCTTGATTGCGGCGGGACGGGATGGAATAAGCGCGCCGGCACTCAGGCGGCCAGTTCCGCGAGCCAGTCGGCGGCGCGAACGATGGAAACGTCGCCGCGCTTTTCCTCCTGCCTGAGTTCGCGCACCACCTGGAATGCCTGGGCCTTGGGAAAACGCGCCGCCAAACCTGCCATGAACCGCGACACCGCCGTGTCCGAATGCCTGCACTCGACCAGGAGGACGGGCACGTTGTTGCGGCAAAGCACCAGGTCCACCTCGTTGCCTTCCTTGTCGCGAATGTAATGCAGCGTGACGGCGCGGCCTTCGACATCCTGCAGGTAATGCGCGTGCTTCAGCAACATCGCCGCGCACGCGTTTTCGAAGCGCGCGCCTTCGTCGCCGGCCACCAGAGCGGTATCGAAAAAGTACACCTTGGGCGCCTTGAGCACAGCGCGCGCAACATTGCGATGGTACGGACGCACGCAGAAGACCACATAGAGCGCCTCCAGAATATCGAGGTACTTGGCGAGGGTCGTGGGCGACACCTGCAGGTCGCGCGCGATCGAGGCCAGCGACAGCGGCGAGCCGACCCGCTCGCGCAGCATCCCGACCAACAGGCGCATGGCCCGGACCTCGTGGATGCGCGAGAACTCGACCACGTCCTCCCGAATCAGATCCTCCAGGTATTGCCGGCGCCAGCGATCCGCATCCGCGGCATCCGGCGCGAGAAAGGGCTCGGGAAAACCACCGCGCTCAAGCAGCCGGTCCAGCGCGTCCTCGGGCTTCGCCGCCGAAGCCGTGCACCATTCGCGCACCGAAACCGGGTGCAGGCGCAAGCTGAAGTAGCGGCCGGCGAGCGATTCGCCGCTCTGGCGAAACGTATCCATGCGCGCACTGCCGGTGACGAGTATCGCCTGCCCTTCGGCGCGGCCGTCCCAGACGCCCTTGATGGCGGCTTTCCAGCCGCGCATCTTATGCACTTCGTCCAGAACGACCAGCTTCGCGCGCGGACTCCAGGTCTGGCCCCGAATAATGCGGCTGTCGGCGGGAACATCCCAATTGAGGTATTGGGCCCGCGGGTAATGCGCCATCAGCGCCTTGGCAAGCGTAGTCTTCCCCACCTGGCGCGGGCCGACCAGGAACACCAGCTTCTTGGCGAGATCGGCCCTTACGGTCTTGGCGAGGTAGCGCTCCATTTGGCTATTATCTAGCGTATTGGAAAATAGTCAAGACTTGCTTCCAATGTGCGGCGAACTCAATCCTTTCAGCCTTCAGGGGGCCCCGGTGCCGGGAAACATTGCCTGATGTTCGAACTCTGTGCATGCTCCCAGGTGGCCAACAACTCCTCTTGGTGTCGGCCAGGGTGTCGGGAGACTACCGGCGGCGCCCGGTAGTCGGTTGGTCTTGAAGAGAAACTCGGCGTGCTCGGAGAGCACCAGGAAACCGTGCGCGGAATTTCCCGGTCAGCCTTGCGGCGCGCCTGTTCCAGGCTGCGGATATCAGGCGTACATGAGCTTGCCAGCCGGTTCGGGAATGGCGCGACCGAGTGCGCGCGCCGTTTCGATCCAATCCTCAATGACGCGCTCTGCGTTCCTCACCGCTTCCTGATAGCTTGCGCCATCGGCCATGCAGCCAGGCAATTCCGGCACTTCGACGACGAAGCACTGGTCCTCCTTGCTCCAGAAGATTACCAATTCGTAGCGGTGTTGCATCTTCATCACCTCGCGAGCTTGTATTTCAGCACCAGACTCCTGACCTGCTTCACTTGATACGCTTTCGCCTTATTGCCGATGGGTTGCAGGTTAATGATCTCCATCACGTCGGTTTTTGTGAAAATAAAATGATCGCCCTTGACGCGTTCGTCGAATCCCAGTTGCTCCAGGACATAGCGCAGATCTGCAAATGCAAGATTGTAGTCGGAAGTACCCCGCAACACGCTCGCGAGAACTTTCTCGAGTCTTCCCACGGTTCTGACCCTCCATCTGCCCCGGCGCTACCAAAGCCGAGGCACGTAGCCTAGCAAAATCCAGCTCCGGCCGCAAAAACAATAGGCAGCAATCCCGGAAAATTACGGCCAACTGGACGAAAAGCGCCCCCCTGCCCGGGGCGGCCGGCGACGTGGCGGATCAGCCCGGCGGTGTTCATCCTTGCATTGCGTCACCAACGGGAAGCGGGGTTCTAGGCAGTGCGAGGAACACAGGGGCGCGGGAGTGGAAAGCCACACGCAGTCACGTAAACATCCCTAGCCGCTGACCCGATGAACGCAAGACGCCATGCAGACGATCTGCGTTCAATCCACACCGTCGCACACACCCCGCAACTTCTCCAAAAACCCCGTCAACACCCGCTCCTTGTCCAGATGCTGCTCTGCGTAAACCCGCGCCGCCCTACCCAAGCGCTCGCGCAGCGGCGCGTCGTCGGCAAGCCGGCGCAAGCCTTCGGCCACCAATTCGGGCGACTCGGGCGGCACTACCAAGCCGCAGCCTTCCAGCGCGTGCGAGATCTGGGTGTCCGCACTTGCCGTTGCGAGGATGGCCCGGCCGCTGGCGAGCATACCGGTCAGTTTGCTCGGCATCACCAGATCGGCGGCACCGGCGCGCTGCGGCAGCAGGTGAATATCCGCGAGGCCCAGCAAGTTGTTCAAGCGATCGACGGGCTGCAAATCAAGAAATCGCACATTGGGCAAACCCGCGCAGCTTTGCACCAGATCGGGCTTGCCGGCGCCGCTTCCGCAAAACACGAATTGAATCTCCGGCCGATCCGCCAACAATGCCGCCACGCGCGGCAGGAGTTCGAGCCCCTGCTTGGCTCCCATGTTGCCCGAGTAAAGCACCACCACGGCATCCAGCTCGAGCCCTAGTTCCGCCCGGCCTCGCCCAGTAACGCCTAGTGCCATTCCTCCGGGCAGCTTTGCTTCCAATCCGCAAAGGCCGTTTCCAATGTGTATCGATAAGAATATGCGTTGTTGACGAGGTAACTTGGAAGAATGTTATTTGAACGCACCAACTTCTGGATACGAACAGGGCTAAACGGATGCTTGATTCCCAATGGTCTCGCAAATCCCTCAATACAATATGCCGTTAGCCACAACACACGATATGGTATCGAGGGAACCCACCTTTTAACACCAGCCACTTTACATACAGCATCAACATAATCTTGAATTGACGGCCCGGGATTCATGCTCATATTGAACAGACTTACGCGCTCACCTGTTGCATCTTGACGTTGCAATACCCACCACATGGCATTGCACAACTCCTTGACATAGACCCCTGCCTTCCTTGTCTCTTTGTTCCCCATGTAAAAGAAATAGCGATGGAGAACCGCCTTAACCAAGCGCGAAACATTGCCACCCTCACCCGCTCCGAATACCACACCAGCCCGCACAATAACCAAGTGACGGTTTCCAGAATCTCCGTTTTGCCAGCATAAATGAATTTTTTCCGCAGCCAGCTTCGAGCCACCGTATGCACTCGCGGGCACGGGCAACGAGGACTCGTCTTTCGTTACTTCAGATGTACCATAGGGCGCAATGCTGCTTGTAAAAATAAGGTGTTTGCAATCTACCGCATCCGCCCATGCACAAACGTTCTCGGCGCCATAAAGGTTGGTTTCGTAATACTCCCAATCCTCATGTCCAGGCTCGCGATGCACTGCCGCGAAGTTTGCCACCAAAGTCGCATCGCCAGGCAAAGCCAGTGCGTCAATTGGCTTGCGAACATCAAGCTCAACGTAATGAATTCTAGTTTCATCAAACGAAAAAAAAGGCCGAGTTGGCCTGATATCCGCGAGATAAACCTCATCGACCAAATTATTGGCAATCAAATATTCAGCAAAATGGCTACCAATAAATCCAGTACCACCAAAAATAACGCACTTACCTGGCATCACTGATCGCAGGCGCGAGTCAAGGTAGTTGTCGCCTCAATCATGCCGTGCCCTCGCAACCCGCCCCTTTAAGGTCGAAGACGAGCGGCGCGGTGGATAACCAGATGCGCATCACGCTGCCTGTTCAATCGGTTCGTTTTTGAAGTATGTCATATACGGCGTGTGCCCATCGACCGTAAGCGATCAATAGACCGCGTTCTTGCCGAGGCGTAATGATTGTGCTTGAAAGAGGAAGACTACTGGTGGGCTGCTGCCGCCATGATCGCTAACCTGATTAAGGCATCCACTGAAGGCAAGCTCGAAGAGAAACTCAAGGTCTACACCACGCCCAAGCTCCTCGTCATCGACGAGATTGGCTATCTGCCGATCGACCGGCTGGGCGCCAACCTGTTCTTCCAGCTGATCCGCCGGCGCTACGAGAAGGGACCGATGATTCTGACCAGCAACCAGTCCTTCTCCGCCTGGGGCGAGGTGTTTGGCGACCGCGTGATCGCCACCGCCATCCTGGATCGTCTGCTGAATCACGCCATTACGCTCAATATCCGCGGCAATTCGTACCGGCTGAAGGACAAGCTCAAGGCTGGTCTGATCCGGACCGAAGAACCCGACACTGTCAGTTGACCCACCGGGGTGGGGAGTTTTGCATGACCATAACTGGGGAAATTTGGGTGACCGTTGACACAGATACCAGCCCTTGGGCGGTGCCGACCGGCGTTGTCGGTGTACGCCATCAAGTGCGCCGCGACGCGCAAGCACTCGGTAAATCGTCACGCGCGAGGGAACCGGCTCACGCGCCTGCTTATGTTGCAAGGCCACTACATCACGCGTCAAGGTAGTTGTCGCCTAGTTCATGCAAGGTTGGAAGGTCGGGCGAAATTGTGTTCACCGGCCACCTCCTCTAGAATCACAACTGATCTGCTTTGGGTGGGAAAATCTTACGATCCCAATAAGATTTGTGCATACTAAATATTTTCTTCATCCTCCATGGAAGATACCGCTCTAGAGTACCAAGGCGATAGCCCGCAAGCTTCAAGAAAGTACGAATGGCGGCTGAAGGGATCAAATGGGGCGCTCGTAGAGCAATGTACCTAAGTTCTGACACAACAAACCTTAAACCGTCTCCCTCCGCTGCACCGAACGTATCTCTCAGCCAACCTTCACGTGCATGAAAAACACCAATATCAAAGTACCGCCGGAACTCTTGACCCACAGTGTAGTCATGAGAGTGAAAAACTCTAGCATCGGGGCAGTAGGCGATTCTCTTGCCGACCATTAGCAATCTAGCCGCAACAGCCATATCCTCCGCAAAGATCGTATCTCTCGGAAACCCCCCGACCTTCTTAAGCTCATCTCTTCGGTAGGCAGCGAATGAGTTCGAAATAAAAGCAGTCTTGAGGCCCAGTGTTACTCGATCTTCTAATGTCTTGATCTGCCCTGCCTCCGGGTAATTAAAGATACGAGCGTGCGCCCCAATGGGAGATGAGAAGTGATGGGGCAGTTGCCTGCCGTATGCGGCACCAATTGAGAGATCTCGAAAAACGGCCAGCAAGTTCCTTAGCGCTGTTTTATCCGCAAGAAGTGCGTCTTGGGTCAAGAACACGACAATATCGCCCTTGGTCATCTCGACTCCCATTTGTCGCGTACCGCCGTGACTGAATGACAGCCGTGGTATCACCTTCGTAATAAACCCGCATTGGCGAGCGACGTCTACTGTTGAGTCATCCGAACTGGAGTCAATAACCAACACCTCTGAAAGAAATACACCTTCCTGAGACAATAATGTCGCCACCCAGTCACCCCACATGCGCCCAGGATTGAGCGTAGGAACCACGACGGAAAAAGATACTTCTTCCACTACTTCACCTGTTGAGTGTCCCACGGGAAAACGTGATTGAATCAATGAACGAAATTCGTTCTCGCGTAAGGTGCCCCCCCTGCCACAGCACTCGCTCCTAACTTAACTCAGTGAACGATTGCGTTGCGGCGGTGCACATTCTTCTAATAGGTAATCAACGAACTTGTTCACCGCATTTGCCATTTTATAATTAGCAGCAGATCTCTTGGCAGCGTGAGATATCTGCTCGTATTCCCGAGCATCGGAAAGCAAGCGCATAATGCGCTCGCCGGCTGATGCAGAGTCCGCCACAAGGTAAGAATTGACCCCATTTTCAATGTAAAGCGCGGGGCCGCCCGCCTCAAACGCAACGACCGGCACTCCGCGCGCCATAGCCTCTAGCGGTGGCAGGCCGAAACCCTCATAGGCACTAGTAAGCAAGAGCACTCGTGAGCTGTCATACAGAGCGACAAGTTCCCGATCGTTTCGCGGCTTAGCGCAGCAAAATCCCCTTCCCCGGTATAGGAAAAACAAGTCCTCGCTCTGCGAAACGCACAAAATTCGTAGGGGCGTCTTGGAGTTGTCGTGGAGCCAAGACGCTATCTCATCGAACCTATCCCGACGCTTCCACGGTTCGTGCCGCAGGAAATAGATAACGTCAAACTTTGCACTCGCCATGCTATGTTGAGCAGCCATTTCAAAAAAGACTGCGTTTGGGCCAATCCGCAGCGTCAAACTTGCCCTAACGCTTCTCCTGGCGAGTTCCTGGTTCAAGAATTCGTTCGTCACTACTATGTGGCGACCCCATCTGTAGGTCAACTCACACAACCCATTTAAGATTGGCCCCCACAATCCACGATACTTTGACTCAATGTCTTGAACTAGGTACACATACCCAATGCCGTGAAATATTGCTGCGATACGCACGGGAAAATACGTAACAAAAAAATTCGCGACCGCAGTCCCACGCGTTAGGTAGAACGGCAACACCAATAGATAGATCAAGTAATCGAAATACTTTATTCCAGTGCGAATATTGACTTCATTGACCACTACAGTCGGTCGTAATTCGTAGACCGTATTCTGTCTACCTTTCGGTATCAGAAACCTAACGTGGGCCCCTCGGTCGGCCAACGCGTTAGCGCATTCCACGAGAACTCGTGTCCCACCGTGCGAAGAGAGGCTGATCAACGGGATCGTAATCTCCGATCCGCTCTTCGAATCTGTTGCCATATTTCTGACCTTTTCGTGTACCAATAGTAGTTGCTAATCGCGAACACCATAATCGCCGGCTGGTAGCCAAATTGATCCTGCGTTAACCAGAAGGCGAAGCCTCCTATGCTTGCCAGGAAAATGCCAATAGTCAACGAATTCGAGAAACGCTCACTTCTCGCCAATGCCCATAATCTAGAAAAAATCAAGAAAACAATCACGCAGAACAATAATGCGCCAGGAAGCCCGACTTCTGCGCCAATGCGAGTAATCATATTGAACGTTGATGCTCTATAGTCCGTCTCCCCAAAAGCCCATAATTGTACTTCTGGATTATCCAACGCAAAGTTCGGTGCATACTGAGCGTAGTAATAAGAAAACTGTCCAATACCTATGCCGAACATAGGATTGTGGACAATTGCATTCAGTGAATCCACCGTGGACCCAAGCCTCGCCATTGACGAAGGATCCAAGGATGGACCTGTCAACTCATCAATCCGCTCGAAGTACGGACTTAGAGTGAATGCCGCTATCGGAGCGGCTATTACGAAAAAAAAGAAAGGTTTACTTATAAAGCCGCCCTGGCGACGCATACGGAACGCAAAGTAAATTGCTCCCTGAGCGATAAATGGAATGATAAAGGTTAGGGCGCCTGATGCAATCCCCGCAAGGATCACCAGCGCGCCAGTACTGACAGCACAGTAAGACAATCTTGCGCTACTAACGCGGGATCGGTCGTGAAAAATCAGCAGCGGCCAGATGAATACCACCCAGGCACCGAAAAGAGACGGTTCCGTACTAAGCCCAGAGGGTCTAAGCTTATACTCTCCGCGAAACAATTCCAATACGTTTCCGATCGAGTCTGAAACCAAATTTCCTGAAGTGAAAAGGCGCACGATGTCGTTACCGAAAAGTAAGACATTGACCAACGCGGCTACAGCGAGTAATGCAACGAATGGCCGGTATCCCGCGCCCAACAATTTCAGCCTAGAAATGATCTTGATCCATAACAAAAATGACATGAACATCCATAGAGCCATCAAGTACTGAAAAAACCAAGCCGTAAGTGGCTCCCGAAACGCCAACGGCGAATCGTGAGAGAAAGGCAGATCCACAACGACTACTATTAGATTTAGACTGAATAGCACGAGAAGCCATTTGCCTAGGGCAATTAGACGCTTATCTGGCCAAATTCCTTTACCGAAATCTAGACTCACGATCTCCAATGCAAAAACGAACAATAGTATGAAGTTAACAGGTCTTGCCCCAAATTCGCGGAGTTGGTCGATTCCCCAGGGAAAGCCATCGACTGGAAGTAAAAGGAGTGCAATAGCAAGTGCAAACCAATAAAAGAGCTTTTTCATATCCCCCTGCCCATATCGCCTCCTGCCGCTAGCTGGAACTATGGCCGAAAATCACACATACAGCGAGACCTAACCCATCGATAAAATCCAGTACGCGCTACCGAGTGCTTGGCGATTAGAACCAAAAAACGAAAGTAGGCAATCGGCCGCGCGACTCCATTCGCAATTAGATTGTCCCTAACCTCACCAAAGCCCTTCAAATAATTGTTGTCGCTTAGACCCCCTAGGCTATAGTACGAGATATGGTTATTTACACTATTGAAGCTACGACTTCCATACTTGGTAAAAATCTTGAGCATCAGCTCATGATCCATCGCGGCCATTTTCCTTGGGTTGTATCCCCCGAATTCCTTCCACACGGATGTCTTCACTAGGCAAGTGTTGTGCACCAACGACATTTTCTTTGGCAAATCCAGAGGAATAGAGTCAAAACGCCGCATTACCGATCCAGCGGAATCGACTACGTATGCGCTCGCACAGGCCACAAGTACGTCGTCGCGTAATGCACCAACTAAGGTCGCAATAGCATTTGGCTTGTACCAATCGTCGGCGTTTAGGAGTACGTGATAAACGCCTCTACTTGCTTCAATTCCTTTGTTAAAAGCGTCGCTAATGCCACTATCCGCCTCACTAACCCAATAATCGATTAGCTTGTCGTACCTTTTTAGGATTTGAATCGTCCCATCGCTGGACTCGCCATCTATGACAATGTATTCCAGATTCGTGTACGTTTGCGCCAATACACTAGCAATCGTTCGCTCAATTGTCCCTATTCCATTTCGAACGATGGTTATCACACTAACCAATGGAGGCGACCTACTACCAGTCAGATTGTCGTCACGCGACAGTCTTTTGCCACCTCGTAGCATCCCGCCTTGAGGTGTTCGCTTTGCATCCTGGCAGGCAACTATTGGCATCGCCAGCCCCGCATGTACGAAAGTTGCCCGTTAATTAGCAAGTTTGAACGCAAGCGCATTGGGTACATGGAAAGGCGTCGCGGAAAGAGCAACGAAAAGATTTGAAAGCTAATATCGGCCTCGACTTCAACCAGAGAATGCGTGGGCTGATAAGTGAAAGTGGAGGAAGATTGCCGCCGACAATTTCTTAAACGGCTATTAATGCGATAAGCATGTGATCACTCGCGGTCGACCAAAAGGGGGAACGACGAGAAGTTCCCCAGCGCTTTAACGGAACAAAGCCAAAGCCATGCATCGCGCGCACCAATTGCCAAACCGCAACGCGCACCATCTGGTTAGCGCGCGTGGATAGGGGTGCCACCAAATGTGCTAATCTTTGAATCTCCGCGACTTGAAACCTAGAATGCTTGGCAAGCCATTGCACGCTTGCCTCGTTGAGGAATACCACATGCTCAGGGAGACTACAATACCAATGATGGCTGCCGAACATGGACCAGGGTGCAGCATCAGTGTCGCCCGTAAATAGGATGAATACTCCTCCCGTCCTAAGAATGTCTCTAACTTCGGCAAAGAAACTAGTCGGCTTCGAGATATGCTCAATGATATCAATTGCCATCACCGCATCAAACGGGCCGGCCCTTTGAGCGTCTTTGTTAGCCCCCCCGAGCATGGATATACCGCGTTCTGTCGCGACCCTTGATGCGGCTGCCGAAGGTTCGATACCATACTTCTCCCAGATGGTTCCAAAATGACTCAGAATCGCACCGTTCGAGCACCCGATATCTAGAATTCGCCCATTCCGTAGATGCCGCTTAAGCATGCTCTCAAAAAGACCTATTTGTCTGGCGTTTGGATCGACGATCGCCCCCCAGTTATCAGCCGGCGATTCGCTATAGCAGCGCTGCAACTCATACTCAGGTATCAGAGGATATTTTTGCTTAGCGCCACAATTGCGGCAAGCCAGCAGTCGAAAGGAGTCGCTTGGTAAGTTGATCTCGACGCCAGCGACTAGGGGCGGGAAGTCGTGAAAAATAGGACCTTGGTCCTTCAATTCTCCCGCGCCGCAAACGAGGCAAGTTCCAGTCAAGGCTTACCTCTGATACGTGACGTCCAACTTGTTCCAAAGGAGACTAGCATAAGTAATACGACGACAAAAACATAAACCTGAGATCCAGCATAGGCGACCGGAAAATCCCAACGTCGTACGTTGGAGAACTGTTTCGTTGCCAAAATGATCAGTGCAAAAATCATTGGCGATCCAAGGACGACTATAGACAGCCGCAGCGCCTTTCCATGGGCGTTCAGCATTTGAAAAGCCGGGGCAACGGCAACTGCAAAGAAGACGCCTACCAGATAGCCCGCAGTAAGGCCGGCTGCGCTAGCTGCAACAATTGCAGTTAACGCCGTCGCTGCAGCAGCCATGGGCAAGAATACAAGAGCTGCACCCGCGCCCGTTCGAAGTGCAAATCCACGGATATCAATCCCCTCCTTGGCGAGATCTGGCGCGAACGGAAAGAGTACTTCAAGAAATGCGTTGATTAGGGCGTGGACCCGGGTTGCCAATGAATAGGCAAATGCAAGTTTCGCCACCTGATCGGCGCCAAGAAAATACGCCACGATGAACCGCTGCGTATGGGTAAAGAATGTTCCTGCAAATGTTTGGGGGAAATAGGCGATCGAATGCAAGAAGAAGTACTTGACGTTCTGTTGGTGGGCATGGTGAGCATCTGATCTAGTGGAGGCTAAGAGGATCTTCCATACCGGCCGGCTTATTACTACGATTAGCGCTCCTGCTGCCGTGAAGAGCTGAATTATGGTCATGTGAAGAAAGACTGTTCTGGCATCAACTCCGTTTAGCATCCCCAATGAGCCCGTGCCGAAGACGATGAATACAGTGCACGTAGCGGTGACACTCGCACTGCGAAAATCACGCGCCCCCTTCAGTGCCGCGGTGGCAGTGGTAACAGTCTGCGATGTGAGCGCGAAGGCAATTATCGCAATACCCGATACGGCGCCGACGCTGATCAGCCCCCATCGTTCAGCTAAAAAAATGATGCCTATGCCTGCTACTACCTCTAGTACAAGGATAGCTATTAGGGTTGATACGACGAGGTAGAGGGGATCACCAAAGTCGCGCTCCTTGGTGTCTAGGCTACGCGACAACACGCTTATAAGCCCTAGCGATGCGCCCATGTCGACCAGAGTAATCACACCAGCGGTTGAAATATCGAGGAGTAGCGCTGCGGACTCTGTGCCCGAGTAGGTCTTTAGGACCAGCCAATACCAGAAAATGGTTACTGCCGAGGATGCGAGAAATCCGCCGCCATTCCATAAAGCCGGCCCGAGCAACTTTTTCCTGATCAAGCCGACCGTAGTGTGTATCATGAGCGTGTTCGGTAATCTCGCTCATCGAGGTGAGAGCAATTATTCGGGGGGCGCTGAGCGATAGTTTGAGGTAGTGAACCCCGGGGTATCGCTTTGTCCGCTGCTTTTTTATACATTGCGTGTCCCGCTGCTGCCAAGCGACGGAAGAGATAACGCCTGGCCGGACCCGGGATGGTAATTAGAACGCAGCATGCCGCAAGAGCAGTGTACCGAATCATGCCCCGGTTCGCATTGGATACAACCGCCAATTTGCGAACCATAATTCGGATCGAGCCGGAATGGCTGGAAAGAACACTCGCGATTTGTGAGAGAAAGGCTCGCCGGTAGAATCTTGCGTTGAACCAGTGGCGCGAGAATCTGAGACCAGCGACATCGAACATGGCCTCAAGGCAGTCAATATGGTTCGCGAAGCATGCGATCAGCGCGTCGTATTCTCTCTTAATAGACCCAAATGTTGATCCGTCGGGGAGCAGCGAAAGTGCCGGGAATTCCACCACCATAGACTCATTCTGTAAGGCCGACACTAGGCCTAAATGCGGATAGTTCCAGATACTGGAGCGGAACACCCAGGCTGCAGCCGTGGTTATCATTTCGGTCTTGTAGATCAGTCCGGCGATGTTCCCCGCGTAAAAGAAAAAAGCTCCTTTTGCTCGATTGTCCAGTTCAGCCCATTGCATAGGGCACATTGGCTGGGGCAGTACGCTATCCCATTGCGCGATTCTTGCGTAGGCGATATGAAAATTTGCTTCACGCAGATAGCTGATCATTTGCAATGCATTGCCAATAATCAGGCGTTGATGATCCGACATCAACCATGTGTACTTACCACGTGCTTCCAGCATCGCGTTGGCGATGTTGCCTTCCATGCCAATGTTTACCCTGCGGGTGGTTAGCTCAGCATGTTTTGGCCACCGCGCAACGAATGACGACACAACCGCTCCGGTCGCGTCTGTAGAGGCGTTGTCACATATGACTACCTGCACAAATTCGTCGGTGTTTCGCAGGATCGTATCGACATCGTCAAGCAGGTTGCTTAATAGTCCGCATCTGTTAAATGTCGGTATGACGATGGAGAGTAATGCTGCGTCCGCCGCCTCAGTCTTATTAAGCATTGGGCTCAATACCTCTCTCGATCCATGAAACGAGCTCTTTGAAGCCATCTCGAATCGCGCGTCTTGGTTCCCAGCCATTCGCTGTAAGCCAACGCGTGTCTGCAGTAGAGTTCATAATTTCCAGCGGTTTATCTGGCAAATCTCCGAATCCGAGCTCCGAATCGGAGTTACAAAGTTCTCGGAGTAACGCGACGGCAGACGCCCACGAATAGGACTCACCGACGCCACAGCCCACCTCACTTAGGAAGTGCTCTTTGGTAGAACTCGCAGTGAGCATGGCAGACACCACATCGTCCACGTGAATGAAGTCCCGCCGCTGGCGTCCAGACGTCAGCGCGATTCGCGGCTCCTTTCTCACTAGTCGTTGTGCAATTGACGGAAGCGCTTTGCGCAAATCGTCGCCAGCACCGTACATGTGTTCAATCAAAAGGATTACTGCAGGGAAGGGACTTCGGCTATGAAGCTCTACAATGGCATCCCTAAATTGCAGTTTAGAGGCTGTATATCTGGGCTGGACCGAGCAGCGAGCGGGGAATTTACGAAAGAATGTGTCCGCGAATACGCAGCGGGAGTCGTCTCCGCGTGCAAGGAGGGCGGAAACCACTCGCAGCGGAAGATCGACATTTGCTTCCACTAGTGCTTGGTTGGAAATGTTGGGACGATCATACAGGACCGCACAGTGGAAAAATACGTGCGCTCTAAATGTTGCTTCCACAATCTGCTCCTGGGTTGGCAAGTACCAATGCAACTGTGGATGTTTTGCCAAGGCCTGCCAACAAGGGAATCGTCCAGTTATTCCACGAACTTGCCAGCCGTCGGAAATCAACTGAGATGCGAGACGACTACCCAGGAAACCACTGGCTCCTGATATGACAGCGACCTTGCTCACTTCAAAGATTTACCCCGAGGAAAGTTTCCAGTTTGTCCACAACGAAGCCCAGCATGTCGCTGGTCAGGCCCGGATAGACCCCAATCCAGAACGTGCTTTTCATTACAATGTCCGTGTTGCTCATATCTCCGCTCGCTCGGAAATGGCGGCCAATCATGTAAGGCTGGCGGGTAAGATTACCGGCGAAGAGCAGTCGGCTTCCGACCTTGTTTTGGTCAAGGTATTTCAGCAGATCAACACGGCTAATCCCGACATCCTTGCGAATGGTAATCGGGAACCCAAACCATGACGGGTCACTGTTCTCAGTCGCCTCTGGTAGGATCAGAAATTCTTCGCAGTTTTGTAGGCGATCCTTTAAGTAGACGAAATTCTTTTTTCGAGCCTCAATGAAATCGTCGAGTCGATTCATTTGCGCCAAAGCGCAGGCAGCTTGCATATCGCTGATCTTGACGTTGTACCCAAGGTGGCTGTAGGTGTATTTGTGGTCGTAGCCTTCGGGCAGGCTGCCCAGTTTCCAGCTAAAGCGCTTGCCGCAGGTATTGTCCTTGCCAGGAGCGCAATAGCAGTCGCGCCCCCAGTCGCGGAAGGACTCGGCGATGCGCTTGAGTTCCGGATTGTTGGTGAACACCGCGCCGCCCTCGCCCATGGTGATGTGATGGGCGGGGTAAAAACTCAGGGTGCCGATATCGCCGAAAGTGCCCACCAGTTGGCCGTTGTAGGTCGAGCCGAGGGCGTCGCAGCAGTCCTCGATCAGCCAGAGCTGGTATTTTCTGCACAGCGCGGTAATGACATCAAGGTTGTAGGGGTTGCCCAGGGTATGCGCCAGCATGACCGCGCGGGTCTTCGGGCCGATCGCGGCTTCGACCTTGGCGGCGTCGATGTTGTAGGTGCCGAGTTCGACATCGACAAAAACCGGTACCGCGCCTAACTGCAGGATGGGGTTGACCGTGGTCGGGAAGCCTGCGGCCACGCCGATAACTTCATCGCCGGGTTTGATCGCGCGCTCGCCGAGACTGGGCGAGGTCAGGGCGGAGAACGCGACCAGATTGGCCGAAGAGCCGGAATTGACGGTGATCAGATACCTCACGCCGAGAAATCTCGCCAGCCGCTGCTCGAATTCGTCATTGAAGCGCCCGGTGGTGAGCCAGCCGTCGAGCGAGGCTTCGACCATGTTCTTGAGTTCGGCAGCGCCGATCACCTTGCCGGAAGGAGGGATAGGTGTCACGCCAGGTTCGAACGGGCGCGGTGCATGCGCCAGCTCCGCATATTCGGTGACGAGTCCTGCGATCTGTTGTCTCAGCGCGGCAGCGCGGGGGGAATCAGACACCGGCTTCACTTCTTTGCGTTATGACACATGGCTCGATCTGGTCGGGTGCCGTGGGGCATCCGCGCGGCCTATCGCAGCCAGAAAAAAACTCTGTGGCCGCGTGTCTAGGAACGAAGGTGGTCATTGGTCATGAATCCGATTTACCCAGTAATCCGGGAGGCGATGCTGGTGCGAGACCGCCACAACCCAGACTTCATCATGGCGCAGCACATAGCGCAAGGTAAAAGGAAACCGATTCATAACGTAACGCCGCACGTCTTCCAGCTCAACCGGAAACAATAACGGCGACGCCGCAATCCGCAGTGCGGATTCGCGCACATCACGGCGGAAACGCGCCCCCAGTCCCGCTTGCGCCGTTCATACCAATCGCAAGCAGCGTTCAATTCAATATGGGCGATTTCGGAAAAGCGAACCCGCACTATTTGTCGCCAAAGACTTCTTCGAATGAAACTGTTTTCATCCGTCCTTCATCGCACGCCCGCGCCCTATGCAATGCCTCGTCCGCCCAGGCCCGGTCAATTTCCGCATCGGGCTTGTCCAGGCTTTGCAGAATTCTTTCCACAATCTCGTAACGCTCCTCCGCCTTCAACCGCAATGCCATGTCAATAATTTCGTGCTTGCCCATGCTTGTCTCCGTCCAGAAATAAACAATGGCCATTTCGCCGTTTCATGGATGAACCTGAGATTGGTAGTCGGCAATTTGCCGCAGCGAAACCGTTTGCATATTGTCGCTCAAAAGCATCTGCTTGTGCCAGCGGACGATGCCTGCGAGCGCGGTCGGCAAATCCCAGCGTGGATGCCAACCCAGCCTGGCGCGGGCTTTGGAGCAGTCGAGCTTGAGGTAGTGGGCTTCGTGCGGGTGCGGATTGGCATCGAGTCGCCATGACGCGCCTTCGCCCCATTGCGCGGTGAATTGCTCGACGATCCATTGCACCGGCCTCGTATCGGTGTCGGGCGGTCCGAAATTCCAGCCTTCCGCATGGGCCTGGCCTTCGGCGTAGAGCTTCTGCGCGAGCGTGAGGTAGCCGCTCAAAGGCTCCAGCACGTGCTGCCATGGACGAACGGCATGGGGGCTGCGGATAAGCACGGGCTGGCCGGCTTCGATGGCGCGCAGGATGTCGGGAATCAGGCGGTCCGGCGCCCAGTCGCCGCCGCCGATAACATTGCCCGCCCGTGCGCTGGCAATGGCGACGCCGTGCTCGCCATGCCGGGCGGGGTTGAAGTAAGAGTTGCGGTAGGCGGCGGTGACGAGTTCGGCGCAGCCTTTGCTGTTGCTGTAAGGATCGTGTCCGCCCATGGCTTCGTTTTCGCGATAGCCCCAGGGCCACTCCTTGTTTTCGTAGCATTTGTCGCTGGTGACATTGACGAGCGCGCGCACCGTGTCGGTGTGGCGCATGGCCTCGAGCACATGCACCGTGCCCATGACGTTGGTAGCGTAGGTTTCCACCGGATTGACGTAGGAATAACGCACCAGCGGCTGGGCCGCCATGTGAATGACAATCTCCGGACGCGCTTCCTGCATGGCCTTCTGCAGGGTGGGCAGTTCGCGGATGTCGGCGATGATCGATCGCATGCCCTTGCCGACCTTGCCCACGTCGAACAGACTGGGGGTGGTCGGCGGCGCAAGCGCATAGCCGGTCAGTTCCGCGCCAAGGTGCTGCAGCCAGAGAGAAAGCCAACTGCCTTTGAAGCCGGTATGCCCGGTGAGGAAGACGCGTTTGCCTTTCCAGAAATCCGGGCTCATGTCCAGATTTTCCAGGGCGCCTTTCCGCTCGCCCACAGTTCTTCGAGGTGAGTCTTGTCGCGCAGGGTGTCCATCGGTTGCCAGAAGCCGTGATGGAAGTAAGCCGACATCTGGCCTTCGCGGGCGAGGCGCTCCATCGGCTGGCGTTCCCACAAGATGTCGTCGCCTGCCACGTACTCGATCACTTTGGGCGAGAGCACGAAGAAGCCGCCGTTGACCCAGCCGCCGTCGCCTTCCGGTTTTTCGACGAAGGTGGTGACGCGATCACCGTCGAGTTGAAGCGAACCGAAACGCCCCGGGGGCTGGGTGGCAGTCAGCGTAGCCAGCTTGCCGTGTTCCTGGTGGAAGGCTATCGCGCGAGTCACATCCACATCGCCGACACCGTCGCCGTAGGTGAAACAGAATGCGTCCTCGTCCTTGACGTACTCGGCCACCCGCTTGAGGCGCCCGCCGGTCTTGGTGTCTTCGCCGGTGTCCACCAGGGTCACGCGCCAAGGTTCGGCATGCCGCTGATGCACCTGCATTTCGTTTTTTGCCATGTCGAAGGTCACATCCGACATATGCAGGAAGTAGTTGGCGAAGTACTCCTTGATCAAGTAACCCCTGTAGCCGCAGCAAATGACGAAATCGTGGATGCCGTGGGCGGAGTAGATCTTCATCACATGCCAGAGGATCGGCTTGCCGCCGATCTCGATCATCGGCTTGGGCTTGAGGTGCGTTTCCTCCGAAATGCGCGTGCCGAGGCCGCCGGCGAGGATGACAGCTTTCATCGGGAGGTGCTCAGTGGAATTGGCGAGTTTGGCTTGAGAGGCGAGGATATTAGCATTGCGGGGTTGTAAGACCTTCGAGTTGGGCGGCATCGGGTACACAGAGGCATCAACAACTTGACACAATCAGGTCTGAATACTAGACTAGAACGTCTATCGAAAAAACGCTGGAAAAACTCATGCAAACCTTCGGCATTTACGAAGCGAAGACCCGCCTGAATGAATTGCTCAAGCGGGTTCAGCAGGGTGAGCGCCTCACCATCACCAACCGCGGAGTAGCCGTTGCGGATCTGATCCCGAGCGCTTCCGGCGAACGCTCGCGCGTTGCGGAGGCAATCGCCACAATCAAATCCCTGCGCAGGAACTCCAAGGCAAGCGTCAGTACGGCGGAGCTTAAGTCTTTCAGAGAAACCGGGCGGCGCTGATGTTCGCGCTGGATGCGTCAGTCGCACTGAGGTGGTTACTCAATGACGCCAGCGCGGCAGATCAAAAATACTGCGATGCGGTCATGGGGGCGCTTGCAACGCAGACCGCCACGGTCCCGGCGCTGTGGTTTACGGAAATTGTGCACGTGCTGCGCAACGCAGAAAAGGCGAACAAGGTAAGTCCGGCGGAAACAGCCGCTTTCCTGGGGGCTCTTCAACTACTGCCCATACGGTCTGATGCCACCCCGCCCGGGTTAATTCAGATCAATGTAGCTGCGGCAGCCCGTCAGTACCGACTGTCCGGATACGACGCCCAGTATCTTGAACTAGCGATGCGTAAAACCCTGCCTCTGGCGACGCTGGATCGCAATTTCAGGAAGGCGATGCGGGCCGCCGGTGTTCCGCTGTTCGCCCGCAAGTGAATTTTCGTCGACCTGTTCCAACGTCTTACAGTTCGTAGTAACGGTATTGATGCTGACGTCGCACAGGATGGGCGCAACAGCAAGGCTGCACGCAAATAATGGACTGCGGCTTGCTATCTGTTGTTTTTTGAAATACACTTCGTATATACATTTCCGCATGAACAAGGATCGTCATGGAAACCCAAGCGCTATTTTCTTTTCGCGCCACCAAACCATTCATCGCCGAGACCACGAAATCGGCCAAACTGGCCGGACTCAGCCGATCCGAGTATGCGCGCCGCGCCATCGAGGAGATGAACCATCGACTCATGCGGGAGCGCATCGCGATGCTGTCCAAACAGCTTTCGGCCGAGAGCCTCGCCGTAAACGAAGCTCTGGTCGATACAACGGCGGACGGGCTTCATGCCTAAACCGGTTCGCGGCGAGGTATGGACGGTCGATTTCGAACCTCAAGCGCACAAGGAGGAGCCCGGAAAAAAGGCACGCCCGGCGCTCATTATCCAAACCGATGCGCTGAACAACGCGGGACATTCGACCTTCATCGTCATCCCGGGCACAAGCGATGTTGAAACTCTGCCTCCCTCGGACAGCTTTCCCCTGCGGGTAAGAGTGCAGAAAACCGGCAAGCTCAAATACGATACCGATCTGTTGATCGACCAAGTCCGCGCGATTTCGGCCCGGCGGCTGATGTATTGTTGTTGCACGCTCGGCGCCAACCATCTCAAGAAAGTCGAGGAAGCGCTGCGCTTGCTGACCGGCCGGTGAGCGTCACTACGCTACCGCCCTGCAACACACTCGCGTGTTTCGCATAAATTTGATTTCACTGCGCCTATCCTTGCGACACCGCCGCGGCTGCCGAATGCCGGTCTGCTGAGAATTGCATAATTGCTGGACCGGCTTGCCTACTGCCGCCCCCTTACGCCGGCCCTCCCGCAGATCTCCCAGGTCAGCGGAAGTTCTGATCAAACCATCCGCTCAATCAGAGACTTCCTTATGCGGCATCCTTTGGTTTATTCGCCGGCTGGACTTTACTGTCCGATGCTTTTGGCGAGCTTGCTCTTTTTGCATGAACTCGTCGATGTGCCGTTCGAAACTCTGCGCCCGGTCCACCGGGACGACCAGCGGCATTGTCGCGGACGCATTGACTATCGCATAGTTGTAGGCGGGGTTCAAGGCCTTGAACTCATCGACCTTCATGTCGGCAAAGCGCGCCGCCTGGGCGAGATCGACGCGGGCCGTTGCGGCCACCGTGGTGAAGTACTTCAGGTTCGGCACTGCGCGCAATGCGACGTGAAACGATGCTGGACTCAGGACGATCTGTTTGACGGCCAACAGTCGCGGGACGTAGTTGCGGGTTTCGGCGGGCAATTGCAGGCTGGCAAAGTTTATGGGCAGTCCTTTGGCGCGGTTGCGCTCGATCGCGCGCGCGACCTGCTTCTCACCCCAGTTGTAGGCGGCGAGCGCAACATACCAGTCGCCGAACTGCGCGTGCAAATCTTGCAAGTAATCGAGCGCTGCGGTGGTCGAGGCGATGATGTCGCGCCGGCCGTCGAAGCCATCGTTCCGCGACAGCTTGTATTTATTCGCGGTCTCGGGAATGAACTGCCACAGCCCCGATGCTTGCGCCGGTGACAGCGCAAACGGGTCGAAGCCGCTTTCGACGAAAGGAAGGAGCGCCAGTTCCGTCGGCATGCCGCGCTTTTCGATTTCTTCGACGATGTGAAACAGGTAATAGCGGCTGCGCGCGAAGATTTTGTTGACTATCTCGGGGTGCGCCGCATACCAGGCCTCGGATGCGCTGACTTCCCTGGTGTCGATTGTGGGCAGCGCGAAACCGGCGCGGATGCGGTCCCAGACGTCGGCGAAATGCAAGTTCGCGTTGCGCTCGTTCTTGTCGGCGCGGAAATTGAGGACTAATGCGGGGAGCGCTTGCCCGTTCGTCTTCGCGTCCGGCGGCTGCGCTTCGAGCGGAGCGACCGGGCGCAGGGCGGCGAGCTCGGGGTCGGGGCTTACGTTGACGAAGGGCGAGGCGAAACAGATAGACGATGCGCAGGAGAGCAGCAGCAGTAGCGCGCGGGCGACGAAGCTGCGGTATAGCGCCATGCTTCAGAACTTTCCGAACTTCAATGGAGTGAAGGCATCGCCTTCGCGGTCCGAAGACTGCATCAATCGCTGGATCACGGCGTTGGCTTCGTCATTGCCGCGTTCCGCGGCCTTTGCGTACCAGTCGAGCGCGACCCGGCTATCGCTCGTTACGCCCAGCCCGTCGTCGTAGAGGACCGCAATCCGATAGTACGCGTCCGGATATCCGGCGTCGGCGGCGCGCCGATAGCGGTGCAGCGCTTCGGAGTAGTTGCGCTCGACTCCCCTGCCCGCCTGATAGAGCAGCCCAAGGCGCAAGTCCGCGTAGCGCCAGCCTGCGCTCGACGCTTTCTCGTACCATACGGCCGCCTCCTCGGGCGAGCGCAGCTCGCGCGGGCCTTGGTCGAGCAGGAGCGCCAGGTGCAGCGCGGCTTCGGCGTCCCCGCGCGTCGCCGCCTCGCGGTACCAGCGGAGCGCTGCGCGCGGATCTTTCGCGGCGCCGACGCCGAATTCGAAGAACGATGCGGTCAGGCGCTCGGCCGCAGGCAATCCTGCGCGCGCTGCGGCCATTGCCAGTCGCATCGCCGCGGGCTCGTCGCGGGACTCGTATCCGTCTCCGGCAAGCTGCAAGGCGAGCAGGTTCTGCGCCAGGGGATTGCCTTGCGCGGCGGATTTCTTGATCCAGACTAGGCCCTGAACCGGATCGCGCGCGATGCCCTTGCCCTCGTAGAGCGCCCGGCCCAGTTTGTATTGGGCCGTGGCCTGGCCGCGCCGGGCGGCTTTTTCATACCAATCGAGTGCGGCCGCGCGGTTCGGCAAGCCATGTTCCGGCGCGTAGGCCCCGGTCTCGTAGAGGAGCCCGATTTGATAGGCAGCGACACCGCTTCCCGCTGCCGCAGCCTTGGTGTACCAGCTCACGGCCGTGTCGACGCTGCGCTCCACGCCCAGGCCGTTCTGATAGAGCCAGCCGAGGTTGTTCTGCGCTTCGCGATCGCCGGCGGCGGCTGCGCGCTCGTACCAGAGAGCCGCTTCCTGCTCGTTCTTGGCGACGCCCAGCCCGCGCTGGAGCATGAAGCCGAAAGCATTTTGCGCGGGGGCGTGGCTCTTGGCGGCCGCACGCTTGAACAGCTCGGCCGCGAGCGCGTCGTCTTTGCGAACCAGCCGGCCCTCGAAAGCCAGGGTTCCCAGGCGATAGAGGGCTTCGGGGTCGTGCGTTTCTGCCGCTTGCTTGAGGCGCGCGAGCGCGCCGGCGTCGCCCTCGACTGCGGCATGAACCAAGGCCGCTGCTTCCTCTGGCGCCAGAGCAGCCGCAATCAGCGGCTGGCCAAGGAGAGCAGCCGCCAATATTGCCCTGTTGCAAAAACACAACATAGAAAAATCCCGCTGGCAATCCTGCACAATACGCCGCCCCAGCCCGACAAACCAATCGCCGCGCCTATGGACCGTTTCGCGTTTAGGTTACCACAGGCCATTTCACGCCGGCCGTCAACGAAGGGAATGGCGACCCATGACGTTCTGCACACTTGACTTTTTGCACCAAAAGTAGTTTATAGCTAATTGAAACAATAACGGTATTTGGTATACGCATGCTCGCTTCGCCCAGGTAATTTTGGCGAATCAAATTTGGGCTGCTACACTAGCTGAAAATTTAACCGAAAACTCAGGACGCCCGGGGCCGAACGAAGGTGCTCGCTCGGCAGGGAGGGATCGACGAAGATCTGCTACAGGGGACAATGATGCCAAAAATAAATTTGCTCGTTACGCGTCGCGCGGTATCGAAGCTCGGATTATTGCTGGGGGCATTTGCCGCGAGCGCCATGGCGGAGAGTCCGCCGGGTTCGATCCCAGTGGGGCCGATGTTCGCTTACCCCGCACTGGAAGTTGCCACCAAGCGGGACAGCAACATCGCGATGCAGCCGGACGCGCTGCGCCAGGCGGACACGATCTGGTACCTGCGCCCAAGCCTGCGCCTCGAGGCCAAACACGGAATCAACCTCTACGACGTGACTTACACGGGCGAATACGGCCGCTACAACACGTCGACGAGCGATAACTTCAATAACCACGATCTCGCTGCGCGCGCGAACATGACGCTCGACATGCGCAACAACCTCCAGCTCGGACTCGAGTACCAGGACAAAGTGGATCCGCGCGGCACCTTGACCCTGCCCGCTACGCCCACTCCAAACGAGTGGCGCCAGCCGAGCTTTACCGGCCTGTACACCTACGGCGCCAAGGATGCGAAGGGAAAGCTCGAGTTTCAAGGCGGCTACCTCGACAAGCGTTATGTCAACAATCGCACGGTGACTTCTGCACTCGATCACAGCCAGACCGATTATGGCGGCACCTTCCTTTGGAGGGTGATGCCGAAAACCTACGCCACCTTCAATCTCAGACAATCGAGTTTCGACTATAAGCAGGAGACGAGCGTCTTCAACAGCAAGAACACCTACGCGCTCGTTGGCCTGCGGTGGGAAGCCACCGCGGCGACGTCGGGACGGTTCGCGGTGGGAAGCGTGAAGAAGAAATTCGACTCTACTGGGCACGTTGCCGGCGCCCAAGACTACTCGGGGACTTCCTGGGAAGGCGGAATCAACTGGAAGCCCCGTCCCTATTCCAGCGTGGATTTGATTACGCAGCGCACGCCAAACGACTCCACCGGGCTGGGCAGCGCCGACATTAACCAAGCGTCTCAGCTCCTGTGGACGCATGCCTGGACCAGCCACTTCACCTCGAAGCTGAGCGGAAGTTATGTGACCGACAAATTCCTGGGTTCTCACGATGCGGCCGTCGGCGGAGCCGAACGGGAGGACACCACCAAGACCGCGGGGATGCGGCTCACATATGGCATGCGGCGCTGGCTGAAGGCAGGCGCCGATTACACCCATACCTTGCGCAACTCCAATGACGCCAACTTCGATTACAAACGCAACGAGTTGATGTTTTTTCTTACGGGCACGCTCTAGCGTATCCGACAAGACGAGGGGAAACACCGCCTCGTGTTCCCCCGAATCGGGCGCCTGACAAAAATTCTGTTGGGCGCTCGTGGCAAAAACCCGGAAAATTACTCTAGAATAGGTGCCGCCGGTTGTCGGTACACCGTGAGCGGGTGCGGCCCCTGCGGGTTCGATGGGGCGCGGCGACCGCTATTCAATATGGTTTTTTCGGGAAAGTCGAAGTAAAACATGCGGCGACGCGCTTGGTACCTGCTTGCTTTGAGCTTGTTGGCGATTGTTTCACGGATGGGACATGCCGCGATCGACGACGATGTGCTCTCGCGCTATCGCCTGGGGTCGGGAGACGTCATTTCCATTTATGTCCTCGGCGAAGATGACCTGAAGCGCGAGAAGATGCGGCTCACCGATGCCGGAACCATCCAGTATCCCGTGCTCGGCGAAATTCAGGTCAAGGGGCTGACTACCGGGGAACTGGAGCAAAAGATCACTTCCGGTCTCATCAAGGCGCAGTATCTGAAGAATCCGAAAGTCACCGTCAACATCGACGAATACCGCCCGTTCTTCATCAACGGCGAAGTGTACAAGCCCGGAGGCTACCCCTACGTTCCGGGGCTCACCGTGCTCAAGGCCGTATCGCTTGCCGGGGGATTCAAGGATCGCGCGTCCAAGAGAAACATGTACGTGGTCCGCGACGGCACCCCGAACGAGGACCGCAAAAGAGTGGGCATGGACACCCCGATCTATCCAGGCGATATTCTGACCGTCGAAGAGAGCTTCTTCTAGAGAGCCAAAATGCAGAACGAGCAGCTTCCGCTTGACGATTACGACACCGACGACGTGCGGCCGGAGGAAGCGCTGTCCGACCAGCTGCGTTTCTGGCGCCGCAGTATCGCCAAGAAACGTTGGGTGATCGTGCTGCTCACTTTGCTGGTCGGCGCGATCACGACGCTGGTCGTCTATTCCATGACGCCGGTGTATCGTTCGACCGCCACGCTTTATATCGAGCCGTCGAAGGAGAAAGTCGTCTCGATCGAGGAGGTGTACGGCGGCATCAGCGGCAACCGCGAGCACATCCAGACCCAATTGGAGATACTCAAATCGCGGGAGCTGGCGACGAAGCTTGTCGATCGCCTCAAGCTGACCACCGACCCGGCCTTCGATCCGAGGCAGAAGCCGTCCGAATTTTCTTTCCTGAATTTCTGGCGGGCATTGATTCCGGCCGGCTGGCTGCCGGCGCAAGCTCCGATGTCCGAGGACGCGGTGCGGTCTGCCGTGATTCACTCGGTCGAGTCCGATCTCGACGTACAACTGGTTCGCCTCAGCTTTTTGATCAAGGTGAGCTTCGAGTCCACCGACAGGAATCTTGCCGCGAAAATGGCCAACACGATGGCCGACATCTATATCGAGAGCGACCTGGAGTCGCGGCTGCAGATGACGCAGAAGGCGAGTTCCTGGCTGGCCGAGCGGATCAAGGGCCTGAGAGCGAACCTCGATGCGTCCGCGCGCGCACTGCAGCAATTCCGCGACAAAGAGGGCATCATCGATGCCAAGGGCGTGGCCCTAG
>VFSW01002109.1_pt1 | contig 30154 bp, 25 predicted proteins | sample 5358111 | NCBI WGS metagenome assembly VFSW01 (sample SAMN11554181, study PRJNA540505) | mine drainage metagenome | isolation source: sediment from site ElyBrook_90M | place: USA: Ely Copper Mine, Vershire, VT | collected 2017 | reverse complement strand
TCGCGCCTGGATGAAGGCCGTCGACGTCGCCTGGCCCGTGCGCTGACCGCCGCCACCACTAGCGCCAGCGCCATCCGCAGCCAGAACTCCGCCGCGCTGTGCTCCACCCGCGCGAACGCGTAGCGCACCCAACTGTCCGTCATGGGAACGAAGAACGGGAAGTAGTGCGTGCCGAAGACCCAGTTGCGCGCCGCCGGCGACTGTAGAAAATTCGCGAACGGCCACTGCGCCGCCACAAACACGCCTACGTAGGCGGCGCCCATCGCCGCCGCCAGGCGCCCCCGGCTCCAGTGGCTGAGCCTTTCGCGCAGCAGGTCGATGGCCACCGCCGGCGCCAGAATCAGCAGCGGAAACGGCGGCGGTATGAAGTGGGTCACGTGATGATAGACCGGCCCCAGCTTGGGCTCGGCCGGGAACAGCGGCAGCAGCCACAGGAACAACAGGTTCATCACCGTGAACATGCCCGCAATGGCGGTCGCCGCCCAGCGCCACCTGGTAACCTGCGTCACCGCCACCAGGAACATGGGCGCGAACAGCGACAGCACCAGGTAAAACAGGGCGCTGTGCATGTAATCGGTGAAGGTGCATTCCTGGAACACCGCGATGGCCATGCCCAGCATGTACACGAAGGTGTAGAGCAGCAGCATTTCCAGCTTGCGGCGCAATACCGCTTCCGCCCGGTTCATCTCCGCCAGGATCAGGACCACCGCGCCAAACCGGATCGCCATCAGCCCCAGGATCAGCACGATATGCGGCGGGCTCAGGATCTTCACATCCAGCCCGTAAGCCGCGTGCCACCAGTTGTCGAAGGGCGCCGAAGTCACCATGGCGACCGCGCCCCAGCAGCACAGGTAAGCGCCCATCGGCCCGTGAAAGCCCCATATCCGCACCGTGCCGGCGCGCTGTTCGGGCGATCCGCGGAAGGTGGTGTGAAAGATCAGCCAGGCCGAGGCCACCCCCGCCAGGATGCCGCCAAAGTGAATGAATAAGTGCGGCGCCGTCCAGAACGTGTCGCGCCCGATGCTCTCATGCCACGAGATGTCCCAAACCCCGCCGAACGATGCGGCGGTCACCGCCAGCACGCACGCCCAAATGTGCCAGGGCGCCGCCGTGCTGCCCATGGCAGTCTTGGGGCGCCACTCGACCGCTGCGCTCTGACCCATCCCTCGCCTCCCCTGCGTCGATGCCACTGTATCACAGCGCGCCGCGCGTGTAATGCCCCCGGGCGGAAGGTCGCTATATAGCAAAGAGATGAGCCGGGCCTGTGGGTGCACGTGCCGCCCCCCGCCGAGACCTACGTGCGGCAGGCATCCATTCCGCACGGCGATGCGCTGCTGGCGCAAAGCACATTTTTCAAAACCGTAAAGGGCGGCCCCACCATCGGCCCCGTCAACTCCTTCCTGTTCCCGCGGGCGGATCCCATCTTGGGGCTGAATACCAGGACCCCGCCAAGACCATCAGGGATCCCACCGAGGTGCTGCGCGCCGAAATCGCCGGGCAGACCATCACCGAAACCGGCGTCATCGCCATCTCCACGGATCGGTGGGAGGCATCGTCAACATTCCGTTCGCGCAAAGGAACGCCAATGCCGTCCGCATGGACGCTATCTTCTGGATCGAGACGGTCAATCGTCACTGGGACAAGGTCTACTTTCAACTGCAATACGGGCAGCGCGTGATCCTGGACTTCGACAACGTCCACTGGCCGCATGTCTAGGTGGCCACGCCCTGTCAAGGAGTGATCGGTGATGTATAATTGGGGCGGTCAGGAGGTGTAACCATATCGTGCGACGCCTGGCAATCGCCGCCGGCCTGCTGTTCGCCCTGGCGGCCGGCTCTCAAGCGCAACAGAAGAAACGCATCGCGGTCATGAATTTCGACTATGCCACGGTGCAAAGTTACGTGCAATCCCTCTTCGGGAGCAATCAGGATGTCGGAGCGGGAATCGCGGACCTGCTGGTCGACAAACTGGTTGCCGACGGAGCTTACTCGGTCATCGAACGGAAAGCTCTGGATAAGATTCTGGCCGAGCAGAATTTCTCCAACAGCGACCGGGCCGACCCCGCCTCGGCGGCCAAGATCGGCAGAGTGCTGGGCGTGGATGCCATCCTCGTCGGCAGCATCACCCAGTTCGGCCGGGACGACAAGAAAACCAACGTCGGCGGACTGGGCCGCGAAATGGACAAATACGGCATTGGCGGGTTCTCCCGCAAGAAATCCACGGCCGTAGTGGGCATCACCGCCCGCCTGGTCAATACCAGCACGGCTGAAATCCTCGCCAGCACGAGCCAGAAAGGCGAGTCTACACGGAGCGGCGTCGGCGTGCTGGGCGAGGGCGGCAGTTGGGGCGGCGCGGCGGGCGGCGCGCTCGACATGCGCAGTTCCAATTTCGCCAGCACCATTCTGGGTGAGGCTACTTCCAAGGCGGTCAACGCCGTCGCCGCGGAGATGGACGCCAAGGCGGCCAGCCTGCCCACACAAAAGGTCGTGGTCAGCGCCTTGGTGGCCGATGCCGAACCCGACGGCACCGTCATCATCAATGTCGGCTCCGCCGGCGGTATCAAGGTGGGCGACCAGCTTCAGATCCACCGCAAGATCAAAGATATTAAGGACCCTGTGACTGGCCGCGTCATCGATACGCTGGAAAACCCCATCGGCGCCCTCGTGATCACCAGCGTTAACGAACGCTCCGCGACCGGCAAGTTTACCGGCTCCTCACCGGCCAAAGTGGGGGACGCGGTCCGGAACGCGCCATGACCTTCGAAAACGGCAGCCGCATCGCCGACTACGAAGTCATCGCCCCGCTGGGCGCGGGCGGCATGGGCCAGGTCTACAAGGTCCGCAATCTCATTTCCGACCGTGTGGAGGCCATGAAGGTCCTCTTGCCCGACCTGGTGAACCAACCCGACCTGGCCGACCGCTTTCTGCACGAGATCAAGCTCCAGGCCAACCTCGACCATCCCAATATCGCCAAGCTGCATACCGCCTTGCGCGCCGACAACCAGATCCTGATGTTCATGGAGTTCGTGGAGGGAGTCTCGCTGGACCGGCGGGCGCGGGAAGGCCCCGTTCCCGTGGACGCCGCCGTGGACTACATCAGCCAGGTCCTGGCGGCGCTCGATTACGCCCACGAGCACGGCGTGATCCATCGCGATATCAAGCCCGCCAACATGATGCTCACGCCCGGCGGAACCGTCAAGCTGATGGATTTCGGGATCGCCAAGGTCACCACCGAGCACGGGATGACCGCCACCGGCATGACCCTCGGCTCGCTCTATTACATGTCCCCCGAGCAGATCCAGGGGACCGATGTCGACCGGCGCTCGGACCTTTATTCGGTGGGCGTGTCGCTGTACGAAATGGTCACCGGCCGGAAACCCTTTGACGGCCAGAGCCAGTTCTCCATCATGAACGCGCACCTGCAGCAGACGCCGCCCCCGCCCGTGGAGATTCAGGCCGGCATACCGCCCGCGTTGAGCGAGTTGATTCTGGTGTCGCTGAACCGCGACCCGGCCGGCCGTTTTCAAACGGCGGGCGCTTTCCGGAACGCGTTGCGAAGCGTCGCCGCCGCGCCGGCCGTGGCGCCTGCTGTCTCTCCCGCCGCGGCGCCGGCCGTGGCAGCGCCGGCCGCCTCCACTGGGCGCGCGAAACCGCGCGGCCACCGCGCCGTATGGATGGCGGCAGGAGGCCTCTGCGCGGTATTGGCCATCATCGCTCTGATTCAGTTCGGGCCGCGCAAGAAGATCCGCGCGAACGATGCCCCGCCGCCCGCTCCCCAGGCGGAGTCGCCGCCAAAACCCGCGGCGGCCCCTCAGGACCAGCCAGCCGTTACGCCGCCGCCCATAGCTATAGCTAAAGAGAACGTTCGCGAGAAACCTGCCGCGAGGCATGATTCACCGGCCCCCGCGCAAACCGCGCCGCCCACCACGCTGGCGCAGCCGCTGGCGCAGCCGCAGCCGCGGCAGCAGCAGCAGCAGCAGCAGCCGCCGCCGCAGCAGCCGGAGCCGCCGGCGCCGCCGCCGGTCAACACCCAGGTCTTGCAGGACCTGCGCGACCAGTGGACCCAACTGGATGCCCGCGCCGAGTCGATCCGCGGCGCGCTGCAGAGCTTGCAGGCCAGCCAGTCCTCCCAGGGCCTCTCCCTGCGCGGTGATTGGGTGCAAAGCGCCACGCTGATGGACACCTACCTGAGACAGGCCAATTCAGCCCTTGGCTCGGCCGATGCCGCTGCGGCAAAGCACGCCATGGAAAAGGCCGAGCCCCAGATTGAGCTTCTGGAGAAAGCGCTGAACAAGTAAGCGTGCCGCCGCCGCGCCACTTCTTCGGAGAACTCCGCCGCGCTGGGGCCACATTTCCTAGTGGCCCCGGTTGCCATCCCCGACGGCGCCCAGGCGGCGATTGAGCGCTTCCTGCAATCGTCCCGCCGTCCCGCCCTGCTCGAACCCGGCGAGCCGCTCCTGCCCCTCGCCGCCGACAACTATTCGCTGCAACTGTGCGGTTCGCGCCTGACCTTGCAGGCGTGGGACCCCACGCGCAACCTGGTGCGGCGCATCACCGGAGTGGCCGGCGAGGCGCGCGGACGCCTGGAACTGGTGGTGGAGCGCTTCGCCCGCAAGGAAGGCCGCCTGTTCCTGATTGACCTGGCGCGCCCCTCCAGCCAGGATTTCGAGCGGCGCAGCGAGCGCCTGATCTTTCGCGAGCGCTTCCGCCAGTTCCTCACCCGCCAGTTCCCGGATTGGACCCTGGCCGAAATCAGCGCCGAGCCGAACCTGAAGGCCAGCCTCTCCCCCAGTTATCCGCGGGCCTTTCTGCGCCGGGGCCGGACCGGTTGGGCGGCCATCGGCGCGCCGCCCGAAAGCGACCCGTCCGGCCTGCTCGCCTTTGGCCTGATCTGGCTCGATTACCTGCGCCGCCGCGAGCCGCGCATGGCCGTCGAGGGCCTCGCGCTGTACGTCCCCCACGGCCAGGAGCGCCACACCAGCCTGCGCCTGCCGTGGCTGCGCGAGGACGCCGCGCGCTACGCGCTGTTCGCCTACGACGGGCACGACTTCACCGCCCACATCGACCCGCGCGATTTCGGAAACGTGGATACGCGCCTGGAGATTTGCCGCGGGCCCGCGGCGCTGGGGGACTTCGAGCGGCTGCTGGAATCGCCGGAAGTGGAGCGTGTGGCGCGGCACGATGGCGCCGTCAGCCTGCGCGTGCGCGGCATCGAGTTCGCGCAGGTGGCCGCCGGCGGCGCGCGCTTTGGCCTGGCGCGGCGCACCGGCGCGGACCCTCGCCACCTGCCGGAGATCGAGCGCCTGGCCCGCGATCTTGCCGAACGGCGTTCCCCGCGGGCGGCCGACCGCGAACAACCGCTCTACCGCCAGGATCCGGAAGCCTGGCTCGAATCGCAGGTGCGCGCGCAGATCCAGCAGGTCTATGCGCCGCTTCAGCCGGAGCCGGTCTACGGCCAGGTGCCCGCCTTCGCCGGCGGCGCGCGCGGCGTGCTGGATCTGCTGGCCGTCGAGCGTTCCGGGCGCCTGGCCGTGCTCGAGCTGAAGGCCACCGCCGATCTGCAACTCCCCCTGCAGGCCCTCGACTATTGGCTGCGCGTCAAATGGCACCTCGACCGCGACGAGTTCACCCCCAACGGCTATTTTCCGGGCATGGCGCTGCGCCCCGAGCCGCCGCGCCTGTTCCTGGTATCGCCCGCGCTCGAATTCCATCCCGCCACCGAAGCCATCCTCAGCTACTTCTCACCCCAGGTAGATGTGGAGCGTGTGGGCGTCGGAGTAGAATGGCGTAAGGGGCTGCATGTGATGTTCCGCCTCCGCGGGGCCGAACGTCCTTGTCCTGAACCAGCCGCCTAGCCGCCGTCTTTTGACATCTTTTATGCTCCATTACCTTAAGCAGGCCAAATCCGCCCTCGCGCTGCTCAACCCCGAGGAGGTGCGCGCGCGCGCGGAACGTCCGCTGGTGGTGGGGCTGGTCGCCGAAGGCAGTCCCGCCTACGCCGATATCGAAGACTTCCTGGCGCCCGCCGCGGTCTCGCACGAAAAGCGCATGCAGGTGATGCAATCCGTATACCGCGCCTGCGACTCCGGCATTCCGGAGAAATACGACCTGGTCTTCTACGAGCAGGGTTTGCCGTGTCCCTCCACCGCCTACACGTTTTTCCGTGACGATCCGGAGCGCACCGTGGCGGAGATTCTGAACGGCCGCGAGGATCTGTGGCTGGCCCTGGCAAGCACCTTCCATCCCTTCCGCAAGCCGGTGATCGACCGCGTGATTGGCTCGGTGGCTCGCGAAAACGCGATCTTCGCGGTGGCCAGCGCCCTGCCCAACGTGGTCCCCAACTTTCTGGAGCTGCCCTGGGCCCTGGGCGAGTTCGCTTCCGATACGGCCTTCATCACCATGAACCAGGTGCGCATGGCCTTTCTGGTGGCGGCGGCCAGCGGCAAAAAGGTCGGCTACACCGAGCAATTGGCCGAGCTGGCGTCGATCGCCATGGGCGCTTTCGGCTGGCGCGCGCTGGCTCGCGAGCTGGCCGGATTCATCCCCTTCGGCGGAGGCTTGCTGCCCAAAGGCGCCATCGCCTATGCCGCTACCTATGTTCTGGGCAAGGGGCTCGAGCACTTCCATGGCGTGGGCTACGGCTACACCCGCGCGCAGCGCCGGGACGCCTACCAGGTGGCCTACGGCCGCGGCAAGGAACTGGTCAACGCGGTGCTGAGGAAGAGCGAAGCGTGAGGCTGGCGCCCGTTCTTCTGCTCGCCTGTTGCGCCGCGGCCGCCCAGACCCGGCCCGATCCCGCGCGCGTCACGCAACTGTTGCGCCGCGCCGTGGTGCTGGACCTCCACGACGACACCACCCAGATGATGGCCGACGAAGGCTACGACCTCGCCGCCCGCCACGACTTCGGCCAGGTGGATCTGCCGCGCATGCGCCAAGGCCATGTCTCCGGCGTGTTCCTGTCCATCTGGACCGATGCCGTGCGCTACACCCCGGCCGAGTCCATCCGGCGCGCGCTCGACCAGATCGACGCCGTGCACCGCGACGTCGCCCGCCATCCGCGCGAAATGGCCCTGGCCACCACCGCCGCCGAGGTCCTGGCGGCACGCAAGCGCGGCCGCATCGCCATCCTGATGGGCGTCGAGGGCGGTCAGATGATCGATTCCGATCTCGCCGTGCTGCGCACTTACTACCGCCTCGGCGTCCGCTATATGACGCTCACCCACACCGAACACACGCCCTGGGCCGACTCCGCCAGCCATCCGCCGGCGCACAACGGCCTGACCGGTTTCGGCAAAGAGGTGGTGCGCGAGATGAACCGCCTGGGCATGATGGTGGACATCGCCCACGTCTCCGACAAGACCTTCTACGACGTGCTGGAAACCTCGGCCGCGCCGGTGATCGCCTCGCACTCATCCTGCCGCGCGCTCGACGATGTGCCCCGCAATATGACCGACGACATGCTGCGCGCCCTGGCCAGGAACGGCGGCGTGGTGCACATCAATTTCTTCGAAGGCTTCCTGGACCGCGCCTTCGCCGAACGCTTCGGCGCGCTGAAGGATGAACAGGACCGCCAGGACCAGGCCGAAGCCGGCGCGCCGAATTTCGGCGACCGCTCGCAGCTCGGCCCGGCCGTGCGCCGCATCAATGCACAGCGCATCGCCAGGCTGGGACGCCTGCCGCTGGCCCGCCTGCTCGATCATATCGATCATGCCGTCACGATCGCGGGCGTCGACCACGTGGGCCTGGGATCGGATTTCGACGGCGCCGACGACCAGTTCCCCGAAGGCATGGAGGATATCTCGAAGATGCCCAACCTGGTGCGCGGCCTGATGGAGCGCGGCTATTCCGGCGCGGACATCCTCAAGATTCTGGGCGGCAACACCCTGCGCGTCATGCGCGAAGTCGAGCGCGTGGCTCAGCGCGACGCCGCCGGCGCGGCGAATCCGGCGGTGGCCTTGCCGTCCTCCACCAACTGATATTCGCCGGTCTTCCAGCCCCACACGTTGCCGGCCAGTTTCACGGTGCGCAGCGCGTCGTTGCCCGCCACCACCAGCACCATGTGGGCCGGATCGAGCGGGTTGGCGCCCGCCAGCAGCAGCGCATCGCGCTCCGACGCGTAGGTCTCGCCGTGGATGCGGAACACGTTCCCGGCGTAGTCCAGCCGCAGCGCGGCGCTCCAGGCGGCCAGCGCCGAGTTGGCCTCCGGACGGCCCACGAAGATCACGTCGCGCCCGCGCAGATCGTCGTCCGCCACTTCAAAATCCTTGCGCGTGGGAACCGCGCTCTCGTACATCTCCAGGAACTGCCGCTGCAGTTGTTCGGCGGCATACCGGTTCGCGCCCGCTTCGCGCACCGTGCCGTAAACCAAAATGGCGGAGCGCAGCCGGCCGCGCATGTCCGTGGTCAGGTAGGCCGGTCCCGCGCCGGCATCCACGGCCAGCGGCACGCCGGCTTGATCCAGGAATGACTGCGCGGTCACCGCCTGCGTGGTGTGCGCGGCGAAATAGTCCCGCATCAGCTTCAAAAAGGCTTCGTCGCCCAGGCGCGTCCGCAGCGCGTCCAGGTACAACACCCCTTTGGCCCGCTCGCGCGCGAACTCTTCGGTGGGGCCCTTGGCGGTCCCCCGGTATTCGGCCCGGCGGATGTTCATGCGCAGCGCCAGGTCGTCCGACAACAGGTCGCGATAATACGCCGCCGAACCCGCCACGAACCAGACGTCGGCATCGCCCGCCGGCAGGATCCAGCCCTTCCACAGCCGGCCGGGCTCGAACGCTTTGGCGTGCGCGGGCTCCTCCGCTTTGTGCTCCGCCCCGGTCTTCGCCGCGCGCGCCGTCTCCTGCTCCGCAATCGCGGCGCGCAGTCCCGCGCCCGGTTCGCCGCGGAATAAATGGTAGCCGGAGGGATACAGGCCGTCATTGCCGGCGTAGCCCTGGCGCCACCAGCCCGAGGGCGTCCACTCGATCTGGTTGGGCTTGCCGATGGCCGCCCACACCATCAGGTTCGACGCCATGTCCGCCGTGGCGATCTTGGCGTCCATGGTGGCCGCGCTCACCAGCGGCGCCGTGCGGAACGCCAGGAACCCGAACTGCTCGTCGATCTGCCCGCGATACCGGCGGTAGAGATCCTGCCAGGCCGTATCGCGCACTTGCGGCACGTAGGGCACGAACTCGGGCGCGCCCGCCGGATCGGGCACGTCCTCGAGCCGCACCGCGAGATCCTTGGCATTGTTGTCGCCCCAGTAAAAACCTTCCGTCCCGCCGAACCATTCGCTGCGCGAACTGCGCCACAATTTCGCGCGCCCGGTGCCCAACTCGTACATGGCGATCTCGTTGTTTTTGGCGTCGCCGATCATCCACTCGTTGGTGTACAGCCCGTTGTTGCGCGCGCCCAGCCGCGCCACCACTTCATCCACATTGCCGCCGTACTGAATCGCCTGGCGCGCGCGAAACGCCACCGGCGTCCCCGCGATGTTGAACGGCGATTGCCGGATGGTGGTCTCGGTCAGCACCATGCCCGCGTCGTTCTGATACCAGTCCGTGCCGCTCTCGATGCCGCCCGGATAACTCTGCATCAGGATGCGGTGGCCATGCTCCGGCTGGATGTCCAGCATCACGTTGGTCTGTTCGGCCAGCGTCAGCGGCCACCAGGTGACATGCCCGATCACCATCCGGCCGTCGCGCGTGGCCGGGCCGGTGGCCGCGAACGCGCTGCAATGATCCGTGGCCGCGTCGCGCCGGCCTTCGGAGTAGGGCGGCGGATCCAGCCGCAAACCTTCCAGTCCGGTCGGCGTCACCGGCATGGCGCCGCCCAGTTCGCCCAGTTCCACGGTGGTGTTGGCCACCACCAGATCCACCAGGTCGATGCGCCGGCCCAGCCAGCGCGCGCCCGCGTCGGAGGCGCCCTCGGCGATGCCCTTCATCTCCTCCAGGATCTCCTGGTCGAAGCCGCGCAGGAACAGCGCGTTGACCGTGGTGCGCAGCGGATCCCAGCCCTCCGCGCCGGCCTTGGCCCCCAGTTCGGCGGCGCAGCGCGCCAGGTATTCGGGAATCTCGCGCGCCATCAGGTGGCCGTGCTGGTAGCCGCGCTCGTAGGGCCGGCCTTCGATATGCAGATAGATCCAGCCCGCCGCGGGATAGCGGTAGGCCGGACCGAACGTCGCCACCGTGGCCGCCGGCGGATCGCCCGCCGCGGACACTTCGTCGAGCGTCACGTCCGCAAACCACGCCTTGCCCGTGGACGCGCCGCCGTTGCCCACGGTCAGCAAAATGCGATCCTCCGCGCGGCTGGCGACGAAGGCCACCGAGAGCCGGGTCCATCCCCGCGTGCCGCCCAGCGCCGCCGAGTGCACGTCGAACGGCATGGATGCCATGCTGAGCGCCGCGCCGATGGCGATCGGCGAGCGGTCCAGGTCGCGCACTTCCACGTTTTCGGTGCGCACCCAGCCGCTCACCTGGTAGCTCCGGCCGATGCGCAGCGCCACGGGCGCGGAGATCGCCGCGGCGCCGGACGATGGGCCCGGTTCCACGCGCAGCGACTTGCTTCCCTCGTGCAGCACTGCGCCATCCACCGCCAGCGTCCCGCGCTCGGCGGTCCAACCGCCAGGCCCGCTGGAAACCGTGGGCCGGAACGGCGTGCCGGCATGCAGTAGACCCGCCGCCAGTAGACAGCAGAATAAACGAACCACAGGCAAATCTCCCTTCAGTTGTTATACCCTACCGCGCCGATGCTCCGGGATGGATCTTCTCGTGCCTCTCCAGCATTTTGCGCACCCCGTGCGCCAGGTGCAGCCGAGTGGCGGCCTGGCTATCCAGCATGGCGAAGAACGCGTTTGCGCTTCAATCCAGCCGTAGCACAGCGCCGCGTCCTACCCGGAGCCGCCGCTGCGCAGCCCTTCTTGTCCAACCGCAGCCGCACGCCGGCGGAGTTGCGGAACGTTGCAAGGCGCTACTTCTCCACCGGCAGGCCCGCGTGCTGCCACGCCCTCCAGCCGCCTTCCAGCGAAATGGCGTCCGTATAGCCCATCCTTTGCAGGTTGTCGGCGGCCAGCGCGGATCGGTATCCGCCGCCGCAGTAGAGCACCAGCCGCATCCCCTTGTCGGGAACCCGCGCCTCGATATCGCGCTCGATGATGCCCCTCCCCAGATGCACCGCGCCCGCCGCATGGCCGGCCGCCCATTCGTGGTCCTCGCGCACGTCCACCAGCAGGTGCGGCGCGCCCGCCGTCTGCATCCGGCGGTAGCTTTCCACATCCATCTGCTTCACCCGCGATTTCGCGTCGTCGACGATAGCGAGAAACCCAGCGCTATGAACCATCCCGATTTCCCCTCCCGCTGCTGCCTCATCACTCACATTAGCATTCCGGATTGGCCCGATCCGGCGTCCCGCTCCCGGCTATAATAAGCGGGCATGTCCAACCTGTCCGGCAAGACCCTATTCATCTCAGGCGCGAGCCGCGGCATCGGCTTGGCCATCGCCCTGCGCGCCGCGCGCGACGGCGCCAATATCGTGATCGCCGCGAAAACCGAAGCGCCCCATCCCAAGCTGCCGGGCACCATTCATACCGCCGCCGCCGAAATCGAGGCCGCGGGCGGCCATGCCCTGCCCCTGGCCGTGGACATCCGCTATGAAGACCAGGTCTACGCCGCCGTGGAGAAGGCCGCCGCGCATTTCGGCGGCATCGATATTCTGGTCAACAACGCCAGCGCCATCAGCCTGACCGGCACGCTGCAGACCACCATGAAGCGTTTCGACCTGATGATGGGCGTCAATACCCGCGGCACGTTTCTGTGCTCGCAGGCCTGCCTGCCGCACCTTTTCAAGGCGGCCAATCCGCACATCCTGACGCTCTCGCCGCCGCTGGATATGCGCGCCAAGTGGTTCGCGCCGTGCCTCGCGTACACCATGGCGAAGTTCGGCATGAGCATGTGCGTGCTGGGCATGGCCGAGGAGTTCCGCGGCCGCGGCATCGCCGTGAATGCGCTGTGGCCCCGCACCATCATCGCCACCGCGGCCCTGCAAATCATTCCCGGCGCGGAGCCCGAGCGCGGCCGCACGCCGGATATTATGGCCGACGCCGCCTGGCACATTCTGACGCGCGACAGCCGCGCGGCCACCGGCCAGTTCTTGATCGACGAAGAAGTCCTGGCGGCCGCCGGAGTGGCCGACTTTTCCCGCTATGCCATATCGCCCGGCGCCCCCCTGCGGCGCGATCTGTTCCTCGACTGATCCGGGCGGCCTCGCGCGCAGCCGCGCTACAATGGCCGAACGCGACTTTTTCCCCGATGGCGCCGGGCGCCCCTGATGCTCCTGTGGCTGTGGCCGGGCGGCGGTGCGTCCGCGGGCCCGCCGGAGGGCAAGCCGCGCCTGTGGGGCTTCGCCGATCTCCACGCGCACCTGGCCGCCCACCTGGCCTTCGGCGCCGATGCCCGCGGCGAGAACGGCATCGTGTGGGGCAAGCCGGGCATGGCCCTCGAGACCGCGCCGTCCACCCTGGCGGACGATCTGCCGCCCTGCAACCCCGGCGATCACGGCCGTTTCATTTTCGACCCCATCCGCGAGGGCACCCGCGCGCAACTCCTGCGCAGCCTGGACAGCTCCACCGGCTGGACCCACACCGCCGCCGGCGCGCCTTCCTTCACCGGCTGGCCGCACGCCCAGAGCCTCGATCACCAGCAGATGCACGTGCTGGCCATTCGCCGCGCCTATGAGGGCGGCTTGCGCCTGATGATCGCCACCGCCGTCGACAACCAGTTGCTCTCCACGCTCTGGACCAAAATCGGCTTCAACCTGATGGGCAACCAGATGCCCCCGCCCAGCCGCTCCTTCGACTACGACTCGGCGCGCAGGCAGATCGATTTCATCCGCGAGTTCGCCTCGCGCAACAGCTCCTGGATGCGCGTGGTGACCAGCGCGGCCGAGGCGCGCCAGACCATCCAGGACAACAAGCTGGCCGTAATCCTGGGCCTGGAGATGGACACCCTGTCGGCCGCGCAGATCGTCGACCTGGTGAAGAATCACCAGGTGCGTCACGTGATCCCCATTCATCTGGCCGACAACGATTTCGGCGGCACGGCCATCGCCGGCGACCTGTTCAACGGCAGCAACCGGTATTTGACGGGATCGTTTTTCACCGCCGTCTGCGACCCGTTGCTGAGCTTCCACCTGGGCCGGCCGTCCGTGCTGACGCCATCGGGCGCCCTGCTGATGCCGGGGGCCGTGCTGGTGAAGCCGCTCGACGACGGCGCCTTCCGCAAGCTCGGTTACCAGAACTGCGCCGGCGGAGAGCGCAATGCCAAGGGGCTGCGCCAGGAAGCCTACGGCAGCCTGTTCCGGCAGTTGATGCGGGCGGGCGTGCTGATCGACGTGGCGCACATGTCGGAAGCGGCCATGGATTCGGCCATCGCGCTGGCCGAAGCCGCCCATTACCCGCTCATGGACTCCCACACCAGCCTGTGGCAGCCGTGCCCCCTGCCGGGCGGCGAGTGCGCCGGCAGCGAACGCGATCTGAAGCGCTCGCACGGGCGGCGGCTGGCGGCCCTGGGCGGCGTGATCGGCATGGGCACGTCCGGGCCGCGCGCGGTCCGGGAGCTCTTCTCCGCGGCGGGAAAGCCCGGCCTGGTGCGATTCACCCGCGCGTCCGGCGCCTGGGCCGCTCCCGTGGCCTACACCGGGCCGCGCGCGGACCAGTGGATTTCGCGCCTGTGGATCACCGTCGCCACCGGCGCCGGCGGCTTGAGCGGCGGCGACGCCGCGGATGTGACCGTCGAGCTCGCCGATGCGCGGCGGCTGGTTTTCCGCAATGTGAACCAGAGCCGCAACTGGCATGCGGACTCGATCCACACCGCGGATCTGCCGCTCCCATCGGCCGTCCGCATGGACCAGATCCGCGGCTTGCGCATCCGCGCGCGCATGGGCGGCCTTTGGGGCGGCGACTGGACCGTGAACGGCGTCACCCTGGCCGCCAACGAACGGGAACTCGATTCGGTGGGCCAGTGGCTGCGCGATTACCAGGACGCCATGCAAGTGATGGGAGGCCGCGGCGTGGCCCTGGGCACCGATATGAATGGCTTCTCGCCCCAGATTCCCTCGGCCTCCGCCGCGCCGCGCTACCCCATCACGGTGGCGTCGCGCATGGGATTAGCGCCGCTCGGGAAGTTCCGCATGGGATCGCGCGTGTACGACTTCCAGAGCGGCGGGCTGGCCGACTACGGCATGCTCCCGGATTTTCTGCAGGCCGTGAGCGAGCGGCGCGGCCTGCGTCCCGAGCCGGCCCTCGATGCCGTGTTCCGTTCCGCCGAAGACGTGGTGGAGATGTGGGAGAAGGCCGAAGCAGCTTCGGCGCCTGATATAATAAGACCGTCCCCGCGGGAGTAACTCAATGGTAGAGTCACAGCCTTCCAAGCTGTTGGTTGCGGGTTCGATTCCCGTCTCCCGCTCCATGCTTCCACCGCTATAGCCTTTCGATCACGGTAGCGTTGGCCAGCCCCCCGCCTTCACACATGGTCTGCAGCCCGTAGCGTCCCCCCGACCGGCGCAGCTCGTGCACCAGCGTGGTCATCAGCCGCGCGCCGCTCGCGCCCAGCGGATGTCCCAGGGCCACCGCGCCGCCGTTCACGTTCACCCGCGCCAGGTCCGCGCCGGTTTCGCGCTGCCACGCCAGCACCACGCAGGCGAAGGCTTCGTTAATCTCTATGAGGTCGATATCCGCCAGGCTCAGCCCGGCGCGCGCCAGCGCCTGGCGCGTCGCGGGAATGGGGGCCGTCAGCATGATCACCGGATCCTCGCCGGCCAGCGCGAAGGCCACGAAACGCGCCATGGGCCGCATCCCCAAACGTTCCGCCGTGCCGCGTTCCGCGATCAGCAGCGCCGCCGCCCCGTCGCTGATCTGCGAGGAATTGGCGGCCGTAATCACGCCGTCGGGCCGGAACGCCGGCTTCAGCGCCGCCATCTTTTCCAGGGTGGTATCGGCCCGGATGCCCTCGTCGCGGGTCATTTCCCCAACCGGCGCGATTTCGTTCGCAAAGCGCCCCTCCGCGGTGGCCCGCGCCGCGCGCCGGTGGCTCTCCAGGCTGAAGGCATCCAGTTCCTCGCGCCTGATCCGCCAGCGCGCGGCGATCGTTTCGGCGCTCATCCCCTGGTGAAAAGGAGTGTTGTGGTATCGCTTGGTCACCTCGGGGCCAAAGGGCGCGCCGGGCCCCGCGCCGCTCGCGCCCATGGGCACGCGGGTCATCGATTCCACCCCGCAGGCGATGGCGATGTCGTAGGCCCCCGCCATCACGCCCTGCGCCGCGAAGTGCGCGGCCTGCTGGCTCGAGCCGCACTGGCGGTCCACCGTCACGCCGGGCACCGATTCCGGGAAACCGGCCGCCAGCACCGCGTTGCGGGCCACGTTGAACGCCTGCTCACCGGCTTGCCCCACGCATCCCGCGATCACATCCCCGATCAGCGCCGGGTCGAGGCCGTTCCTGCGCACCAGCGTTTGCAAGGTGTGGCCCAGCAGATCCACGGGATGCCAGTCTTTCAGACCACCGTCCCGCCTGCCCACCGGCGTGCGTACGGCATCCACAATCACGGCTTCGCGCATGCTCAGGATGATACTCCGCGCGGCGGACGCGCGTCAAACGCCGAACACCAGCGGCTTGCCGTGTTCCAACCGCAGGTAGCGCACCTCGGGCGCGCGCAGCGCCAGCGACGCGCGGAATTGTCCCGGATCAACGGCGTTGTCCGCGAACATGTCGTAGTGGCAGGGAATCGCGGCCTTGGGATGAATCTGCGCCGCCAGTTGCGCGGCCTCGTAATGCGAAAGGTTGTTGAAGCCGCCGTTGATGCAGGTGATCATCAGGTCCGGCCGGTGCTTGCCGGCCGAGGCCAGCAGCTCCGTATAATCGGTGTCGCCCGTCATGTAAACCCGCGGCCCTTTGCCGAACTGGAACACGAAGCCCATGTGGTTCAGGTCCGTGGCATCGGTGGGCAGCGCGAAGGCGCCGTGGAGGGTCACATCGCGGAACTCCAGTTCGCAGCACGGCCAGGCCGGCACGATGCGCCCGCTCTCCACGCCTTGCGCCCGAAACACCTCGCAACTGGGATGCGGCCCGATGAACTGGGTGGTGTCCTTGTGGCGCAGATGCCCGATGGTGGCCGGGTCGGTGTGGTCCTGGTGATTGTGCGTGCACGCGAACAGGTCCACGTCCAGTTCCTCGGGCGGCACCAGGATAGGCGCCTGGCGCTCCAGGTTGATGCCCGCATCGGCGTAGGCCCCGGCGCAGGAATTGGTCAGGTAGAGATCCGTCGCCAGCAGCGTGCCCTCGGCGGTCTTGAAGATGTAGCCGTTCTGGCCGAGCCACCAGATGGCCACCGTGTGGCGCGCCACGGGGAACTCGCGGATCTCCTGCATCAGGCTCATCAGCCAACATTGTGTCAAGCCGCGCGGACGCTTGCAAACGCCGCGCGCGTTGCGCAAAATTGAGAGCATGCCCATTCCGCTCGACGTGCTGCGCGTGGTCTTGGGGCTGTTATGCCTGTTGTTCGCGCATTATCTGGGGCGGTCGATCGTGCGCGTGCGGCGCGGCCAGCGCGCGCGCGGCCTCTACGGCTGGCTGGTCCGCACCGCCATCTCGGGCGGGGCCATCCTGTGGAATCGCGGCCTGGACGGCATCTCCATCGCCGCCTTCACCCTGGCGGCGGCCTCGCTGGTGGTGGGGGTGTGGGAGGAGCAGCGCCCCAAAAAGCAGGAGGATCTTACCAGGGAGATCTTCGGCGGCTAGCGCTGCCGCGCCTCTTCAGGTCCCGTGCGGCAGCCGCCCTTCGTATCGCCCTGTCCCCGTCCATCCAGTCTGCCACACTGCGGCTCTTTCAGAACCGCGTGACCTCCGTGAAGTGGAAGCCGCGCACCTTCATGGCGGGAACCACCATGTCGAAGGCCTCTTCGCCGGAAGCGCGCACCGCCGCCGACAGCGCTTCCACGTTCGACAGCATCTCCGGCAAGCCCTGGTTGAAGCGGAAGTTGCGCACCCCGCCCGCGATCTCGCCGCCCTCGATCAGGAACGTGCCGTCGCGCGTCATGCCCGTCATGATCTTCTCGTACGGGTCCACTTCGCGGATGTACCACAGGCGCGTCACCAGGATGCCGCGTTCGGTGGTGGCGATCATCCGCTCCACCGTGGTCCCGCCGCCGGCGATGGCGATGTTCATGGGCGCTTCGCCGAATTCGTTGGGCAGCGGGAAGCCATGGCCGGTGGGCCGGACGCCCGCCGTAACCGCGGCCTGGCGGCAATACGCCACCTCGCGCACCACGCCCTTCTCCACCAGCGTCAGCCTTTGCCGCGGCAGACCTTCGCCGTCGAACGGCGCGCCGGCCTGCAGCGGATGGCAGGCGTCGTCGTGGATCGTGATGTTGTCGCCGAACAGCTTTTCGCCGATGCGGTCGCGCAGGAAACTGCGCCCGTCGGCGATGGCCGTGGCGCTGAAGTCGCCGAACATCTGGCCCACCAGGTCCAACACCGCGGCCGGTTCCAGAATCACGGTATAGGCGCCGGGCGGCAATTCCGCGGGGGCGCGCGAAGCCGCCGCCTTGTGCGCCGCGGAGCGCGCCATGCCCGCGCAATCCAGGGCGCGGTGATCGCAGGCGCTGCCCTTGGCCCAGCCCGAGCTGTCCGCCGCCATGGCCGTGATCGAAAAGTTCGCCATGGTCTCCGGATAGTAGGCGAACACGCCGCGCGAATTCGCAATCGCCAGCGCCGCTTCCGCCGTCGAGTAGATGCCCGCCGCGGTCAGGCCGGCCGCTTCCGCCATCTCGATGGCGCCCGCCACGGCCCGCGCCCGATCCGCGGGAGACACGCGCGCGGTGGCCGCGTGCCAGCGCGCCACCTCCGGCGCGGGCGCGGCCTCGGCCATCGGCGGCAGATCGGCATCCGGCTCCTGCAAGCGGGTCAGCCCTACGGCTTCCTCCACCACCTCCCGGATGGACGCCTCCTCCAGCCGGTTGGTGGTGGCGCGCGCCGTGCGCCCCTCCATCTGCACGCGCACCGAAAGTTGCCCGCTGCGCTCCGCCACGTTCTGATGGATGGCGTTGTTGGCGAACCGCGTCAGCGCGCCGGCCCCCGCCATGATGGTCGCCTCGGCATCCGCCGCGCCCAGCGCGCGCGCGGCGCTCAGCACCCGGCCGAAAAGCGCCTGGCACTCCGCCGCGTCAATCGGCATACGCGCTCCCTACCTTGATCCCGCGGAACCGCGCCGGACTGGCGCCGTGGCCCGTGCCCATGATCTGTTCCGGCTGCCCCTTGCCGCAGTTCGGCGTGCCCCACAGGGTCCAGTGCTCCCGCCCCGCGATGGCCGCGCACGCATTCCAGAATTCCGTGGTGATGCCGCTGTAACTCGGATTCTTCAGCATGCGCGCGCGCTTGCCCTTGCGTATCTCCCAGCCGATCTCGCAGCCGAACTGAAAGTTGTAGCGCTTGTCGTCGATCGACCAGCTTCGGTTGGTCTCCATGTAGATGGCGTGGTCCGTGCCGCCGAAAACTTCGTCGAGCGGCTGCTCGCCGGGCAGCAGGCTCACGTTGGTCATGCGGATCAGCGGCAGCCGCGGCCAGCCGTCGGCCCGCATGGTCCCGTTGGAGCGCGCCGCGCCCGTAGCCGCCGCCGTTTCGCGGCTGGTCATGAACCCCGTGAACAGGCCCGCGCGGATGATGTCCGTCGCCTGCGCCGGCACGCCTTCGTCGTCAAAAGCAAACGTGCCCAGGCCGGGACCGTGCTCCGGCCGCGCATCGCACACCACGTTTACTATCTCCGATCCGTAACGCAGCCGGTTCAGTTGATCCAGCGAAAGAAAGCTCATGCCCGCGTAGTTGGCCTCGCTGCCCAGCACCCGGTCCAGCTCGATGGGGTGGCCGATGGATTCGTGGATCTGCAGCCCCAATTGCGAGCTGTCCAGGATCAGGTCGAATTCGCCTTCCGGACACTGCTCCGCGCCGTGCAGCGCCACGGCCTCTTCCGCGATGCGCGCGGCGTTCCCCACCAGGTCCCACTCCTCGATCAACTCGTATCCCTTGAGCTGATGCTGCCCGCCGAACGAATTCGGGTACGAGCGCTTCTGAATCTCGCCGTCTTTGTAAGCCAGCGCCGCGTAGCCCACGCCGCTCAGGTAGCGCGTCTGATCGATCAGGCTGCCGGCCGACGACGCGAACACCTGGCGGTGGCGCTCGAAGCTCATGGCGCCTTCGGCCAGCGTCACGCCCGGATTGCGGCGCAGTTCGCGATCCACCTCCAGCAGCACCGTCACGTTGCGGTCCACCGGGATGCTGAACGGATCGATGCGCACCGGCGAAACCCAGGTCGCCTCATGCTTGTCCTCGGGCGCCAGGGTGACGTCGCGTTTCTTGGCGATGCCGCCCGCGCGCGCGATGTCCAGGGCCAGCGCCGCCGCGGCCTGCACCCCGCCGCGCGTCAGATCGTCGGTGGCGGCGAAGCCCCAGCAGCCACCCGCCAGAACCCGAATCGCCACCCCCATGGACACGGAGCTCGAGACATGCCCAACCTTGCCGTTTTTGGTGGAAACCTGGCGGTCGCGGATCTCCACCACGCGCGTATCCGCGTAGGATACGCCGCGCCCGAGCGCCGCGTCCAGGCCTTCCAGGGCCAGTTGTTTCATGGGAGCGTCTACAGGTCTACGCTACCATTGCGCCGCCGCGGAATGGGAACCCGGCCTGGCGGCGCCTCTCCTGGGCCGCGCCCGAGGCCGCGCCTCAGCCCTCTTGGCGCGCCGCCCCGCGCCTGATAGTATATGGCTTAAAACCTATGCGGCTACGCGTACTGGGAATCGTGCTGGCGGGGGGCAAGGGTACCCGCCTTTATCCGCTCACCAAGGAACGCGCCAAACCCGCGGTCCCCTTCGGCGGCAAGTATCGCATCATCGATTTCGTCCTGAGCAATTTCATCAACTCGGGCATCTACTCCATCTACGTGCTCACGCAGTTCAAGAGCCAGTCGCTGCTCCAGCACCTCAGCGAGGGATGGCAGTTCGGCGGCCTGCTGAAGACCCAGTTCGTCATCCCGGTGCCGGCCCAGATGCGCTCGGCCGGCGAAACCTGGTATCAGGGCACCGCCGACGCCATCTACCAGAACATCAACCTGGTGGAACAGGCCGATCCGCACGTGGTGGCCATTTTCGGCGGAGATCACATCTACCGCATGAATATGACCAGCATGATCGAGTATCACGAGCAGAAGAGCGCCACCGTGACCGTTGCCGCCATCCCCGTGGACAAGAAGTTCGCTTCCGAATTCGGCGTCATCGAAGCCGCGCCCGACGGCCGCGTCGTCGCATTTCACGAGAAGCGCGCCGACGCCCCCACCATCCCCGGCGATCCCGACCGCGTCTACGCCTCCATGGGCAACTATATTTTTTCCACCCGCACCCTGCTGCGCGAGTTGTACGAGGACGCCTCCAACGAAGCCAGCTCGCACGATTTCGGACGCGACATTCTGCCCAAACTGGCCGGCAACTCCGAGATTTACGCCTACGACTTCCATAGCAACCGCATCCCCGGCGATGGGGCCGAAAGCGCCGCCTACTGGCGCGATGTCGGCACCATCGAAGCCTACTACGACGCCAACATGGACCTGCGCTCCGTGAAACCGGCGCTCAACCTCTACAACCGGAAATGGCCCCTGCGCACCGCCAGCTATCCCGAGCCGCCCGCCAAGTTCACCTTCGACGAGGAGAACCGCCGCGGCGAAGCCATCGACTCCATCTGCTCCGGCGGCTGCATCCTCTCCGGCGGCGCGGTCAAGAATTCCGTGCTCTTCCGCGGCGTCAGGGTGCACGCCGGCGCGCTCGTGGAAGACTGCCTGATCCTGGACAACTGCGACATCGGACGCCGCGCCCGCGTGCGCCGCGCCATCCTCGACAAGAACGTGCGCGTGCCCGCCGACGCCTGCATCGGCTACGATCTGGATCACGACCGCCGCTATCACCACGTTACCGAGTCCGGCATTGTGGTGGTGGAGGGCAATCGCTCCGAGGTCGACGTCTCCCACCTGGTGGTGTAGGCGAAGCGCCGCCATCATGGAACAATTCGTTATCGCCTGGATCTCGCACTATGGCTACCCGGCGATTTTTTGCCTTCTCATGCTCGGCATCGTCGGCCTCCCCGTGCCCGACGAGACCTTGCTCGCCTTCACCGGTTACCTGATCTTCAAGGGCCATCTGAAACCGGTCCCGGCCTACGCCACGGTGCTCGCCGGCACGATGTGCGGAATCACCCTGAGCTATACGCTCGGGCGGACTTTCGGGCTGGCGCTGATCCACCGCTTCGGCAAGTACGTCCACCTCACCGAAGACCGCCTGGCCAAGGCCCACCGCTTCTTCGAGCGCGTGGGCCACTGGAGTCTCACCTTCGGCTACTTCATTCCCGGTGTCCGCCATGTCACCGCCTACGCCGCCGGCGTCTCCTCCACGCCTGCGCACGTTTTCGCGCTATTTGCCTACCTGGGCGCGCTGCTGTGGTCCGCTACCTTCGTGCTGCTGGGTTACTATCTGGGCGACCGCTGGCAGGTGGTGTCCGAGCGCATTCATCATAACCTGGTCCTGTCCGCCGCCGCCCTGGGCGTGCTCCTGCTGCTGTTTCTGCTATGGCGCAAGTGGCGCGCCCGGCCATCTTGAGCGCCGGTCCCGTGACCTGCGCTGTTGTCCTGTTATGCTGGGTAACGGCGGCTCCCTATGGCGCAAAAAGCGACGCCGGTGCAGTTGCAGCCGGAGACCTTGAACGCCTTCGACGCGTACATCCGGGAGGCTGAGGCCGCCATGGACCAGACCCTGCGCTCCGGCGCCTTCCTTTGGTCCGATGGCGATCCCGCGCGCGCCCGCAAGGTGAGCCAGGGCGCTATCGCCGCCGAACCCTGGGCAGCCAAGAGCCCCCTCAAAGTGCCCGCCGGCTTGATCCACGATTGGATCGGCGCCGCCTTCCTTCCGGGCGCCACGCTGGCCGGCGTGCTGGCCTGCATCCAGGCCTACGACAATCACCGCAACATCTACCAGCCCGACGTCATCGAATCCCACCTGGTCGCCCGGCAAGGCGACGACTTCAAAATCCGCCTGCGCATCCTGAAGAAGAAGATCATCACCGTGGTGCTGGACACCGATCATGACGTGCATTACTTCGCCGTAGACGGCACGCGCTGGGGCTGCCGCTCGTACACCACCCGCACCGCCGAAGTGGACCACGCCGGCCAGCCCGGCGAAATCGTCCATCCCCCCGACACCGGCTACGGTTTCCTGTGGCGCCTCAATTCCTACTGGCGCTTCGAGGAGCGCGGCGGCGGCGTCTTCGCCGAGTGCCGGGCCATCTCCCTCACCCGCGACATCCCCGCGGTGCTGCGCCTGGTGATCGACCCCATCGTGCGCAGCTTGCCCCGGGAGGCCCTGATTCACACCCTCCAGGCCACCCGCGGCGCGCTTTGCGGAAATCCCGATGCGCCCGCTACAACGCGCTAAGCTCAAACCAATGCCCACCAACCTGCTGGCGCGCCTGGAAGATTGTAAGTCACGGTTTGGCGAGGCGGATGCGCGCTTGCGCCGCCTGCTGGCCGCGGCGGCCCGCCATGATTTCACGGATGCCGCCTCTCTCGTCCGCCTGCACGAGTGCCTGCTCTTTTTCCGCGCCTATCCCGCCAGCGCCGCCGTGATGCGCCAGGCCGGCGCGGCCCTGTTTTCCTTCGCGCGGCGGCTGGCCGGCGTGCCCGACCTGTCCCCGTTTGAGGAACCCGAGGTCTCCGGCATCGCCGGAACGTCCCTGTCCGCGGTCTTCAGCTACGACGTGGCGCGCCAACTCGCCGCCCGCTATCCGCGCTCCATCGAGATCGATTGGGGATACTACGAGCACGCCGAAAGGCTCGGCCCCGTGCTGCGCCGCTTCCTGCCCCTGGTGAACGAGGATTGGCCCGTGGAGGCGCACGTGCCCTTCCGCGCCTGGGTGGATGCCGCGCGCCCCCGCCGTTCCAGCGGGCTCGCCTGGCTGCTGGATCGCATCGCCGCGCTGCCCCTAAGCCCGCGCGAACGCGCCGATCTCTACGAATCCCTCGACCTGCTTCTCGCCTGGCGCATTGGCGCGGCGCACACCAGCCGCTCGCGCATGCGCCTGCCGGCGGGCAAGCCATTCTTTCACACCGGGCCGCTCATCCGGCGCGGCGCTGTGTCCCTCGCCGCGGAGCTGAACGCCCCTCCCTTGCCCATCGTGCGGCTCCCGCCGCGGGAGGCGCGCAAGACCCTCGCCCTGATTCTGGACACCTCCGCCATGCGCTATCGCGAGCTGTATGGCTTCACCCATCCCGACGCCGGCCGCGTCTACCGCGCGGATGCCGGCCGTGGCGTCCGGATCGTCTTCTTCGGAGTGCCGCCGGAATGGCGCCTGCCGCTGCGCGCTTACCACGCCGGAATGTTTTTCAAGAATGGCGTGCCGGCCGGCTACGTCGAGGTGCTGTCGCTGTTCGAGCGCGCCGAAGTGGGCTTCAACCTCTACTACACCTTCCGCGAGGGAGAGTCCGCCTGGCTCTACGCCCGCCTCCTGCGCCTCTTCCGCCAGGTTCTGGGAGTCACTTGCTTCTCCGTGGATCCTTATCAGGCCGGGCTGGAAAACCGCGAGGCCATCGACTCCGGCGCGTTCTGGTTCTACCGCAAGCTGGGCTTCCGTCCCCTGGACCCCGCCGCCGCCCGGCTGGTCGCGCGCGAAGAGAGCCGCATGCGCCGCGCGCCCGGCTACCGCAGTTCCCGGCGGACGCTCGAGCAGGTGGCCCGCTCGTACCTGCTCTACGAGGCCGCCGATACCCACGGCCAGTGGGACCGCTTCCGGGTCCGCAACCTGGCCCTGAAATGCGCGGCCGTCTCCGCACCCGAGCTGTTCCGGCGGATCTCCCGGCCTTTCGCCGAAGACGAACGCCTGGCCGTCGAAGCCATCCTGCGCGCCAAGCAAGGCCCCGCCGAGAGCCGCTACCTGCGCCTGATGCAGCGTCACCCGCGGTTGCGGGCCGCCCTCATCGCCTTGGGATCGTAGGATCCGTCATGGCCCGCCGTGCGGCCTCGCGTGTACAATGTCCCCATGAGAACTACCGTTCTAGCCGTACTCGCCCTGTGCGCGCCCGCGGCCGCCTCCGCCCAACCCGGAACCTGCGCCGGCATGAGTCTCGGCCCCCTCGCCTCGCTCAACGGCTTCGTGCCGTTTCCCGCCGATAACCCGTGGAACACCAACATCGCTAATGCGCCGGTCGATCCCAACTCCGCGAATCTCATCGCCTACATCGGCGCGGGCGTGACCTTGCACCCCGATTTCGGCGCCGGCCTCTACGCCGGACAGAGCATGGGCATTCCCTATCAGATCGAGGCCGGCACGCAGGCCAAAGTCCCGGTAAAGCTCACCGCGTATCCCGCTCAGAGCGATCCCGGCCCCATGCCTGTCCCAGCCAATGCGCTCATCGAAGGCTATCCCAAGCCCGGCAACGGCGACCGTCACGTGCTGGTGCTCGATCAGGGCGGCTGTTGGCTCTACGAGTTGTATCACGCATCCATCAAGAACGGCGCGTGGTCCGCGGGCTCCTCGGCCATCTGGGACATGACCATCGACGAGCAGCGCCCCTACACCTGGACCTCCGCCGACGCCGCCGGCCTGCCCATCTTCCCCGGCCTCGCCCGCTACGACGAAGTCGCCGCCGGCGCCATCCGCCACGCCCTGCGCTTCACCGTCCCCACCACCCGTCAGGCCTTCACGCCGCCCGCTTCCCATTGGGCGTCCAGCGTGACCGGCGCCGATGCGCCGCCCATGGGCATGCGCCTGCGCCTCAAATCCAGCTTCGATATCTCGGGTTTCTCGCCCGCCAACCAGGTCATCCTCACCGCGCTGCAACAATACGGCATGATCCTGGCCGATAACGGCAGCGCCATCTACATCAGCGGCATGCCCGACAGCCATTGGAACAACAACGACCTCGGCAACCTGAAAAGCATTACCGCTTCGAACTTTGAAGTGGTGCTGATGAACCCCGTCTACACGCCGGCCAACGTGCCCACCGGACCCGGACCCGTGGTGGCGAGCTTCACCGCCAACCCGCTTACGGTGAGCGCCGGGCAGCCGGTTACATTAAGCTGGAGCGTGACGGGCGCGATCTACAACATCGTCAGCCCGCAGGCCGGACCGGTGCGCGGCTCGAGCGTGGTGGTGGTCCCGTCCGCCTCCACCACCTACGTGCTGTACGCCACCAATCAATACGGCCGCGCAACCGCCAAAGTGACCGTGACCGTGCAGTAGCCGCCGGGACACTCGCCCCGCCCCATGCCCGCCTCATGAAGGTCTCCATCATCATCCCGGTGTACAACGAATTCCCCACCTTCAGCCAGGTTCTGGAGCGCGTGCGCCAGGCCCCCTTGCCGGCGGGCTGCCTCAAGGAGATTGTCGTGATCGACGACGGTTCCACCGACGGCACCGCGCAAATGCTCGCCGGCGTCGTCCATCACAGAATCCGCCACTCCGGCAAGGGCTCGGCCATTCGCACCGGCATCGGGCTGGCCACCGGCGATATCGTGCTCATCCAGGATGGCGACCTCGAATACGATCCCAACGACTACGCCCACATCCTGGAACCCATCGTGGCCGGCCGGGCCGATATTGTTTATGGCTCGCGCTTCCTGGGCAAGCCCGTGGCCATGGCGCTCGCCAACCGCATCGCCAACCGGGTGCTGACCATGGTGGCCAACCTGCTGTACTCCGCCCGCCTCACCGACGAAGCCACCGCCTACAAGGCCTTCCGCACGGACGTGCTGCGCGGCATCCCGCTCGAATGCCGCCGCTTCGAATTCTGCCCGGAAGTGACCGCCAAGGCGCGCCGCCTGGGCTACCGCATCCAGGAAGTGCCGGTCGGCTACAACGCCCGCGGCATCGCCGAAGGCAAGAAGATCCGCGCCCGCGACGGCTGGGAAGCCTTGTGGACCCTGCTGAAGTGGCGCTTTACGCCGCTAAAGGGCGTCGCGCATAAATCTTCCTGACTTTCCCCGGCGTTCTGCGTATAATGCCTCAGGCCAGCCGCACTGCTAATGTGCCAAATGGACGTCCTGCTCCTGCAACACCGGCGTACCGGTGACGCGTGCGTAGAGCACGTCGGGATCAAGGTCGGCTCCGTTCGGCCAAGCTACAGTGCCCAACTCCGGATCGACACTGACCTGCGCAAAGTAATCGGGGTCGCGCAGCGGTCCGAAGACTCCGCGAAAGCTGAGATGGGGCGCGAGATCGACCACGCCCTCAACGCCGTCCTCGAATCGAAGATGCAAGCGAAAATCGCCAAGCGGCTTTGCGGCAACGATGTCCTTCAACATGATCTACTCCAGCGGCGCAATGGGCCTGAGCTTCGCTTCGGCCCTCGCCAGGTTCCAATCCTCGGCCAACTCCGCGCGATGCAACTCCGCCCACTCCGTCACCAAGCCAAGCACGCGGGGCGAAAGCTGCCCTCTCAACAGGGCCAGTGTTTCGATCGCGATCAGAATAATTCCGAAGAACCGGCTGATCTCGGGCATGCCTCAAGCATCTTTTCGCGGGGCCCGTTGGCCTCTGCCTTCGATCGTATCAGGAACGCGGGCAAGCCGCCCGCCCCGTCCCTTGCTATCCTGTACGGTGGCATCCAAACCAACTGCCGAAAGGAGAAACTCCAAGTGAGAGTCGGCGTATTCACCGCCTTGCTGGCGCAACTTTCTCTCGACGATGTTCTCAAGAAGCTCAAGACCATCAGCGTCGATACCGTGGAGCTCGGAACCGGCAACTATCCGGGCGATCCCCATTGCAAGCTGTCCATGCTGGACAGCAAAACCGAGCTGAACGAATTCAAGAAGAAGCTGGCGGACAACGGAGTCTCCATCAGCGCCCTGAGCTGTCACGGCAATCCCCTGCATCCGGATCAGGAGCGCGCCAAACACGATCAGGAAATCAGCCGCAAAACCATCCGCCTCGCCGAGAAGCTGGGCGTCCCCGTGGTCATCGACTTCTCCGGCTGCCCGGGCGACTGCGAAAAATCCAAGTGGCCCAACTGGGTCACCTGCCCGTGGCCGCCGGATTACCTGGAAATCCTCAAGTGGCAGTGGGAAGCCAAGGTGACGCCCTACTGGACCCGGCAAGGCAAGTTCGCCGCGGACCACGGCGTGAAGATCGCCATCGAGATGCATCCCGGCTTCGTGGCCTACAGCCCGGAAACCATGCTGAAGCTGCGCGCCATCGCCGGGCCGTCCGTGGGCTGCAATTACGATCCCAGCCACATGTTCTGGCAGGGCATCGATCCCATCGCCGCCATCCGCGTGCTGGGCGACGCCATCTTCCACGTGCACGCCAAGGACACCCAGATCTACGAACGCAACCTGCCCCTCACCGGCGTGCTGGACACCAAGTCCTACACCGACGAGCGCAACCGCGCCTGGATCTTCCGCACCTGCGGCTACGGCCACGGCGCCGGCTGGTGGAAGGAGTTCGCCTCCACGCTGCGCATGTTCGGCTATGATTACGTGCTCTCCATCGAGCACGAGGATAGCCTGCTCTCGCCCGAGGAAGGGCTGCGCAAAGCCGCCGAATTCCTGAACGGCATCGTCATGAAGGAGCAGCCCGCCGCCGCCTGGTGGGTGTAACCCCATGCGCTTCGCTCTGCTGTTGGCCTGCGCGGGTTCGCTGTTCGCCCAGTTCCGCGCGGGCGCTTTCAAAACCGTCATCAGCCCGCCGCTCCAGGACCGCCCCCCGGTCTACATGGCGGGCTTCGGACACAACCGCGTGGCCGCCACCGTGCACGACGACCTCTACGCGCGCTGCCTGGCCTTCAGCACCGGCCGGCGGCCGCTGGTGATGTGCGAGGTCGACCTCATCGGCTTCTTTCGCGACGATGTGCTGCGCGTGCGCGCCAAGGTTCCCGCGGCCGACGTGGTGGTGGCCTCCACGCACGTGCATGAAGGCCCCGACACCATGGGACTGTGGGGCCCTTCGGTGAGCCAGTCCGGAATCGACAACGCCTACAACAGCTTCGTCGTGGATCGCATCGCCGAAGCCGCCCAGGGCGCTCTGGCCGCGCTCCAACCGGCCACGCCCGCCCTCGCCGTGGTGCACAGCGCGGAACTCGATACCTTCATCGACGACGACCGCCCGCCCGTGGTCCACGATCCGGACCTGATCGTCCTCTCGCTCACCGGCAAGGGCGGCCAGCCCATCGCCACCGCCGTGAATTGGGCCAACCATCCCGAAACCCTGGGATCGCGCAACAAGCAGATCAGCGCCGACTATCCGGGCTTCTTCTACAAGCGCCTGGAAGCCCGCCTGGGCGGCATGGCGGTGTTGTGGAACGGCGCGGTGGGTGGCATGCAATCGCCCCTCGGCGCGAAAATCGCGGACCCGCTCACCGGGCACGTCGCTGCCGAGTCGAGTTTCCGCAAGACCGAAATCCTCGGCCAGCGCATCGCGGACATGGCCGCCGATGCGGTGCGTTCGGCCAAGCCCGTGCGCATCGATAAGGTCGTCTTTGCCGAGCGCACCATCGCCATTCCGGTGGCCAATCGCGGCTTCCAGATGGCCGCCGCGGCCGGCCTGTACAAGGGCCGCAAACAGACCACCGCCGGCGGCGACACCACCACTTCCGTGGGCCTCATCCGCATGTCCGGACACGGGCCCGTGCTCGACATCGCCCTGGTGCCTGGCGAGATGTACCCCGAGCTCAGTGTGGGCGGCGTGGAACGCTACCCTGGCGCCGACTTTCCCGATGCCCCCATCGAGCCCCCCATCAAGCCCATGCTGCACGCCCCCTTCCGCATGCTGATCGGCTTGGCCGACGACGAAATCGGCTACATCATCCCCAAGGTGGAGTGGGACGAGAAGCCGCCCTACCTCCAGAACGCCAAAAAGGCGTGGTACGGCGAAGAAAACTCCGTCGGCCCGGACGCCGCGGCGCGCATCGCATCGGCCATCCAGGACCTTGCGGCGCATTGATCCCGCCGCATGCCGCAGTGGGCGGCCGCCGCTGCTTCAAGCTACCTTGATCGCCCTTACCGTACGCGCGATCTTACCGTCCGCCTTGCGTTCGGCCATGCGCCACCACGATCTCGTTCAGCCGGGCCTTCCGGGATGCGGCGCCGCTCTAATACTTCGGCACGGACCGGTCCACCGTGTCGCTCCAGGCCAGGATGCCGCCCCGCATGTTGCGCGCCCGGAAACCGTTCTTCTTCAAGAAGTCCACCGCCCTGGCGCTGCGCATGCCCACTTTGCACATCGCCACGATCTCGGCCGTCTGGTCCAGCTCCTGCAAACGCCTGGGCAGTTCCCCGAGCGGGATCAGCCGCGCGTATGGAATGCGGCAGATCTGGTGTTCGTGCGGCTCGCGCACGTCGATCAGCACGAACGGGTAGCCCCGGTCGATTCGCGCTTTCACCTCGGCCGGATCGATCTCGCCGTCTACCGCAACCGGCGGCGGCGTGGCCCCGCAGAACTGCTGGTAGTCGATCAGCCTGGTCACCGTGGGATGCTCGCCGCACACCGGGCAGTCCTTGTTCTTGCGCAGCTTCAATTCGCGGAAACGCATCGCCAGCGCATCGTACAGCAGCAGGCGCCCCACCAGCGGCTCGCCCGCGCCCAGAATCAGCTTCACCGTCTCGGTGGCCTGCACCAGCCCGATGGTCCCCGGCAAAATGCCCAGCACCCCGCCTTCGGCGCAGCTCGGCACCAGCCCCGGAGGCGGCGGCTCCGGATACAGGCAGCGGTAGCACGGCCCGCCCCGGTACGCGAACACCGTCGCCTGCCCTTCGAAACGGAAGATCGAGCCATACACGTTGGGCTTGCCCAGCAGCACGCAGGCGTCGTTCACCAGGTAGCGCGTGGGGAAGTTGTCGGTCCCGTCCACCACGATGTCGTAGTCTTTCAGAATCTCCAGCGCGTTCTCGCTCGTCAGCGCCACGTCGTGCTTGTCGATCCGCACCAGCGGATTGATCTCGCGCATGCGGTCGGCGGCCGAATCCAGCTTCTTGCGGCCCACGTCGCTGGTGCCGTGGATCACCTGCCGTTGCAGGTTGCTGAAGTCCACCACGTCGAAGTCCACCAGCCCGATCCGGCCCACTCCCGCCGCCGCCAGGTACAGGCCCAGCGGCGCCCCCAGCCCTCCCG
>VFSW01002108.1_pt1 | contig 30158 bp, 58 predicted proteins | sample 5358111 | NCBI WGS metagenome assembly VFSW01 (sample SAMN11554181, study PRJNA540505) | mine drainage metagenome | isolation source: sediment from site ElyBrook_90M | place: USA: Ely Copper Mine, Vershire, VT | collected 2017 | reverse complement strand
GGGCAGGGAGAATGGGAGGGATGTCCTCAATCTTGCTCTTGATGCCCCACCAATACAGGGCCTTGCCGGACCAACCGGCCCGTGCCGTTTCCTTGAACATCCCCTCATCGAGAAGGTCCAGATAGTCAATATGGCCCGTGATCCGGTTCCCGTTTAGGCCAACTTCCTTGAAGCCGAGCCCGACGAGATTCCTGCCCGCCCGTGGGTTATTGGGTTTGACCGCCCCATATAGCCGGTTGCAATCCGTGTCTGTGAAAATCTTGCGGATAGCTCTCCGCATCGCGCCTACCGCTTCCATCCCCCATGCTTCAGGTAGGAAGGCCGTTAGCCCAAGATACTGACCATCCCCCAGCGCCTCAGCCATCATCACGCCCTTACCGGGGACAACCAGCGTCCACATGAGTTCAATGGACTCAGTTGCATCAAGTTCGTGATTCCCGAACCAAATATGGGGCCGAACCTTCGGGTGGTTGATGACGGAGTTGATGAATGGCACATCAGCCTTGGTTGCGAGGTGCATCGGTTCACCGATTAATCCCTTCATATTAAGCCTTGATCTCCGTAATCCTGAAGGAAGAGGTGGCCGTTCCACCGAATACGCTTGCCCCGGCGTTGCCGTTGAGGGTAAAGGTTCCGGCAGTAGAACCGCCCACGTTCAACTTGAGCGTCGTGGCGGAAGTAGATGCCGCCGTGAACTGATAAACCAGTGTCAGGTGAACGTCTTGATTCGTGGCCGTGGTCTGCATTGAAATAGCGGACAGAGCATTTGCCGTAGCATCCTGAAATAGTGCCGCAATGACGTGTGCGGCTACCGAGTAAGCCCCGAAGATCGTGGTTTCAACCCGAATGGTGTTCCCAATAGCCGTAGGTGCGAAGGCTACCGAGAAGAAATTGGTTCCCTCGGTGGCCTGCGGGATGGTGTTATCAAATGGGATGGTGGTTGTCCCCGTTAGCGTGGCCTGTGTAATGACCCCATATGTCTTGACGACCGAACCCGAGCCCCCCGCCACTGGGGCCTGGAATGTGGCCGTTCCGCTCCCGGTCGCGGTTAGAACCTGTCCAACCGTAGCGGTAGATGCTCCCTTGGCTTCATGGAGGTAGGGATCGGTCTGTGTGGCATGATTAGGAAGCATTTAACACCCCGATAGATACTGTATCAGCACCCGTTATAATTGTGCTAGTCACATTAACCCCCATAAGCGCATATCCCAAGTTATCCGTGAGTATGCTACCGTCAGGTCCCATTAAAACCTCAATCTGGTGGTTGGCTCCCACCAATAGGTTCGCCGCTGAACCGGCAGCGCCCGCTGGGCCAGTTGCCCCCGTAGCTCCTTGCGGTCCAACCGACCCAGAAGATGAACCTAGAGACAGACCAGCGCCCCCGGAGGGCTGGGACTGCTGGATGACGGTTTGTATGGTCTGCGGGGTTTGCTTCTGGATAAGCTCAAGCGCCCGATTGAGGTCGGGCAGGGTGAGGTTAAGAACGCGATGGATGGTCAAGACGGACTCTGCATGTATTCGTAGGTAAATTCAACGGCCCTAACGTCAGCATCGCCACAAAACTCAACGTCAATCGTGTAACCGCGAGTCCCAATCGGAATCCCGAACCTGCGGTCCTTCGAGGGGGATTCGGTCATTGTAACCGTACCATCTGCAATCCACGTTCCGTCCACGTAGACCCGGACATAGAGTGTTCCCTTGCCGTGGAACTCGATCTGCTGGTAGCGTTTACGCCCAACGGGGTCACCGGCATCGTATTTGCGGTAATCGTTGACATTGTGTAGCGTTTGAGCGCCCGTCCTGATATGCAGGGGAACACGAGTGACGCCATAGGGCGAGGCGAAGCGATAGATTGAGCGGCCATTTAGCGTTACCGGCGCGGCGCTTTCTAACGTCGATTGGGCGGCGTAGAAGGTGTTGAAATTGTCTTGGACCTGTGCCATTTATCACCAAACAGAGGAATATTCGAGGATTCCGCTATTGCTACGCCACGCCCTGCCCGCTGCAAAGCATTTTTTGTACACGATCCCTGGGGTTAGCAGCGATGCGCCCGTGATCCATGATCCATCCGGCATGTGAAATACTGTAACGGAGTCGTCCTGGATAAGTGTCCCAGTGCATTGCCCACCGACATTAATTACCATATTATCTTGAGTTACAAGAAGCGTTTGGTGGTAATTGCCTGTCGCACTTCCGTTCTGAGAGGCCCATGGATAGAGTTCCGTATCATTAACAAAGGAGCCCGCGCCCTCGGTCCACGTAGCCTGAACCGAAGATGATCCACCCGTTACGAGAATCAACCTACCGTCATTCAGTTTGCTGATAGGGTTAGAACCACCGGGGAAATTGGTCGGACAGGTTGGCCCGGAAGACCATGTATTTGTTGTGTAATTGTAGAGATAGGTTGCGGTAGAATTGCTTTCAAAGGCAAACACATTCCCAGACGGTAGTGTAAACATTGTGTCGCAGTATGGGCACGCGCCCGTCACCGATGCAGACGACCACGCATCAAGAACCGGGTCATAAATCAGACCCGATGTTCCGGTGATGTTATTTGTCCCCAACACTAGCCATTTACCATTACCCATTTTTGTGCTGGGGGCACCGAGGCTACTTACGAGCTGAGGGGGATAAGCGGGGGTAGAATTGGGAGAAAGAGTGAAAATGCCCGTAGATGGGGCAAAGAAACCCGCCTGCCCACCTCCGCCAAGGATCAGTACTGAGCCCGAATTGGGGCCTGAATCTAGCAGAAAAGCCGCTACAGGCGTCCCCACGGTCCCCAATAGACTGGGGTATTCAGTCTTTGTCAGCGTGGTAGTATTGAAAACGACAATCGTTTGCGGCGTTTGGTAATCAAACACGTTGATAATAAGATTACCAGATACTATCAGGCTCATTTGCTGCGCCCCCAGGGAAGACCCGAACCCCGATGAGGCATCGGGCGTGATCTTCACCCCGGAGCTTGTCCAAGTGAATGTGGACCAATCCTTAACGGTGATGGTTTTTGATGCTGTTGCAACGCCGAGCGTTGTCGTATCGGTAGCCGTTATGGTAGCAACGTGGTTGCCGGGGGTAGCCCAAGTCTTAGCATACGTCGCCGTATTGGCGGTAGTGGTATCGTCAAATGCCCAGGCATAGGTGAACGTATCGAGAGGGGCTCCCGTGGTGGTTGCCAGAGCCGTATAGGTTAGGGCCTGATTGATCGGATAGCTCATAATGGGCTCGTAATGGTTACGGTCGTCGTTGGGGCCGAATTGTCGAACAAAACGTATGCGTTTTCAAACTCATCTACGTGCGCGTCTAGCGCCTTCATGCCAAGTGTAGAGATCGGAAGGCCAGGGATCTGGAGGTCGATCACAAAGGCTGTGTTAGCCGCGTAATCCGTTCCCGAGTAGAACAGGTAATACTTGCCCAAGTGGTAGAAAGACTTGATGTATTTGTTATACCCCTCGATGGTCCGGGTATTATCCAGTGTGAATGAATACTGATCCCCGCGAATACTCTCTTCCCCCGCCAAGTCGGCGTAATTACGGGTCATAATCGTGGGCATCCACCAGAACGGATAGGCTGTTCCGAGTCTGGATGGGGCCGTGAGGGTCGTTCCGGGGATTCGCATATCTGTCAGGCACTCGGCCTTCGACCCGTCGAAAAGCATGATGCCGCGCTTGGACAGATAGAGCAGTCCCTTGTCTGTCTTTTGCGGGGAATGGGGAGCAAAACAGCCATCTTCTGCATAGGTTTTAGACAGGCTCATTCCGGTTGGGGTGTTCCCATCAAGCCGGTAGATTGCGTCCTCACAGAGCACGATTAGGCCCTGTGCGAAGGATTGTAGGGAGGTTGGCTGATACCCAAGGGGAATGGAGAATGTATCGGGCCACGCATCGGGCTGAAGGGCTGGGGTCCACCTGACCGTGTGCCCGGAAATACCGAAGAGCATCCCATAATGGAGTTCGATTCCCGTTAGGCTAAGGGGCGCTTTGTTGTAGTCTACCTGCTGTAGGTTCTCAGTGTAATACGAGGTCGGTGTTCCGCCCAATGCCGAGGCGGGTTTGGCATCGGTATACGTAGTTTTGTCTAGCGTGATCTCATCCACCATCTGCCAAACACCGGCCTCGCTCCGATAGAGTCTCCAGCGCCAATAGTAGTTATTGTTGGGAATCCATTTAACGGTGGAGAAGGTTAGGGACGCGGTGGCAAGAAGGGGCACCGCAAAGGTAGTGGGGGATAGATAGCTGGCCTTGTAGAGTCCAGAAACCGTCTGCCCAGTCCCCGATCCCACCAAGTAGATCATGTCGCCATCAATCACGGCCCCAGTGGAGGTATAAGTAACTAGGGACTTAACTGGCTGAATAATGGCACCAAAAGGTAGTATGACCGCATTATAGAGCGTTGCTGTTCCGGTTCCAGCCCCTACCCCCGTAGCCGTGAAGTTGATCCCTACCGTGTTGGAAGCCGCTCCAATGAGCGTGAAGTTTGTGGTCCCTACCGATGTAATCGTATAAACCGCGCCGACAATGAAACTACCGGCAGTCGTCGCACCGGGAGTCGTCCCATCGGTAGGAACATTCAGGCCCTTAACCGCAAAATGATTGGCGTCCACACTGATGATGTCGTAAGTCTGCCCGTTCCATGTGGGATCCGCCGTGCCAGAGAAATACCCCTTATCGCCCGTCAGAAAGCCGTGGTTCACATAGTAGACGGTAACGGTCTGCGTGGCCTTGTTGTAAGTTGCCATCTGGCCACTTAGTGCCAGCGCGGGATAGGATGAAACGCTAGATGGGCAAGTCCCGGTTCCGGTCAAGGCAACCGTTACGCCACTGGAATCCGTCTGGTCGAAATAACCATCATTCAGATAGTCCCGCGTTAAGATACGCCCCTGAGCAGCGGTAATCTCCTGTGATGGTGTAGATAGACCGGACTCGTCATAAACCCCGTTCACATTGCGAAGATAGGAATAGACGTAGGTAAATGGTTGTATTTGGTCAAATTGGGTGGCGTTATCCCCAGATGCGGTTACGGCCCCGTTGTCGAGGTAGGTGAGGATTGCCGAAGAAACCTCTGCCAGCCGGTATTGCTCGGTCTGCGTCCCCTCGAAGACGATATACCCCGTGGCCTTTGGGACCGCACCCCACACAATCTTTACCGAGGCTCCCTTGTGCGACGTATCGGCAATGGTCACAGATATGGGGGCAGTGGGGGGCATGATGCCATCAGCCGTTTTCGCGGAAACTCGGTACAGTCTTTCCCCATCAGGGAGATTCCCGGTTCCATCATAGTTGATGGTGGCAGTTAATCCCGAAGGGGAAAGATCGGTTGTCTTCCCTACTCCGATTGGAACCTTTGGCCTAGCCGTCCCCAAAAGCGCCGTAACTCCGCCAATCGTTTTGGTCGGGTATTTGCCCTCTTCGGTCGTGTAGACTCTCTCGATGCCTCCAATATACTCACCAACGTGGTCCTGCCAGTTATCGGAGTGGAACCAGCGCCCGCGAAACGACCAAGATCGAGTTGTCGTAGATGGTGTTGCAAATTGCCACTCGGGGGCCTTGTACGACCGGGGTGAACCGGACCTCAGGTCGACGTTGTCAAGGATTGTTGCGAAACCTTCCGGTATGATGGCCTTATCGCCCACCACATTAATTCCCTTTTCAAAGGAAATCCGGTAAGTTTTGCTCACGACCTAGTCCCAATAATGAAGTAGCTCACATAGGTTGGGTAGATTGTTCCACCACGATCCTGTAGATACATCGCAAAAGACAGCGTTGTGAGTGGGTTAGCGGTTGCATAAAGGAAGGTATCGCCGTTGGAATCAGCTCTTCCACACGGCCAAACGGTAGAGTTACCGGCCACGCTGTTCCCAATCAACCCAATAAACCACTTACAATCGGCCTGATTTGCGGTAGTCCCGTCAGAATAGGTGGGGAGGGGAATCGTCTGCGGTGTTGCTGTCGTGAACTCAAGGATACCACTCGCCATGGCGATATTGGCCTTGACCGTGATCCCCGAAGTCGTGGAGGCAACCGCTTCGCTGATCTTGGGTGCAATGCTATTCAGGATGGTAGTAGAAGTGGTCGAAAGATCCGTAGAGGTTGCCAATGTCACGCCATTGAGCTTCGCGGTAGTCGTGAAGTTAGGGCTATCGTTCGGAGCCCAGCCAGTAGCACCCGCAACGTTCCCTGTCATCGTCCCGCCAGTTAGCGGGAGCATCCCCAGGTTGGGGCTGTTCACGCTGCCAACAAGAACCCAGGCCGTCGCGCTGCTATTGCTAACGTAGAAGTTGCCGGTGTCTGTAGCAACGAGATCATAACCCAAGACAGGGACGGGGAGAGCGCCCGTTCCAATATAGCGAGTTCCAGTTAGCGTGAAGGACATTTACATCTCCCGTTCGGCCTGAGTCCGAGTTACCTGCATCTTCGCGTCGAGAACTGGGTCTGCATACCCAATAAGCTGGTTGAACGTCTTCATGCGGGCATCTGCAAGCTGAAGGCTTTGCCCATCCCCGTCGAGATTAAGGAGCCACGAGGCCGCTGCGTACTTCAGGAACTCATTATGTGGGTCCGGGATTCTCGCATCTACGGTATCCGTGTTATTCGCAAGGTCTGCGGGCTTCTGGACATACCCGACCACCGCCGTATAGACCGGGCTAGGGATGGGGATGAGCTTGACCTTCGCACCAGACCAGAGAACCCAACGCTTCGGCGGGAATCCAGCCGTGGTCTGCGTCAAGGTCTGCCACGTATTGTTCCGCATCGACTCAAAAGAGAAGCTGGACTCAGTAAGTTGCGTGGCCGTGGTCCCACCAACATTAAAAACTACTCGCGTTACCCGGAAATAGTCGGTAGGGAGGGTCACAAACCCACTAGCATCCGGGACAATGCCGGTGCTTTCCGCGTATGTGGCCCCCGTCTTGATCGCGTATTCCTTGACGGCGAAATTGATCGCATCCGTATACATCTGGAGGGAGAATGTGGTCATCTGGGGGTCGCCAACCAGATATTGTGTCCAATTTCGGATGGTCTGAAGCGTCTGGGCCATTAGAATGTCTTCCTAGAGTCAAATACCACCAGTTGACGACCGCCCAGAATACGCCCAACCACTCGATCCCGACCGCTCTGGGCGAAGAGCGTAATGGCCTTAAGGTTCCCAAGTTCTCGGTTGTGCAGGATTTCCCGGTCCTTGGACAACTGGAGGTTCTGACCTGGACCCGGAAGCATCAAAAGCGTTGCAAGAGCGCCAGCGACGATACAATCCTCCGCCTCATCAGGCAGCGGGATGGTATCGAACTCACCCGTGGGGATCTCCGAAATGGTGATCTCAAGCATTTGGGTCACCGACCCAGTTCCCGCCCCCACTCCGGTAGCAGTAAACTGCACCCCAACTGTGTTGGACGCAGCCCCAATCAGCGTAAAGTCGGTCGTTCCCACCGTCAGGATGTTATAGGTATGGCCCACAACGATATTGGTTACCGCAACACCAGCAGGATAGGGGTAGAGTCTAATGAGTGCATTACCAAGATACGAGTACCCAGCCGGGATGCCCTGTGGCAAGTCGGGATAATTATAGATATTATTGATATACGTCTCATTATACTCGTTTAACACCCGCCAATTACCCTGCTGGTCCAATATGCGGACCATCGTTACGCGATTAACGCTATATCCAGTAGTAGGAACGATAGTAACGGGGCTGGACGGTGCGGAGACGTTGCTCAGTTTCTCTTGAGCCATCATGGTTTGTCGGCAGACCTTGCGGACAGACTCCATAATGGCGTAGATGGCCCGTTCCTCCTCCAGATCCTTCCGCATCGGCTGGACTTTCGGGAGGAGGCTACGAACCGTCAGAGCCATGTCTTACCTCCCCTGCAATTCAATGATCGCCTTTATGATACCATCCTTCGAGGCCGTCGGAGGGGGAGGATTCTCGTGGTTTTCAGCCAGAGAGTTGTAAAGATCCCGCAAATCCTTCATAGAGAAGGCGGCGAGGGCCTCACTCCCATACAGGGTGGGCTTCTCCTCCTCGGGCTTGGAGTTGTCATAAACGATTTCAAATTCATTCGGATCGCGCTTGCACTGCTCGACCGTGATATCCGAGAAACAGCCCTTCGGGATAACACGGCCCGTGATCCGGTTGATGATGTGTAGAACTTCAGCCATTGGATCTCCATAAAGGGGGGCATGATGCAAAATGCACCACACCCCCCAGTATAGTTAATTAGTAGACCAACACCAGGGCAGTTGCCTCGGGCTTAACGAGCTTGTAGCCGAACACATTCAGGCCGCTGATGCCCCAGCCGAAGGTATCGGGGAGTTCGATCTGGCGATGCTTCATGAACTGCGAAGCAAAGGCCAGCGAACTGGTATGACCGACGAGGCAGTTGCTCGGGGCCCCGGAAGTCGCACCATTGGCGTTCAGGATGTTGTTGGACACGTAAACCTTCATCCCGTCGATCTCGCCAATGAGACCATTCCGCAAGGGCGAAGTGGTGTCACCAGTGAAGTAAGCCTGGGCCAGGGGGCCCTGCTTCAGGATGTTGGCATAGTGCGGGCTGATAACCGCCCAGCGCCCGCCGTCACGGGGCACATTGTTGGCATCAAGAACCTCACCAGCATACTGGAGGGGCTGGACACCATTCGCGGCCGTAAGGGTGGCGAGAGGAATGGCGGTAGCATTGTTGGTCGCAACCAGAGAGCCAGTCCAGCCAACGGTATTAGCGGTGGCGATGGACGCGGGGATACCCTGGAGGACCGTCTGGTCCACCTTTACCTTCATCTGCCAGCTAGCGTCCTCGGTGATCTTCTCGATGAGGGCCAGATCGCTCTGGTAGTCATCAATGTAATCAACGCGGAAAGCATACGCCTTCTGCTGGTCGATGTTGAGGATGATCTGCTCGTCGCTGATGTCCTGATAGGTGATAGGGGCATTAACAGAGTAGTCAAAAATGTTAACCGTGGGCACCTTGCGGATAATGACCTTATCGCCAAAACCCGAGATGTCGCCCTGCCACGCCGTATTGGCAATGGCAGCCACGGAGCTAGACGCATAGAACTTGTCCTGCATCTTAGCGGAATAGACTTGGGGAACAAAGGCCCCAGTCGAGAGGTTAGCACCGATACGAGCGCCTGCGAGAGCCATGTGTTATCTCCTTAGATCATCTGAAAGCCGTTAACGTCAATACGAACCTTGCCGTTAAGCGGAGCGGTTGAGCCAAGGAGAACGCGGAGCGTCCCGGCAGTCGTGTAGGTCTTCGTCATCGAAGCAGCGAGAGTGGTGGCAGTCGTAACATCCTTGAACTTGCCAAGAACGCCGACCGTCTTGGCCACGGTGCCAGCAACAGCGGTAGCCGAAGTGGTGTTGGGGATGTAGTAAGCACTGTCGGCATTATCGCCCACGCCAAAAACGCTGGAAGCGGTCGTGGAGGGGGTGATGATGGTCGCATAAACGTCCAACAGGGTGAACCCGGCAGGGATGGTGAGAACGTCAGCAGTGTCAGCGGCACTCCCGGTCACACCACCAGTCGTGAACTTAGCAAAGTCCACAACGCGGGAGAGAGACTGGGACCGCTTGATCTCTCGCTGAAAATTGGAATCAGCGAGGCCAGCAGTAATGTCATAGTTCGTCATTTACGAACTCCTTGGATTTTTACGGGTTTGAGAACATAGCCTCAAGCCGTTTATTGAACGCATCCCGTTTTTCGGTAGACCATTTATGGCCCCGATTCTGGAACTCGATCAATTCCTCCTGGGTTACAGGAGCGGGCTTGCTTGGCTTTGCACTAGGGTTGGGTGGTGTAGTAATGGGAGGCTTCTTATCGCTCGGCTTGTCTGGAGTGACCTTGGCGGGGACCAACGATGACTTATATCGGTTGATCACTTCCACAATGTCCCGAGCGGTAGCAGGAACCTTCCCCTCATACACTGCCTTATACAGAGGCGGGGCATCATCTGATTCGATCCAGTTTTTAAGCGCCTCAGAGTTGGCGACCTCCTGATAGTCGGGATGGACCTTCATCACATCCTGAACGATCATTAGACCGGCCTGCTCATCGGTCTTCTGTTTCCGAATCATCTCCTCGGCGGCAAGACGCTTCTCGAACTCGGCAAACTTGGCATCAAACTCACTCTTAACCTTGTTTACCTTGCGTTCCGCGAGTTTTGCCACTTCGGGTAGATCCTGCTCAAGATCGTCCTCCGGCTCTACTGGTTTGGGAGGCTCCCTCTTCTGTGCCAGGATCTCGTTAAGTCTCTTTTCTAGTTCAGCCTGTTTATCGTCCTGCGCCCTCTGTTTCTCCTCTTGCGCCTTCTGCGCCTTTTCGAGATCAGCGGCCTTACGCTGGGCCTCGTTCATCGCCTTGACCGCATCCTTATACTTCTTCTCCTCTACCATGGGTTCGGGAGCAGGTTCGGGTTCTGGCGTAGGTTCCGGCTCGGGAGTCGGATCCTCCGGCGTCGGTTCGGGCGTGGGCTCAGGCGTAGGTTCGGGCTCGGGGGTAGTCAGAGGCTCCTTGCGAAGATTTCCGTCTTCATCAAAAAGCTGACGCTCCAGGTCTTTCGCCTCCTGGCTGAACTGCTTGGACTTATTGTGTACGCTCACTTCTTTGCTCCTTGGACGGCATTATGCTTGGTCCGGTTAATGGGAAACGGTTCTCATAATTGAGTCTTGGTTCCCCTGTTACTCATATACTTACCAACACTATCCCTTAAAGTCAATATCTCCTTCCATATATTCAGCTCACCCTGGACTTTATACAGGTCTTCAGGTTTACATACTTCGAGTCTTTCGTAGCACTTTCCCCTCTTCTGGGCGGCCCAAACGAGGAAAATATCCCATTCGGGGCGATTCACCACGGAGGCAAGCCGATCATAGGGAAGATCAGTATTTTCCACGTAGCCCCCCCAAAACAAGCGATGTCCTAACCTGATATTTACGCTCTGCGGCTAGGAGTTCGGGGTCATTTGCAACCACGTTTAACCCACAACGTATGACCTGCAAAGCGCCCTCTCTGTCGCCCAACCCCTCGTGAATCTTGGCAAGCACCAGATAAGTGTTTGCATACTCGGGACCGGCCTTGATCGCTAACTCTAGAATCCCCTTGGCTGAATCCACATCCCCAAGGGCTGCTTTCGATATGGCGGCTTGGACCATTACGATGACGTGATCCGGGTTCCGGTTCAGGATGAGGCCAAAACACTCAAGGGCCTTCTCGTGCCTATTAAAGGTCTGACAGCAGACACCAGACATAAGGAGCAAGATGGGTTTAACCCTCTTGTCCAATTCCATGTATTTCCCGCAGGCGTAAAGGCATCGCGCCGTGTCCCCCGCTACATATGCCTGTATGGCTACGTTGAAGAGCGTTTGGGTGTCATTGGGGCGGGTGGCAAGGTCTTGTTCCGCTAGTTCCAGATAGTATTTCTTCTTAGCGTTTTCACGCTCCTCGTCCATCTTCCCGTAATGATGGACCACGGCATTGATGTGTCCGATCTGGATGCCGCGAGCCGTAAAGAACCGGCAGAAAAGTTCGTGGACCTTCCCCTCCCACCGGATCTCGGGTGATCTTCGGAACAACCGCATCACAGTGGCATCGGAATAATAGGGGAACTCCTTGCCCTCTTGATATTCCGTATCATTATGAACTGCGGCCTTGTCGAATGTAGAGAAGGATGATCGGGAAAAGTAGTTGCGAAGGATCAGGTTGTAGACGGGATAATCAGATTCATCGAGGACGTTGCGAATTACATCGTGGTCCATCTTGTCAATGGCCTCGTCGGCATCCAGGACAAGCACCCAATCCCCAGTGCAGAGGGCAAGAGATGCATTACGGGCAGCGGCGAAGTCATCGCACCACTCGAAATGTCCAATTTTTGCGCCATAGGATTCCGCGATCTTAACGGTATCGTCAGTAGACCCGGTATCTACGACAACGATCTCATCTACGAGGCCCCTGACCGATTCGAGGCACCGGGCAAGATTCTTCGCCTCGTTCTTCACTATCATCGAGAGAGAAAGTTTCACTGGGCACTCATGGCAGATGGTGCGCTGGGGATAGAGGGGATGGACGGAGCCGACGCGGGAGCGGCCTGATTGCCGGGTGCGCCGGGAAGGTTCTGAGAACTGATCTGGTTGGCCATGGCGATGTCCTGCTGGAGCGTAGCCGCCTCCTGCTGGTTAATGAACGCCTTGTTCTCAACCACGTTCTTGTTCTTCATCATGTCCAGCGCGGCCTGAGACTGGGGGTCAAGCTGGTTAATCATGCTTAACCACTTCGCGTAGATGATGGGATAGATTGGGTCGGTCGGGACCGTCTTGTCAAGAACCTGCATCATCATGTCGGCGGGGGTGGTCTCGGCCTTTGGCTTGGGGAGATTCTGTGCCTGGGCAACCTGTGCCGCTTGCTGGGTCTGCTGCTGCTGGTTCTGGGCGCGGATCTTCGCAACCTCTTCGTCGGTATAGATGATGTCATCGTTGATTACGTCCATGGCCCTGAAAATCTCCTTCAGGACTTCCTTCATGTTGATGTAGTCGGCCCCGCCCGGAATCTGGCCCACGGCGGCGATGAGTTCCGCGATCCGCTGCGTGGTCATTTCCTTGGACATCAGGCCCGTAACACCACCCGCATCAACCTGCATATCACCCTTGATGCTCTGGTCCAGACTATACTGCATCTCCCAGTCATACAGGGCACGGATCATGGGCTTGGTGAGGTCATTATCAATGTTGAAGATCACGCCCCGCGTGTAGGAATCAGCGGCTCCGAAGAGCATAGACATGCCGCTTGAGGTCCGGTTGTGCTGGCCATTCCCCGCAAAACCGGAGGCCATGTCCGGCATTGACGTAACTTCCTGAACGAAGTTGCGGAAAATATCCTGGATGAGCTTCAGGTCGCCCATGATGCTTGGGACCACCTTAAACTGGACGGGCTCCTGACTAGCACCCTCCATATTCTTGATGGGCCAGATACCCCACGGGATGATCTGGTCATACTTGGTCCCGTCAACAAGACGGTTAACGTCAACAACAAGCTGCGGCGCGGCCGCAATTCCCATGTTCTCAACCATTGCGCGAGACGAGGCATTGATGATTGCCTGGGGATCGGCCATCTTCTCGGGAACGCCACGGCCCCAGATCTTGTAGGGAACTTTCTCATAGGGCACAACAAAGAAGGGGATACGCCCACCGGCCCGGTTCGAGACGGTGATCTTGATACAATGGTTTCCGCACACCCAGACATTGCTTAGGTGCATCTTGTTAAGATCGCTGTCGGCAATCTCCTGTCCAGCGGTGCGGAGTTCACGTCCACTCAGGTAGCCCCAGAACTCAAAGACGATATACCGCTTGCCCATCTGCATTGCGGCGGAACGGCGGTTGATAATGTCAACACCGGATTCCCACGGCTCGGCAGACCAGTTGCCATCCTGAAGTTCATTCAGAGTAAGGTTGATTTCTTCGGCGTCGAAGTCACCTTCCGCCAGTTCAACCATCTGTGCTTTGTTGAATACATGACGATGAATGACCCACATTGCATCATTGATCGTATAGGCGGCAGGATCAGGATAGAACTCAAAGGGAGAAACCCATTCAAGATCGGCCCTCGTCTCGTCCTCGGAGTCGGCCACGAGTTCATATTTCTGCTGCTTCTGGTGGATACCAATGATCCCCTTCAGTTTGTCCGAGAAGGTTTCCTTCTGGTCCACCAGCACCCACTTCTTCGGGCGAGCCGGAGCAGCCATGGGCCCCTTGAAGATCGTGGTCCCGAAGGCCACCATATCTAGGACGCCACGACTGAACTTCTCCTCCCATCGCGTCTCTACCAGATTGTCCTTGATCCGGTTCTGCATCCCATCGCAGGCAGCCTTGGCCATAGATAGGACTTCTTTCATCTCTGGCGAGATTTCAGGCGAAGCCATGGCCGCTTCATGCTTCATGCCCATACGGATCAAGTCGGGATGCGGGGTGGGCTTAATGGACCACGGATAGCCAGAGGGAGGCATCATTACGGCCATGATGCGCGAGTAGGCAGCCATGGTCTTCATCTGGGTGATGTTAATAAAGACGCTAGAGGCACCGTCGCGGAACGTAACATCCGTTCCGTAAGAGCCGTTGAAGTTCTGGAGGGCTTCCTTCCAGACGACCTCCTGAAGAACGCGGAGGCTCTTGGCGATCATGAACTTGTCCTGGACGTTCCTCGCCAGAGATGATGTTACGGAGCCCTCAATCTCAAGTTCGTCTGGTTCAGGGGTCATATAAATCTCCAATAGCAGTATATACTAGTAGGCCACTTTCTTATCTGCTGGCTTAAACTTCTTAATGTCGGGTCTGCGCTTGAACCGCTTGGACACCTCGGCATTTTCCTCGATACCCATGAGAAGGTATCTCATCGGGTCGATTAAATCATCGTCAACCTTAACTATTTTAGTATTTCCATCTCCAGTTTCCTTGGTTCGGTAGGTCCGCATTTCCTTAAGGAGCATCTGGCAGGTAGTGAAGATATAGAGTCTTCCCGACCCAATGAGCTTTCGGATCTCCGCAATTGAGGCATCTACATTGTTGTTGGCCCGTTTAAGCTCAAGCCCCTCATCGGCATAGATTGAGGCCGTGGAGGTTCCAGTCCCGATCATCCGGTCAAAGGCGTGAGGGTCCGTCATAAACCTTACGCCCCAGTGCTTCAGGTGCGCGGAATGGTCGATGGCCGTTTTATTGGACACACGATATTCGTTAGTGATGTAGATGGTCTGAGAGTCGTCGTCAATCGCTGCCATGAGAGCGCCGGTTGGATGGGTGAGCCCTACATCAAGGCCCCCGATCCTTCTCCAGTAGGGCGGGATGTCGAATGGCTCGATAGAGTATTCAGACTCCTCGAAGTTGAACACCTTGCCCGCGCCAATCGTCGCCACGCCATGTCTACGGGCCTTCTTCTCAGAATCGCTCATGCCCTCAAGAAGCCGGTCGATGTCCTCTGGCTTCAGGTGCTTTGCCTCATCCATAGACAGCCAGACCTTGTGGATCTTGTCGTCCTGCATGATGTTGTCATATAGCGTGGTGATGCCACTTAGGGGCGTGAAGGTGAAGAAGATGTTACCCGAGCAGTCCAGGACACGCATCTTGCACTCGTTATAAATGGCCTCGGGCGGCTCCTCATCGAACCAGACCAATGAGACACTAGAGCCCTGGAACTTCTCGCGGTCCATCTCGTATGAGAAGAACTGGATAGTGGAGTTACCACCAGAGACGTGCTTAATATCAATCCGGTCAATGGCTCCAGGGGTTCCGGTCTTCTTCAGGATCGACTCGGCTATGATTGACCCCTTCGGGATCATCCCCGTTCCCATCTTGCCGAGTTTACCGAACAGTTTTTCCTGTAGGGTGTCTCGGACGCGCTGAGCCGTTACACCGGCCACCCAGATGTCAATTGGACCCGCGAACCGAACCCCGCGCCACCAATGGGGATAGTTCCCAGTTGAATGACACATGGTTGCAAACGACCCGGTAAGCGTTTTCCCAACGCGATTACCACCAATAAGGCAAACGGTGTTATCAGTTGCGTTAAGGAACTCTAGTTGGGCGTCGTATGGCTTGAACCTTGAGGCAAAGTTCTCCTCCTCCTTCTGCTTTAACGCAGTTAGGGCCTTGATGAGTTCTAGTTCATTTCCCATACGAATTATAAGATAGGTTGCATTCTGCATCATGTCAACCTATACTCTGTTTCGGGGACCGCGAACTCTTTCTCTAAAGGAGAACTCTAAATGGCTAAGAACAAGATGCAGGCTGTGAAGCCTACTACGGACAAGGGGGGCGACAAGTCTGGCTTCCTTGCCCCTGCCGCCCAGGCTGGCACGTTCAGCTCTGGCAAGGCAGATACGAATGGACGACAGAAACCTAAGAAGTGACTCGCCTCGCTCGTCGGGGCTAAAGCCCAATACATGAACGGGGAACGCTGACGGGCGACAAGGGATGAGGGGGATCTTAACCGGTCCCCCTCTTTTTATGTAAACTCCAAATGAAATAGAATTCTATTCTATCTGGGGTGATAGCTCTTTCTTGACCCAATACCCAGTGGGTGTCCACATCCGAACACTTGACAGCCTCTTCTGGGAGAGTAGATTCTTTGTATCGGTTCCACCAAAGAAAGAAAGTAGTACAAAGAAAGAAATCTTAGTACGAAGATCAAAAGATCAAAAGCCTAAAAGATTAAAAACTTAGGGGATAGTGTGCCCCGATGGATCTGCACCGAGATCTTGACTCGCTGGAACTAAAACTTGCGCGTTTTGTCTGGTGGCCTAGATTGGTAGGTGGAGGATCAATGGACCCGAGAACGCTTGTCCTGCTAGAAAGACAGATCAAGCAACTAGTTCCGGGGGATGTCCCAAGGTGGATTCCGCTAGAGCCAGAGCGTAAGGCTTTCTATATTGCGATTCAACTGGTTCTTAGTCGAATCCCAGATTCCCCCGAAGTCCGTCAGGCCAGAACTCGCTTAGAGAACTACTGTGCAATCGAAACTCGCGGGGGGAAGATGGTCCCAGAAGGCTATTATGACTTCGACTGGATGGACGTAGAAGACTGGTCGGTATTCCCATTGGAGGAGGAAGTTTGAACCGCCAAGAACTCTGGAACCGCATGAAGACCGCTGGCATCACCCAATCCAAACGTCCCGATTGTCCTCCCGACCCTGACCTGAAGGTGGTGATCCAATGCGCCCAGGTATCTGCCAAGGGAATAGTAGACTTTTTGCTGTCTCTTGACTCGAAACCCGCAAGTTCTATTGCGCGAGACCAAGAAAAGCCTATCTTTTAGTTATCGCCCCGATGGGCGACCAAGGAGAAATATATGGATAACCGAGCCGCCCCTTCTCGCCAAACACCCGAGGGTGAAGTCTATTCACGAAAGATTACCGCAATTGATTTTGCACTCAGGGCGATTTGCCTTATTGGATGCGAGGCCGACCGAGACCATGAGGCCAAGAATATACTCAACATCCATATCCTTCCGCTTCTGGAGAAAAAGAATGTCTAATCAACCGCGTTGGATCAGGACTGTTGAGGGTTGGGCCGGTCGCAGGGGCTACATCATGCGAACCGAACAGGGGAATGTCTGCAAGTTCATGTATATCGCGTATGGCGGTAAAGACATCCTGTATTCTGACCGAATCTCGGAGTTGAAGAAACTGGCGGATCAGGAATGAATTACACGTTTCAAACGCGGGTGGTCAAATGCCCTCACGCACTCTACACCAAGATCAAGTGTGTAGAGTTGAACAAGGAATGCCAGACGAAGAATACAACGGTTAACGAGGCAATGACCATGCTCCAGGACTTCATCCGAAAGAACTATGAATCACGCTGAATGGCTTGAAGCCCGCAAACTCGGCGTCTCTGGATCTGATATTGCCTGCATTCTTGGTGCCAATCCCTACAAGTCTGAAGAGGATCTTCTTCTGGACAAACTAGGGATTGGCAAGCCCTTTACCGGGAATGCCGCGACCAGGGCTGGGCAACGTCTGGAGCCCCTTGTGGCGAACTGGTGGGCCAAGCGCAATGAGAAGATCATCATTAACGGGGCCTTCACGGTCTCCAAAGAAGACCCTCGCTTCATCGGAACCCCTGACTTCCTGACGGAATTTGGCGGCATTGATACCAAGACGGGGGGCTACCACATCTACAAGAGCGGCTGTCCCAAGTATTACGAGCTACAAACCCGTTGGTATAACATGATCCACGGCGGGGACCACTGGGATATCGTAGTCTGCATCGTTCCTAAAGATCGGTCAGAGATCCCTCTTCACGAATCTGATGATTTTCTCTACAAATGGGTCGCAAACAGACCCGCAAGAGATTTCCCGTTTTATCGAGATAGATATATCGAACAAAACATGAGGGATGCTGCGAACATATTCTTGGATAGACTTGAGCGTTTAAGGAATGCAAGGGGAACAAATGAATGATGTATCTCTTATGCCCTTCGAGATCCCCATTAAGGGTGCGCCCGATTATTACATCAATAAAAATGGTGAAGTCTTTTCAAGTAAATACAAGAACAGGAGAAGGCTGAAGACCAGCATTAATCCAGTGTGCGGGTATGAATATATATCGTTGCGTATTAATGGCAAGACTCACCAGTCAACGGTTCATCGACTAATGGCGCTTAGCTTTTACGGGGAATTGCCCGAAGGCATGACTATTAATCACATTGATTTCAATAAAACCAACAATAAGATATCTAATCTTGAGATTATTACCATGTATGATAATATGCAGCACGCAAAGGTTGGGCGCAGATTTAGGTCAGGTGAGAAAAGCCCATTTTCAAAAATAACCGGATTAGATGTTTTGAACATTGTAAAACTTCATTCGTGTGGGATGAAGGGCTGTGTATTGTCGAATATCTACGGTATCTCAGAGAGTATGGTGAGCAAGATCATACGCGGTAAGAAGTGGTTATACCGACAAGAATTTACGGTAGATTAATGGGTGCAGAATCGTCCAGGTCGAGAGTATCCATTTCATCGGGATCTAGGGATTGAACAGACAATGCGGGAAGGGGCTCTCCGTTTCCTAGATCGTCTTGAAGCCCTGAAGCGCCAAGCGCGGACCTAAGACTAGGATCGGCCTCCAGCATCCTTCTGACCCTTTCCTTGATCTGTTCAATGGTCATCGAGGCGTATTCATCCTTCTGCTCGATCACCTGTTTATCTTGGTAGCGCCGATTGGAACGGGCCGCATGGCGCAGAAGCACGTCCACCTTGAGCTTATCAGCGGCGACGTTCTCGCGGTCCGTATTTACTCCAATATCTAACGCTTTTTCACCTAGACGGTGACCCCTGATTTCCTCTGCCCTTTCGTACTCGCGGAGGAAGTCGGGATGGTTGTCGAACCAGGAATAAATCTCCTGCATGGTGGGCATCCCGCGAACGGCACAGAGTTCGGGCAGGGAAATCCCCTCAGAGATTTGGGTAACGATATAAAGCATCATCTTCTTGCGGTTGAGGATCTTTCCGTCTACGATCCATTCCTGCTTGTAGTCCATCTTCCTCAACTCCTTCATCCTTCTATTGTAGAACTCAAGACGGTCCTTTGCCTTGCGGTCTCCGAACTGAGCCGCTAGACGAAGTTCATAGGACTCCTTCAACTGCTTCTTGGAGACCTTGAACTTGAAGTATTTACCGGTTGCCATTGCCGCCATGGTGTTTAAAGTCAAGATCCTCTACAGACGGGGTTCCACCCGGCTTCCACTCGATGCAGTCCAGATCCTTCTGGAAGATCCAGACCTCTCCGGTCATTGGATCGTTGCGCTTGTAAACCAACTGATAAGGTCCAACCCAGTCATTGATTTTCATTTTTCACCCCCTTTACAAGACTGAGGCCAACTGACTTCAAGACTGACGCAATCCCGATAGCAAGTTGCTCTGTTGGAACCTCAAGGCAATTGATGTTGTCTTCGTCCATTAGTTCCCTGATTTTAAGACTGTCAGTAATGGCGTGAACAACCTCGTGCCATAGCGTTACCTCGACGTTCGACGGATCTCGGGACCCATCCACTCTAATATTTGAGGACATCCAGTGGATCTCTCCGGCATGGCGCGGACAGCCATCTGGATCATGGGATACCTGCTTCCAACCATCTACAAACTCAACGGTAAACGCTTTTCCCGCTACCTCGATTTTCATTGTCACCACCACTTGGGATTAGGGAAGTATTTGTTTCCAAGACAACGGAGATAAGTGTCTGAGAAGTAATGGGAGTAGTTGGTTCTCCAAAGCCATTTGGGCCTAAGTGTTGAGTTAGTTACCCTGCGCAAAGTCTCGCGTAGACAAGCACCTAAAACGAATGGGACGGAAAGCAACCTAGCCTTAGTTCTGTTCTTCATCGCTTCTCCCACGAATAGCCCCAGAACCAAAGATCCAATTCCCACTTGGTATAGAAATTTGTCACACGGCGCTCGGACCTGCTTTCTAATTTCGCTAGCGTGATGGTAAATCTTGGCTTGATATAACTTCTATCTACATTTACGCGCCCAATTGTAAGAGAGAATGACGCCACCGTAAACTCGAAGTAGAAGGGCTGTGGATTCCTATTAATCATGCCTTACTCCAGATGCCTGAAGACTTCTCGCGGAACGCAGCAGTAACAGCAGCCGCTAGATGGTCATAGATCCTCTCCCGCTCATGGGGAGACTGGATCATGTTGAAGTAATCCTCATAACTCATGGTCACATAAACCCCCTCATTGCCCTTGACGAAAAGGATAGTCCTCCCCCCCGTCCCCTCGCGGACATCCTCGATCTTGAACCCATAGAAGGTATCACCCTTATCGAGAAGCATTGTCCCTCCGCTTGAACGTCCCGTCCCACTCTAGCTCGGGCAATCTGAGTAGATTCAAAATCGCCGCCGCAATAGACGCATCATCCGTTGGGGGAGTTGCAGACCAGTCAAGGGATGCCGTTTTAAGCGCCCCATCCTCAAAGCGCAGCATGTAAACAGATCTACCGACCTCCTCAATGCTAAACAACATCTCGACCCCTTAAAGCCAGCGTCTCATCTACCCAGGCCATAGGAACTCCCGGATGACCATCCTCATCCCTATCGCATGGGATGGATTTGCGAAGACAACGCTGATAGACATTTTGCCGGGTCATCCCGAGTTTACGAGCAACCTCGGAGAAGGAAAGATGAGTAGCCCAAAAATCGTCTGACATGTAAACTCCTACACCCTCAGTTTACGCAATCCCGTAAACTTGTCAACAACTCTGTGCAAGAATCGATAAAGTTGAATTTACTTAACACTGGCGCGGTTCTTCGTTCGGTATCGCCAAACCGCGACTTTAGCCATGTAAACCCAACTCCAATTCTCGCCCGTCCCGAGACCGTATAATGTAATAGCCCCACCCGTAAATTCAACCCTCAGGTCGTACTCTAGTTAGATATACTCCCTATTGTTATATCCATACTCTACCTAGATTTACGAGGTGGTCTCAACCCCGCGTTCGGGGAGACTATCCCTAGCAACTACACTATGCGCTATTGCACTATGTTTGGTCTATTACGCTATACCGTGTAAACCCGATCAAGAAATGGGTCCGTATTCTGAGAGGGGTGCTTTCACCCACCCACCCGTAGTTTCTCTGGTCCCTTACCCGGGGGGCCTGGCGGGGGATTGCCTCTTTAGGTTCGGCCCTTGGCTGGCTCAATGTGGTATCAGCGGGGCTATACGATACGCAACCCGGCCTGGGTATAGTGCCCATGCGGTATGTAATACACAGATCTGCGCTGTGTCCAGGCGTGGCGCGGGCCCGCTGGGCTACCGGTGGGCCACCCGAGCTGCTTGCGTGGCGAATTCCTGTAGCACGTAAATGACGTTTATTCAAAAGTGGAGGGCTGATGTGTGGGATTGTGCATCATTCTGGCATCATTTTGAGGCATCACCATCATCCGAGGATCACTCTGGGTTGGTCTATCGCGTCCCACGTCTTCGGTCCAACCCCAAGGATAGCCCCTCGGTCTCTGTGTTCTCTCTCTCTATTGTGTTGTGTGGCCGGCTGGCCCGCGAGCTGACCCCGGCAGTCTTAACTTTTCATACAATCCTTTCATTAAGATGACACACTAGATATTCTGTTTCGGTAATACATAAACATTAGACTTAGGTATTCCGCAACCTCAAGATGCAACGCTGATGTATTATGCTACGTGCCCACGAGTTGGGTTTGCTTGATTTTATTGGGATTTAGGTTTGGCATGATTCGTGATTCTGTTTTCTTGTGGCCGATGCCACGAATGCGGGGATAACATGACTGGTTACGAGTGGACGATCCAGAATAAGGCCAGCTTGCCCTGGGGGAGACTCGTCAGGCTGGGAGATGCCACCTATCGCGTAGAGTCACACTCAAAGGCGAGCGGGCAGTATCGGTTTAAATGTTGGGATGGACCGATGGCTGGGTTTATTGTCACCGAGGACTCGGATGGCCCCATCATGCAGAAGGGCGAGGTTATCCCGCAAGCTTGATATGGCACGAATCCCGCAACCAACAAACCGGCCACGAAAGGGGTAAAGTGTCAAAAAGTCTTGATCTTTTGCTTGAAAGACTCGGCGCTTGCACCGAGGCCCGCGAATGGGCGAAAACCCAGCCATCCCTGGAAGAGGCTTGGGCTAATTGCAAGCGATCAGACTGGATGCTCTGGATTATCTCCAGATCCACCATTAACCCGGACGACCCGAATCTCCGGCTGATGGCTTGCGATTTCGCAGAGGCTGTTTTGCACCTTATTCCCCGGGACAAAAACGGGCCCGCCAAGGTAATCCTCATTGCTCGCCTTTTCGCTAGAGGTGAAGCGACACGCGAAGAAATGACCGCTGCGTGGGATGCCGCGCGGGCTCCTGCGCGGGCTCCTGCGCGGGCTGCTGCGCAGGATGCTGCGCGGGCTGCTGCGCGGGATACTGCGCGGGATGCTGCGTGGGCTGCTGCGTGGGCTGCTGCGTGGGCTGCTGCGTGGGCTGCTGCGCGGGTTGCTGCGTGGGCTGCTGCGCGGGCTCAACAAGCCGACATTATCCGCAAATACTACCCCAACCCGCCCAAGGTGAAGTGAAATGGACCTCCTGACCTCCAAACACCTCCAGATTCGTCAGCATGGCCTTACGGTCTGGACCACCATCAAATCCGCCGATTCTGCCTCCACTGTATCGTTTACCGCGAACCGGCTCGAATTGCTTGAACTCGCGGACCAGTTGCAAGACGCCGCTACCCAAATCCGGTCTATGCTGGCAGACGAAGAACCCGGTTCTGCCTTTGTTTCAAACCAAATGCTCCAGTTTGGAGCCGACAGACTGGAAGGTGATTTATGATTGGATCTAAAGCCTCGATCTCACTGGCAACGATCTGCGAGGCACTGGAATCCGCCCACCTAGACGCTACGGTTTGGTGCGATGCGGGTTATATCTGGATTGACTCTCCATCAGAGGAGAAAATCATCCGTCTTTCGCTGGATAGGCAGGCCCGCGTCCTCTCATAGACTCACTCGCCCTAAAGGGCTCAATCGTCCATTCGTGGACTCGAAGGAGACTAAGTGAACAAATTACATCTCATTCTTGCAGCGCTCAACCTACTTCTTGCGGCGGTCAATGTTGCGTCACACAATTATGGCGTGGCCACTTTTAACGGCGGGGTCGCGCTGTTATGTCTCGCGGTATATTTGAGGGAAGAGGAGCGATGAAGCCAGAACGCCTGCCCCTTGAACGTCTCCAGGCTATGCTGGATCACGCCAATCAAAAGGCCCGCGCCGAAGACTGCACCCGCAGGCTAGACAACCGAAAACTCGTCATCACGTTGCAAAATGCAACACGAATCAACATTCTTCGGGCATGGGGAGGGGATTGTGCTGATTTGTGACCCACGCCGAATCGTCTCCAACGTAGACCGCATGGCTTACGAGCACCTCCTGGCCGCCGGTATCCTCCACGCCAACAAGGCCGGACGCCCGCGAGTCGAGAAGAAGCTCCCAAAGTCGCGGGTTGGGTGGAAGAAGCTGAACCCTACTGGGTGGTTCCCGAAGGGCAACATTTGCGACCAGTGCGGGAAGAACAAGGGGCACGAAGGCAAGATGCACCCCTACGGGATGTGCCTTTGCGGGGACTGCCTCAAGGTCCATTTTGTGTCTGTCACGGCGGGGTTGAAGCCCACTGACGATATTTCTTGGTAATTTCCCCTTGATTTGAGTTTACAACTGACCCACAATTCAACTGGGCACGAAGCCCAAAGGAGAGACAATGCGAATCGAAGAAAACGCTTTTACCCGAACCACCTTCAAGGGATCAACCGGGGACGAAGGCATCGAATATGTCATCGACCCTAACACCAGCCGCCTGCACCTTGCCTTCAATAGCCGAAGCCACTACTCCCACGTCTTTTTCGGGGGCGTTCCTGAACTGCTTAACTTCTACCGGGATTTGGGCGAGGCCCTTGACCTCATCCAGCCTGGGCTGGTGAATCCGCTGCCCGATGGAGATTCGAGCGAAGTGGATGCTATGAAAGTCATTTACGAGGCGGATCAACTGCGGAAGGGGATCAAATGAAAAGCACCCATGGCCCCGCCCCCCTCATCATTGCCCAGGCGCTAGAATTGGGGCTGCTGTGCCGCCCGATCCATCCGGCCAGGGTGGGCACCGGGGAAGCCCTGGAGGTCTCTAAGGCCCTTTTCTGGCTCAGGAATGGGCATGATAACGAAGCCCCCGTCTTCGCGCCCAGCCCCGAGGAGCTTCTCCAGACCTGGGAACTGACAACCCGCGACCTGATCCGCTCCGAATGGCATAAGGCACAGGAAGATCCCTTTTAGGAGACAAACATGCTCAAAACCTGCCCGCATTGCGATTATGAATGGGAGGACGACGAAGGGGGCTCAATTTGCCCAGAATGTAATAGATACGACGATGGCTACCGGTTTGACCCCGGATCCTATGAAGACCACTGGAAGGGGGACCGATGACCGCCGAACGCGAGAGGGACGTACAGACCGTACAGAATGCCCTCGTCGCATCGCCGATGACAGAGCGCGGCATCAAGGCCTTCTCTCGCATCCTCGCCCGCCTGGAGAAGGCTGGGGGGGCGGTGGATCCCGTGTAGTGAGGGGATGCCGGAGCCCGACGAGCGCGTGTATGTGTTCCGCCCTGGATGGGCCGAAAATAGGGCCATTGCATGGTGGCACCCCGGGGATCAATTGTGGGTGCCGGTCGGAGGGTTCGCCTTCCCTTGCGTCACCCACTGGATGCCCCTCACCGCCCCGCCCCAGCCCGGTAAGACGGAGGACATGGCATGAGTGAAGTATCCGGAAATCCCGGAGAGTTGCCGAATGCGGTTGGGTCCGAGTTGAGCGACGGGTTAGGCGCGGAGATTGAAAATCTGTGCATTCAGATCCAGTTACACAAGACCGGAGCCAATGCCCATTCGGCTAATAAGTCCTGCATGTATCTCAACATTTTCTACAAAGGGGGAGAACACGACACTTGTAGGCGATTGATGCGGCAGATGAACCTCGCTCTCGCAACCGGCGATTGGCGGCAACTGCACGACTACATGGGTGCGTGGTGGTAGCGCCCAACGCCCCAAGCTCACCAGCCCCACAGGCGTCCGCTGGAATGACTGGTTGGGGCGATGAAAAAAGGAGAACGACATGATTCCATGGAAAAGCATATCCAAAGACGGGGTCCCAAAGCCCAACCAAAGGGTCATGGCTGTGCAGGCGAATCCCATCATCGGGACCGAAATAGTCACGCTCTATGGGCGCGATATCGACGGCACTGGATACCACAAAGAGCCCTACATCACCCATTGGTGTGCCACGCAGGACATCGAAATCCCCGAAGGCATCCACCCGATTCGGCGGGAGCCCTAACGAAAAGCTAACCGGTCCCGGAGCGTAGCGCAGGGGTCCAGCGAGTGAAACGAGCGAGGTTGAGCGCCGGGTTAGGCGCAGGAGGAATGAAGCGAGAACGCGAGAAAAGAACTTCGTGGACGTTGAAAAAATGAAGAGCATTTACAGCCTCCAGATCCACTGGAAAGGCGCGTGGATGTTCGTTTCGGATGGAGCGGGCGGCATCAAGAAGTTCGAGACCCGCGAGGAGTGCAACGCGGCCCGAGATGAATATCGGAAGAAGCCCACGGTGGGCGCCTGACTTTGTATTAGACGTACTCCCCAGTACGCCTAACCCCCTAAATACCAAGCAACCCCGCCCCCGAACCCCCGCACCCCCAAACGGGACCGGGCGCATAAACACCTAACCGCCCCGCACCAGAGGAGAAGCCGTGAACCGAGAAAACGATGATCTGATTACCTGCCTGTGGTGCCAACAATCCACGCCGCATGAAACCGCCGTGGGGGCCTGCTGCTGGGAGGGGTGGAAACACGAGATCGACGCCCTCCGCGCCGAACTCACCCGCCTGCGGGAGGAGAACCGCGACATCGACGCCCTGCTGCCCGCCGGGACCGCACCCGTCTTCACCAAGGTCCGCGTGATGGTAGACGGCGTGGCCGCGCAGGCCCGGCGCATCGCGGAACTGGAAGAAGAAGTGTTGTATAGAAAAACCAACTTTGAACAATCTTGCCTTTGGCCCTCAACAATCATCGAATCCGATCAACTCATGCCAGACGGAAGACCGTGCAAATTGGCCGTAGTCCCGAACTGGTGCATACATAAGGTGGAATGTAATCACGCGAAGAATCTCAAATCCGCCATCGCCGCCCAGGACGCCGCCCTGTTGGCGATGCGGGAGGCGCTGGAGGCCATCAGCCTCATGTCCTGCCGCTGCATTGATGATGGGAAGCCATGCGCCGGATGCACTAAGACGGGCAGGGAGGCCCCAATCGTCGCATACAGGGCGTTCACCTCCACCGCCCCCGCCGCCCAGGAGGCGGAACGGAGGGTGCTGGAACGGGCGTGGGAACGGATCAAGCCGGTTCTGAAAGGCATCGACCAGAACTGCGTCGAGAACCGGGGTGGGTGGTGGGAGACCAGCACGGGGGCCGAATTTGGCGCTGGCGTCCTGAAGGAAATCACCGCCATCCTCGGCACCCAACGGGCCGTGAGCGAAGCGAACACCGACCAACCAACCCAGCCGCAGGGCTGAGATTGTCCATTTGGAGGAATGATGTCTGGCGTTTACCATTGCTCACCAACAAATAGCACGAACTTCACCACGTGTTGCGGGGTCGCAATCACTGACCCGGAACAGAGGTGCCCGAGATGCAAGGAATATGTCTACCCGTTTTATGAGGGCATGACAGAGCGCGAGCGCGATGAGGCAGCGGGAGGATGCCATAACCACCGCACAAGTTTGGCTCGGTTCAGGGCCGCAGAGCGCAACCGCTGATGTCCAGGAGCCGTGATGCCCGAACCGGAACCCGACCACATTGACCGCGTCTTGCTGCGGATTGCCGCTGAGTATCCGAAGGGAACCAGGATTCGTGATCTGCCATCCAAGGACCAAGAAACCGTCCTCGCCCTTATGTCTATCCCCCGCAAACCCAAGCCGTAACTATCCAGGAGCCCCATGACCACGCATAACACCCAACGGGCTATGAGCGAAGCGAACACCGAGGGGGAGGGGTAGGGATGCTTAGAATCATCTTCTTTGTCGCGCTACTTATTCTCGCGGGCCTCTTCGCCCTTTCCGTTTGGTATGTAACCCACGAAGTCAAGACTTACGAATGAGCTTCCTCGTTAGATTGGCCTCTTTTATCCTATTCCTGCTGGTTGTGGGGACGCTAGTATTGGCTGTGGCCCGCGACCTGATGCGGAAACGCTCGGCTCCCAGCCCTACGGCCCCTATTTTGGCCCCCAACCAAGCCTATCAATTCAAGGAGCGCAAGTGAGACGATATTGTTTCTGGTGCGGACGCTATAAGTTCCTCATGCACGGGCCGGATGGCAACGAGGTTTGCGGCTTCTGCATCGAGGAGCCCGAATACCTGGATCATGTCCACCGAACCGGGTGTATTGACCGACGCGAGGCCCGGAAGGTAACCAACGGCCACAAGAAACCGATGCTGCCCCATTAATCCCATTAATCTTGTCCGGGTGATACCCATGAGTTTTGAACACATCAAACCAGGAGACACGGTTCGCCGGATGCTTTGCGGAACAGTCCCAATGGATCTACTAGTTTCAGAGGTAACTGACACCGAAATCCTGTGCGGTCCACGCGATGAGGGGTGGATGTTCTGCCGCAAGACCGGGGCAGAGATTGATCCCGAACTCGGATGGGGCGCTCCACCCCTCCGCACTGGCTCTTTCCTTGTCTCTAACTGATCTTGTCCATCCTCCACACCCATCCCACGAAAGGGGAACCCATGACTAATCCAGTTCACAACCACCTGAGCGTCACGGTCTGCGATGACGCCGCCGATGCCATCGCCAAAGGTTTCGACCACAACAAGAACGGCGTGAAACCCATCGAGGTTAAAAACGTCGTTGTGGTCCGCGACGGCACCCAGGCTGGCAACGCGACCGTTGACTTCCTTCTGGAAGATGAAAGCGGACAGCGGTTCGTTTTCATGGTCACCGGCAACCTGCTTAAGTCGATCCCATGCTGACCACCGATCCGAACGACCCGCGCCTTGGATGGGGTCCAGGGGACGAAAAGCCGGTCCCACAGAACGATGTCTACCTTGTTCTGAGCGAGGAAGAACGCGCCAAGGGATTCGTCCGTCCCGTGCGCCGGTCCTACATCCACAAGACCTGTGGAGCCGTCACCACCATGGGTCTCGCCCTCTGTGAGACCTACGCCCGCAACCCGAAGTTCTACGGTTCGACCTACTGCACCACCTGCCAGATGCACAAGCCCGTGGGCGAGTTCACCTGGAGTGAGGATGGCGCGGTAGTCGGGTCGTGAATGTCCAGGAGCCCGACATGGCTGAGCAGAAGGTTTGGATCACCAAAGAGCGAAGGGTTGCCATCGCTGAGTCATCCAAGCCAATCCTGCGCGAACCCCAAGGGGCAAAGCGCATCAAGGAACTAGAGGACGCACTGTCGCTAATCAAAGCTGCTGTCTGTGGCGATGCTTACCCGCGCTGGCACGACGCCATTTCCACCACCCTGTCCCGTGGGCGCATCGCTGACATCTGCGATGTTGCTCTCCACCTCAATCGCTGATGTCCATCTGGAGGAACCATGCCCTGCCTACCTCTTACTGACACCAGTGGCAAGCGCCGGGTGGGATTTGTCTGCGTCTCCGAGTCCGTGACTAAGCTGTGCCGGGGCGTCTGGATGGAGTGGCACAGCTACTTCGGACCTTCCTTCTGGAGCGATGAGGATTGTTCCAAGCCCATCCACGACTGGTATCAGAAGCCCCGCATCGTGGTCGCCTTCGATGCTTGGAAGGTGGAGAACCCCAAGCCGGGTGACTTCATCAATCAAGGTCCACTTTCCGCACCCTTCCCTAAGTAAGCACCTGTCCAGGAGCCCCATGATCCCCATTGACTATCTGTGCCGCAAGGGACGGGCCTCTGTCCGCGTCTTGGCTTACAGGCCCTTCAACGAGCCCATGCCGGACGATTGCTTCCGAGTCGTTGTCCAGGCCATGCAATCTGGCAAACCTATTGCCGAAGACCCGCTACACGTAGAGAATTGTCACGCCTTGGATTTGGCAAGAGAGTTGCATTTAATGCGAAATGAAGGTTGGGAAACCGTGGCGAATAGGGCCATGTTGGCTTAAACTGATAGATGCCCGTGGTGGGCGAAGGGGAGAACCCATGAACAACTGGCAGTTCATTACAAGCCCTCCAGGTTGGTGGGCAATCTACAAGAAAGAGGGCAAGCGCATGGCCCTCCCCATCGTTTCCTGGAGAATGATGGCAGATAACCGCGACCCGGAAACCATCGAGAATGACCCGCAGCACGAAAACCCTTACGGCGAACCGCTCATCATGGGCGGGGACGGGCTCCTGGAATCCTGTTTCCAAGAAGGCAATGTCATCCCTGGGGATAAAAACAACTTCAGGTATGACTTTAGGGACGGGTGGATGTTCGATTGTGCTGAATACTATCCGAAAATCAAGGGGATTCTCCGCAAGCCCGAAGGGGACTGCATCTATTGGGAGGTTTTGTGAAGCTATTCGATCTTGGCCCCCTGTTTGAGCATGTCCGCGAGAAGATCGAGGCGGGGGAGGCCCCTGATCCTGCGGTTGTCGAATTAATCATTCAGGAAGGCCCCAAGGCGGTCGATGACTGGTTCCTTATGATCGAGGAGGTCGAGGGGGATATCGACGCGCTGAAGGCCCATTTGGAGAAGATTAAGGCCCGCCTGGACGCCCGCAAGCAAACCAAGGAGCGCATGGAGGACGTGATCCGGGACATTATGAAGCAGCACTTCCCCAAACTAGACAAGGCCGGGAACGTCACTGGCCACGGACTCAAGACCGCTCTCGGGAGTTACTGGGTCCAAAAGACGCCGCATTTTGAGTTCACCGGCGCTGACCCCACCAAGAACCCACAGTTCTTCAAATTCCCAGATCCAGAGTTCAAGAAGTCGGAGGCGATTCGGGTTTACAAGGAAGGGATTTTGCCCGAGAATGTAACCGTAATCGAGGGCTCTACTGAGTCCGTTCGTTGCCGACGATAGACCGCAGCTAGACGGATTCTAGCGGAATAACTTACACAAAGGAAGTGTCTATGAGTTTCTTCACACCCAAA
>VFSW01002107.1_pt1 | contig 30160 bp, 17 predicted proteins | sample 5358111 | NCBI WGS metagenome assembly VFSW01 (sample SAMN11554181, study PRJNA540505) | mine drainage metagenome | isolation source: sediment from site ElyBrook_90M | place: USA: Ely Copper Mine, Vershire, VT | collected 2017 | reverse complement strand
GGCTTTGAGGTCCGTTACAATGTTTACCAGCAATGAGTGACGGTTCCCTCAAGTCGGTGGGCATAAAGCAGGTTGCCGCCGCCGCGGGCATCTCCATCGGCACAGTCGACCGCGCTCTGCACAACCGTCCCGGTGTCAACCCCAAGACCCGAAGCCGCGTGCTCAAAATCGCTGAGAAGCTTGGCTACCGACCCAATCTCGCCGCTCGGAGCCTCAAACTCAACCGCCGGCTTCGCGTCGCCGTCCACCTCCCACGACACATCGCTTCGTTTTTCGATCCGCTCCGTGACGGCGTGCGCGAGGCCGCTGCCGCCATGCACGGCGTCACCGTGGACCTCACCTTCCGCACCTATCCGCATCTCGGCGAGGGCGACATCAAGCTGCTCGAGGAGGACCTCGGGCGCGAGTACGACGGCATTCTGATGACGCCGGGGAATCCCACCCAGGTGGAGTCCGTGATTCGCCGCTTCACCGAGCGCGGCACCTCCGTCGTCTGCGTCGCCAGCGACGCGCCCCGCACCAGCCGGCTCGCCGCGGTCTCGGTCGACGCCGCGATCAGCGGCAGCATCGCCGCCGAGTTGCTCGGCACAGCCTTGCAGTCGGAGGGTGCTGTCGCCACCATCACCGGCGATCTCAACACCTTCGACCACGGAGAGAAGCTGCGCGGCTTTGCCGCCACGCTCGCCACCATGGCTCCGCACCTCACCTTGATCCCCGCAATCGAGACGCATGACAGTCCCAAGGAAGCCTACCGGGCCACGCTCGCGCTGCTCAAGCGCAAGCCGCGGCCCATTGGCATCTACATCAACACCGCCAACAGCCTTCCCGTGCTCCGCGCTCTCGACGAAAACGCTATGTGGGGACGGGTGAAGCTTGTGACAACGGACTTATTTGCCGAGCTTGTTCCGCTGATCGAATCAGGCAGAATCCTCGCCACCCTTTACCAGCGACCCTTCACGCAAGGCAAATTCGCATTCGAGACGCTTTGCCGATTTCTTGCTGAGGGGATCCAACCCGAGCCTGTGACTCGCCTGGCGCCCCACATCATCCTGCGCAGCAATCTTCCCTTATTTCTTGAGCGAGTCCCGGAGGCTACGCCAGTAGTGGATGGATATTGAGAATCATCCGGTCTTGATCGGGACTCCTCCGTCAGATGAGACTACGGTCCCCGCAATTCTCCCCGCTGAGCAGTTTCGATAGCGACGTTTGATCAGCCCTGATCTACTGTTCCGTCTTCAATTGAAACGCAGGCGTCGAGGGACAACGGCGCCTTCAAGGGCAACGCAGAAATATGAAACTTCACTTCATTCAGCATCTGCCTACACCTTGGTATACGGAATCCAGACTTGCATGGTGGAAGGTTCCCGGTTTGCCCATGCATAGTACGGAATCAGCTTCAACGTGGTGGAAACCACGGATTCTTGCTTCGGCGCATCGGCGGAATAGTAGAGTTCCTTGTCCGCCGCAATTTGACTAAGGGAGCCCGGATGCTCCAGAACCATTACTCCATTCAGAAGTTTCGCATCGAATCGCGCGGTCGTGCTCGCATCCAGTTTCACAGCGTAGCCGGCAATGTTCATTCCGCGTTCCCGCTCGGGCTGATCCAGATGTTCCATGCAGAAGATGATGGGGCCACGCTGAAATGCAACCCGGCCTCGATCTTCGCTTACGGCAGGATTTGCCTTGAGCATTTGCGCAGTCATATCGAAGCTCAGCTCGATCGTGTCGTTTGCTGACCAGCGCCGGCGAATGGCAAGGTAATTGCCGGGCAGCGCACCGGCAACGGGAGTCCCATTCACCTTCACTTCGGTTTGTTTCGACCACCCGGGGATACGAGCGTATACGACAAACTCACTTGGCGCGGCCGGGGAGACCGTCATCTTGACTTCGCCACTCCACGGGTAGTTCGTGGTCTGTTGAATCTTCAATCCAGTGCCATCGTCGAGATGCCAGTTCATCTCGGAGTTGTCATACAGATGAACGTAAACGCCATCGGAACTCGTGCTATAGAAGTAGCCGGGCAGCGACGCGAAGGTCCTCTCCAGGTTCGGAGGGCAGCAAGTGGTGTCATACCAGGGGTTGCGAATGTGTCCGTCCGGAGCATGGCGGTCGCCGGAGTCGGCCGAGGGATCGAATGCCAGCGGATTCCGGTAACAGTATGTCGTGCCATCGAGCGACATGCCGGAGTTGATGCCGTTATACAGGGCGCGCTCAATAACGTCGGTGAATCGCGCCTCGCCGGAAGCCGCAAGCATGCGCCAGTTCCACATCATGTTGCCGATGGCAGCACAGCTTTCGCCGTAGGCGCGCGCATTCGGTAGCTCGTAGGCGTCGCCAAAGGCCTCGCCGGCCTCGCGGGCCCCCACCCCACCGGTGACGTAGAGTTGGTGCGTCGACAAGTCCTCCCACAGCGCATTCAACGTCTTCCAGTAACTCGGGTCGCCGGTCTCAAGATAGTAATCCGTGGCTCCGCAGCACGCGTACATGGCGCGAACCGCGTGCCCTTCGAGTTTGGTGCGCGAGGTAAAGGGGATTCCGCAGAACATGTACATGACCTGCTGCGGCCGCAAAGGAATTCTTTCGTCACCATGCAGAATGTAACCCGCCAGATCGACGTACTCTTGCTTGCCTGTGGTGCGATGCAGTTCGATCAGCGCCATCTCGATTTCAGGATGTCCTGAAACAATGCCCTTCTGATTCATTCCCGGTCCATAGTTGGGAAGTAAGAACTCGTCCACGAAGCGGATGCCGGCGTCGAGCAATGTCCGGTCTCCGGTGGCGCGATAGTAGGCGATCGCGCCTTGAAGCAAATGACCGATGCAATACAGTTCGTGTCCCGTCGTTTGGGTTTCATATAACATGCGTTGCGGTTTTCTATCGCCAACAAAATAGGTATTCAGATAACCGCCCGGTTCCTGAGCCGCCGCCACATCATGAATCATTGCGTCCGTGGCCTGGCGGAGCTGGGGCTGGTCTGCCGTCTGCAAGGCAAAGCCGACTGCCTCGGTCCACTTATAGATATCCGAGTCCGAGAATACCGGACCCTTCTGCGGGGCAGAGGACTTGCCCTCCAATCGCAGGAAGTTGTCCATACGCCCATGCCCCAGCAACTCCGCACGCATGGTGGGGATGCTGGAAGCAAGATTTGTCGTTCGCCTCTGTGACCAGAACCCCTCCTTAATTTGGACTGCCCTGACCGGCACGGTTTTCAACTTGGCGAAGCGTGAACGAGAGAGATCGATGACTCCTGCGTCTTTCCAATTCATCCCCTCCCTGGTCTCGTGCTTTGGATCGTCCGCAAACATTGAAGACAATCCGCCATTCCAAGGTTGAGCGTGCGCAACGACGGTTGGAAGCGTTGCGGCCGCGGCAGAAGCGATAAACTTGCGGCGGGACAAACTGCTTTTCATAGATGAACTCCTCTCAATGTTGCTGCTCTCGCTCTTGCGCAGGAAGATTCTCGTGAGAATCGAATGAACGAAGATTGGAATTCCGGACTGGCGTTGACTCTCCCGCAGTGAACCGCCGGCTTGAGCACACTGCCTGGCTTCAGGGGCCTTCGACCAGTTGTCCGTATCTGAACTTGCGGGAGTTTTCATCCCCTTCTGCTTTGCGCAGATCAGTAAGCCTCTTCACCAGGTTGTTGAGTTCCTGCTTTTCTCCAGTTTTGCGGAGAGACAGGATAAGAGTGTAGACAGCCTGCTGATCCTTCGGATTGATTTTGAGCGCCGCACGGCACTCTTTGACCGCGAGGACAGGCTGGTTGGTCTGCAAATAGAGCGATGCGAGCAAATCGTAAGCCTGCACCAATTTTGAATCCAATTCTGTCGCCTTCCTGGCCGAAGAGATCGCTTCACTCACGCTCTTTTGATTGTCTTCCGGCTTTGCATTCGGAGGAGACCAGGAGAGGGCTTCCGCGAGCAGATAGTACCCGAACGCATCCTTTGGATGTTCCCGCACCTGGCGCCTGAAGTCTCTGAGGGCCTCCTCGTGATTATGGCGCTGCGATTGGGCGATTCCTTCGGCTGTGGCGGCCATTGAGTAGGCTGGATCGAGCTTGTTGGCATGTTCAAAATCGCTCATGGCCTTCTCGAAGTCGCCATTCTGGCCATAAAGAACTCCGCGCGTCATATAGAGTTCCGCGGAGTTGGGAAGTTTGTTTAATCCGAGATTGACGATATCGATGCCAACGGAGTACGAGCCATGCAGGAAAGAGAGCGTAGCGAAATCAACGTAATTTGCCAACTCGTTGGGATTGTCCATGATGGCGGTGCGCAGAAGTTCGACAGCCTGCGGAGTTTCGTTGTTCGCCTCGTGGATCGCCGCGGCAAGGCGCAAAACACGAGAATCAGTCGTCCCCGCATCCAGCATTGGCTGAAGTGTCGTTAAGGCGTCGGCGCCAGCTCCAGAACGCCACTGCATGAGCGCCAGATTGTAACGAGCCGGAACATTCGACGGCTGGAGAGTCAATAGCTGTTTGAATCGTGCAACAGCTTCAGAAGCGCGGTTGAGGCGCACAAGGCATATGGCGTAATCCATCAGCGCCGCAGGTTGAGAGCTGAGCACCTGCTCCGCTGCATCGAAGTCTTGCGCGGCCGGGCCATAGTCGGCCTGCCGATACTCGAGAACTCCGAGAATGGCATGCGCGGTGGGATCGGCGGGTTGAATCGCGATGATCTTCCGCAGAAGAGGAACAGCCTGCGCCGATTGCGCCTTGTAATGGAGTTGTGCCGCTCCTTCAAGTGCCGGAAGATAATCCGGCGCGACATTGAGAGCTTGCTCGTAGGATTTGAGCGCCTCTTTGGGCTGCCTCGCTTGTTCCAATGCCACGGCTCGAACGGTCCAGACCTTGTAGGATTGCGGGGCTGCGCGAAGCAACTCGTCGCAGATGCGGAGTGCATCTTCAGTCTTGCCCGCTCGCAATGCGCTCACAGCCTCTGAAATCGAGACAGGAGCAGACTGGGTCAGGGCCAGCGGAGACAGCGAACCCAAGAGGCAGACCACACCGATCAAGATTGCGGCTTGCCTGCGAACGCCATGCATGGAATTCCGCCTCCAATTTCCCTTATTGCGCAGAAAGAATCTCACTGTCATGCGTCCCCGCCGCGACCTTAGGCTATCACTTCATGATAGAGCCGGTATTGCTCTTCTCCGATGGCATGAAAGGGCATGAAAGCCAGCTTTCCAGCCTCCATTGTCGGCTCCCGGTTGAGCAAGCCGGGGGATAATTGCCGGACGTTCAAGAGGCTCGTGCGGGAAACAGGCGCTGCCGGCGGCGCTACCGCAAACAGTGCCACGGAGCATTGCGAAAGAGCCACCAGGTTCGGGTGCTGAGGATCCACTCTCTTCACGCCGCGCATTGAGGCCGGCGCGCTGATGAAACGGCTGGAGAAGTCCGTCACTCTCGAGACGAAGAAAGAACTCGTGATTGGCAACAAACTGCTGGCGCATGGGACCTTCAAGAAGCCCACTCTGGTTGTAGCCGAAGGTATGGATTGCAGGCGTCACGGCGATGGAAGGAGCCGCGGAAGCGCTCGCCGCTGAAGCGAAAGCCAGAAAGGCGTGAAACCCGCGTGTTGTGCCGGTAGCCGCTGCGCCAAGAAAGAGAATCCGTCTCCGATCGAGCCTCTTCATTCTTTATCGCCTGTGTTGCGACAAACACTAACGGATGCTCATGATAAAGAGCAGTGGAGGGGTCGGTTTGACCGCCACTCCACTGCTCACCAGGAAGCACGAGAGATTCAGCTCAAGTTGCAATCACCTCAAAACTTGAAGTTTGCACCAAGCTGGAGCCAGCGCGGTTCGTACTGTGAAGTTGATCGCCCGAAGTTGCCGTCGGTCATGTTGACGTCGGGGTTTTGCAGGTTGGTGTTGTGGAAGAGATTGAAAAACTCGAAGCGCAGCTGCATATCGAGGCTCTCACGGATTTTGGTGTCTTTCAGGACGCTGGCATTGGTCTCGAAGAAGTGAGGCCCACGGAAGCCATTGAAGACCTCGTTACCCTGGGCTCCGGTTCCAAAGGTTGGCGGGGTAATCTGGTTCGCATTGTTTGCGAACACTCCCTTCAGCCAATCCTTTCTACTGTTGGGAATGCTGTACGACGACACGTTTGGATAGTCATAGTTGTCGCCGTCGGCGTTGTAGTCGCCTCCGCTGTTGCCTATCCAGGGAGCGCCGGGTGCACATGGCATGGTGGCGCAGACCGGGCTGAATGCGTTGTAATTGGCCACCGTGAATGGAGTGCCTGACTGTGCGATTACGGTTCCGCTTATACCCCACCCGCCAGTGACGCGACCTACTAAACCGTTGCCTTGATTGAGTCCGTGGACCTGGTAGTTAAAGGTCGCGGAAAGGCGATTGGGCGCATCCCAGTTGGACGGTCCGAAGTACTGCCCCGGGTTTGTCCAGGTGGGATAAACCTGGGTGTCATCCTTGGATGAGGAACGCGTGTAGGAAACGTCGAAAAAGCCCGTTCCTGCGAATCGCCCGCGAACGTCCGTGATGAAGCTGTCGTAGCTGGATCGCCGGTCGTTCTGCGTGTAGTAAATGCCTCCGAAACTCTGGTTGAGACGCGTTGGAATGGTCTTGTGGTTGACGATCAAGTCGCCCGGAAAGCTGTTAATGTCGACGCCATAGCTGACGTTGTAAACTTGGCCGCCGCCGGAGAGTTGACGGTTAGCGCGCGATCCCGAATAGCCGACACTTGCCACTAAGCTGCGCGTAAGCGGATGTTCCAGTTGCGCCGAGTAGATATAAGTGATCGGCGACTTGAGATTAGGATCGATTCCGCCAATCCCGAACTGCAAACCGGTAATTCCACCCTGCGCATTCAGGGGAGAGGCCGCCAGCGTGGGGTAGGTATACCCGAAGGGCGGCTTGTTGGTAGTGCCCAGTCCGAAGATCGGCCTGTGCGAGGGATTGGGATCGGCGGCGTAGAACGTTGGATTGATGGGACCGGGCGGGTTGCCGCGGTACTGTTCCTGCACGTTGGCCATAGTTGGCCAGTTGTGGAAGATGCCAGCGCCTCCATGCAGAACCCATTGGCTGTTTCCAGTGATATCCCAGGAAAGACCGGCGCGAGGACTGAAGATATCGGTGATGGAGTGGTTCAGCGCATGGGTGGTTCGACGGACGGAGCCATTGGCAATCTGCTCGTTGATGGTGGGACCAGGACCTGTGTAGAAGTTTCCAAACACGGTGAGCGGACTGCGCGAGTACGGATTGCCGAAGTTATCCCAGCGGACGCCGTAATTGATGGTCAGGTTCTTGCGCGCCTTCCAGGTATCTTGAGCGAAAACCCCGTATGTGCGACCCGCTGCGTTCCAGTTCCACTCCACGTGCTGGCCGGAAATCGGATCGTACATCACACCGCCTTCGTTATAGGGAGCATCCTGCACCAGGTTGAGAATGCTGGTGAAGTAAAAAGTGGGCAGATCATAAGGTCCCTGGAATAGCTCGACATCGTCGCCCATCCATCCCTCAAAGCCCGCTTTCAATGTGTGAGCGCCATGGATGTGGGTCAGCACATCCCGCCAGTGGTAGTTGTGCTGAATGAAATCGCCCAGAGCGAAGCCGTCGCCGAAGCCGGTGCCTAACCCGCTCACATTGATTACCGGAACCTTGAAATCACCCGAAGCGGGCGATATTCCTTCCACGCGCATTCCGCCAACGATGGCCTCGTTGATCGTGTTGGGCGAGAAGGTATGCGCCTCGTTTGCCTGCCATGCCACGGTGTAATACTTCGAGGTGGTGGTGAATGCCGGGCGCAGAGCCGGACCGCCGGTACTGAGAGTGTTGCGAAAGAAATTTCCATAAATGCGATCGTTGGTAAAGTTCTTGTCGATGCGCGCGTTCCACTGCGTACCGTTGCGGAAGCTGGTGGCATTGAACAGACCGTTGTCGAAAACCGGAAGTGTGCAGGGGACTCCGTTGCCGGTGTTGCTCCCCCCGGTCGCGGTGTTGTCACAGGAGGTTGCTCCGAACACCTGGGCGGCGGTCTGGGAGACGGTGGGATTCGTGGCCTTTGCCGGATAGCTGGCCATGATGCTGGTACCCAGGGAATTCGGATAGTTTGCCTTCGCCCAGGCGGTAAACTGCGGATCCTCGAACGAAACAAGCGCGTTGCCCGTCGAACTGGCTTCGCGCAAGGGTTCAATGGCAAAGAAGAAAAACGCCTGGTGATGGGGGATGATGGGGCCGCCAATGGTTGCGGACATGTTGTTGCTGTGGAATGGTGCAAACGCGACTCCACCGTTAAACTGCGAGTGGGTCCATAGTTGCTGATTGTTGAAGTAGTCGCTTACGTTGCCGTGAAATTTTTCCCCGCCGGCCTTGGTGGTCATCGCCATTTGGATGGAACTGGCGCGGCCGTACTCGACGTTGTACGTATTGACCTGAATGCTGGCTTCCTGGATGGAATCCGGGTTCGGGGTCAGGTTCAGGACACCGGGGCGGATGGCGCTGGTTACATCAAGACCGTCGACAATGTACATGTTGCCCACGGCCCCTTGTCCATTGGCGCTTGAATCCACCTGCGTTTCAGTGGAAAAGTTGTCTGCAGCCGATCCCGGGGAGCCGCCGGCGACAATGCCCAGCCCGGTTACACCCGGCGCCATCGTGACCAGGGAGATCATGCTGCGGCCGGCGAGAGGCAGGGTGGCCACCGCATCCGATTCGATGGTCAACTGGTTGCGGCTTTCGGCGGTATCCAATACCGGAGGTTGGCCCGTCACTGCTACCGTGGTGTTCGCCGCGGCGATGGCCAGCTTGACGGGAACCTCAAGTGTCTGATTGGTCTGGAGCGTAAGAGCCATGCCGGTCTTCGAAAAACCAGCCGCCTCCGCTTCCAGGTTGTACTTTCCAGGAGCGAGGCTGAGGAAGCGGAAGATGCCGGTGGCATCCGAGGCGGCGCTGAGATTCTGCCCAGTGTTCAAGTTTGTAAGAGTCAGCTTGACGCCGTTCACGGCGGCGCCGCTCGGATCCTGAACTGTTCCCTGAATGTTGGCGCTGTACTGCCCAAAGCATGGGAGACTCAGGAAGACCAATGCGGCGCATAGCAAGCCGCACAGGGTCACCCGTATCTCTCTTGCACCAGTCTCGCGTGACATCCGTCGAAAAGCCCGGATGTTGATTCTGATTGGCTTGCTCACTGTCTCCTCCTGGAGATGACTCATTGCGCGCCCCCCGCGCACAAAACGCGGCGGGGTGCGCGGTGTGGCTTTTTGGACTGATTTACGGCTCCGGAAAGCGTTTACTCATCCGGCTGCAGTAATTGCCTTCCAGCTCCCTCCTCAACGCGCCGCTCTCACTCCCCGTGAATTGCAGCGTTTCGCAGGACTCGCTTCGAAGGCAACGCCAATATTAGGAGCAAGACACATCCGCTGAATATGGTGCAGGTGTACCATGGTGTACATTCCCGCTGCTAGACCCACAACTGGGATCGTGCAGACCTTCTTGTACTTATGGTAAGTGAATGAATAGCAGAATGTTATGCGCCATTATCCAGCGAAAGAAGTGGATGGCTTTACCGTCTTGCGCGCTCTACCTTGCGGCGCTGGCGCTCACCGGCTGCCAGAGGACCCCGCCAACCATCGCCGTGATCCCAAGAACCTGCGGAACCTGGCTTTGGGAAGCCGAGCACACAGGGGTAGCACGCGTCGCTCCTTCGTATGGATTTAACGTTTACTGGAATGCTCCAATGCGCGAAGACGACGTTCAGGGCCAGATCGAAATCCTTGTCCGCTCGCTCAAGCGCGGCGTCAAGGGAGTGATCGTATCTCCTGTTGAAGCATTACCCCTGCGCACGTCCGTGCATAACGCCCTGGAGGCAGGCATTCCTGTCGTCGTGGTTGGCACCGACCTGGGACTGGCTCCAGGAAAGAAACTGGCCTATGTGCTGAATGATGAGGAGCGCGGCGGCCAGATGGCTGCGCGCCGGATCGGCAAAGTGCTGCGAGGCCGCGGCTCGGTCGCAATTATGGGAATCAGTAAACAACTCACCAGCACCGCAGAGCGGGCGCGCAGCCTGGAAACAACCCTCGCCAACGAGTTTCCTGGCATACATGTCGTGTTTCGAAGCCTTGCCTTGTCCTCCGTGTCACAGGAACAGCAGGTGGCCGAACGGTTGCTCGTTGAGGGCCAGCATGTGGACGCGATTGTGGCCCTCACCGAGGCTTCAACCCGCGGCGCGTTCTATGCCCAGACAGAATTCAACAGGACTCTGACTACTCCCCTGGTGGGCTTTGATCAGAACATCCTGGCGCCCATCCGCACCGGGCAGATCGACTCCGTCGTTATCCAGAACACGTACCAGATGGGCCGAGACGCGATGAAGCTGATGGCGGAAGAGATACGAGGCGGAGCCACTCGACAATATGTGATCGTGCAACCGGAACTCGTCACGCGAGAAACAATCGATTCAGATGCTGTGACGCAAACTCTCGACCTGGCTTGGTTCAAGTGATGAGGCTGCTGCTTTGATTGACAGGCAGAAAAAGCGATGGATCCTCTGGACGGCGGCCGCCGCGCTGTTGCTCATCGGCGGCGGCGCCGCAGCCACATTTTTCTATATCGATTGGGCACAGCGGGAGCCGTATTTCCACGACGACTTTGCCCGCAACTCAGACTCCCGCGTGCATCAGAGTGGGTGGCAGGCTTACGGCGGCACGTGGCAGGTAGTGAATGGGACAATGCAAAACATCGCCGACGACCGCGGCGCCAAGCTGATGAACGGTAACAAGCACTGGCATAACTACATGGTGGACGCCGACATCCAATTGCTCAGCGAAACCGGCGATGCGGGCTTCGTGATCCGTGCCACGCAGGAAGAAGTGGGCGTGGATTCCTATCACGGATACTTTGCCGGATTGCGCGATCTTGACGAAACGCTGATCCTGGGCCGGGCGGACTACGGATGGCATGAATTTCGTGCGATTCCCGTTCATCCCGGCGTGTTTACGCGTACCTGGTACCACTTGAAGGTGATCGCATACGAATGCACGATTGCTGCCAGCGCCACGACCGAGAAAGGAGACAAAACAATCGCCGCGGTGCGCGATCCGGCATGCATACAGGAAGGGAGATTCGGCCTGCAATCGTATTCAACGGGCGCAGTGTGGCGCAATGTCGAATTGCGGCCCGCGACAGAGCAGGATTTGCGGAGCTTGATCGGCAACAAGATTCCCGGCGCGCCGGTTGATCCTTCGCAATTGCCCGCACTGAGTGATCTCGCGACCTATCAACGCGACACCGCGCCTATCCAGCGCGAGCTGCGAGACTACCAGACAGATTTGCATGCCCTGCCGATTGCCAATCTGCGCCTTCTTGCGCCCAACACGCCTTCGCCGGTCACCGTCCAGGGAGTCGTCACGCTGGTGTCGCCGATTCTGTTTGTGCAGGACTCCTCCGGCGGCATTGCCATTCCGCAGGCCCATACGCTCAAGCCGGTCCAGATCGGCGATGCGGTAGAAGCCAGAGGCAATGCGGAGTTGGGTGATTTCAGTTCGGTGCTTCGCAATGCAAGCGTAAGAGTGCTTTGGTCGCACACACCCGAGCCGCCGGTCGCCGTCACGGCCTCGCAGGCTGCTACCGGAGCATTCGATGCACAGTTTATTGAAACCGAGGGGAAGCTGGTTGCCGAGCCAAGCTCTGAAGGGAAGTCTGTCGTACTTAGATTGAACGAGGGCAACCAATCGTTCGTGGCCACCGCAGAAAACCCGAGCCCGGCGGTGCGGCCGCATGGCTTCGAAATCGGGAGCCGCCTGCGCCTTCGAGGTATCTGTGTTTCCGGCCGGGCCTTTACACACGATGAATTGCCGTTTGCTCTGCTCCTGCGTTCGGTCGAGGACGCCCAGGTTATCGAGCCTCCCCCATGGTGGAACACGCAACACATCGTGGAGTTGATCCTTGGGATCCTGACCTTGTCGGTTGCCCTGCAACTGCTCTACGCCTCTTTCAAACGCTCGCGGTTGCGCGCGGTTATCGAAGAGCGAGAGCGGCTGGCCCATGAGATGCACGACACGTTGGCGCAAAGTTTCGCCGGCCTGGGGTTCCAGTTGGAAACACTTTGTGAAGAGGCCGAACCGGGCAGCTCCATGCGAACGCAATTGGAATCCACGGTTGACCTGGTACGATTCGGGCACATGGAAGCCAGGCGAAATATCGCCGCGCTTCGACCCGGCAATCTTGAACAAACAGGCCTGGCAAAGGCCCTGGAACAGGCAGCGCAAACCATTGTCCAGGCCGGCCCCATTTCTGTTTTCGTCTCGGTGCGTGGCGACGCCAAACAGATTCCTCTAAGGATTGCCGACGCCCTCTTAAGAGTCGGGCAAGAAGCAATCGCGAATGCGGTCAGGCATGCCCGGCCGCATGCCATTCAGCTTCGCCTGGTATATGGAAGCCGCTCCGTGAAGCTTACCGTTCGCGATGACGGCGATGGATTCTTACCACAGGGAGCAGGCGCGGGATTCGGCATCCGTGGCATGAAGCGGCGGGCAGACGGTATTGGTGCAAATTTCCGAATTCGCAGTTCGCCCGGGCATGGCACATCGGTGGTTGTGCGCGCAAAGTTGCCGCAAACCCTGTTGTCATCGTGGTGGTGGCAAACTATGCGCAAGGGAACACGGAGGCAGTGGCTGAATGGAAAAGCCTTGTGAACAGACGTTGATTCGCATTTTGATTGTGGACGATCACCCCATTGTCCGCGCGGGACTTGCGACCTTGCTCAGAAAAGAGGAAGGATTTCATCTGGAAGGAGGAGTCGATAGTGCCGATGACGCACTTACATTCCTCAATCGGCATCCCGTGGATGTGGTGCTGTTGGATCTACGCATGCCGAAGACGTCCGGACTTGAAGTGCTGCCCGCGATCCTGGGGCGTATATCTCCTCCCCGTGTGCTGATACTTTCCAGCTTCGATTACGAAGAGGAGATTTACCGCGCCGCCATGGCCGGTGCGCATGGTTACCTGATGAAGGACGCGACGCGCGCCGAGATTGTGGGCGCAATTCGCGCACTGGCAAACGGGCAGATTCATTTCCCCAAAAAGATTGCCGTCAGAATTGCCGCTCGAAAGGGGCGCAGGGGGCTGAGTCAGCGCGAACAGGAAGTGTTGACGATGCTGTCGAAGGGACTCACCAATAAGGAGATTGGCCGCGTCCTGCTCATCAGCCAAATCACGGTACGAAATCATGTGAGTCATATCCTGGAGAAACTGGAAGCGGCCGACCGTACCGAGGCGGTCTCCATCGCAATGCAGCAAGGCGTCATTACGATAACCTAGTTATATCCCGCCAATTTTTCCGGCAGCCTATGTGGCAAGTGCGGGTTCCGATGCGGAGATTTTGTGAAGCTTGCACCGCGCATCTTCTTAAACTTGACGCAAGGCGATGAAAACGCGTAAACATCGAAAGAAGCAGGAAGAAACCTGGCTTCGGTACGCGGAGACCGCGGCGGTTCCAGGACATGCTCCTGGAACTGTCAAACTTCGACCGACGCCCCGGCAAAGCTGGGGGTTTTCCCCAACGGTTTAAGAAACATGAGTCGAGTGAAATGATGCCCACACTGTGGGAAAAAAGGCGCGCACGAAGCTTGGATTGCTCAGCCGCGTCGGCGTGTATTGCAATCTCATGAAGCGCGATTGCTAGAGAACAACGAAACTCCGCCGCTTTGACAACTGAGGAAGTGCGCGTGGAGTTCAGTGGCGGCCAAAGCTTACCGATACTGGCCGTTCTTTCAAACTCAACGGGAGCTGTGTGGCACAACTTATAGCAAGAGAACTGGGCGAGGCTGCAGATGCGGGAACGCCCGAAATTCACTGGCAGTCAAATGCAAAGGAAAATGTGAAGGTACCCGCCGTCGATCGTCTCCTCACCATCACCGCGGGCCATGGCATCACCCCCAACAGTTGCGGCAGGCGGCCTTTTCCCGTGGCAGCACCCAGGGGGAATCTTGCGGTCCCGCGGAGTAAGCAGTGATGCGGCCGCGCTCCACCTTCGGAGTTGCGCTGGGCGCGGCATGCGTGCTGGCATGCGCAGCGGCTGCGAACACGCAGTCTCCTGCTCCCCCGTTGCAGGCTTCGGCGCCCTCACCGACCCAATCGATGGTCCCAGGCCGATTCGTCGACGTCACGCAAAAGATGGGCGTGCACTTCCAGCATCAGGCACGGCACACTTCGCGCAAGTACCTGCTCGAAACAATGGGTTCGGGCGTCGCCCTCTTTGATTGCGACAACGATGGGCGGCTTGATCTCTACCTCGTGAATGGTGCGCCGTACACCGATCCGACACCGCCTGGGTTTATTCCGCAAAAGACATCGCCGCAAGACTGGAACCGCATGTACCACCAGAAGGCCGACGGGACGTTTGAAGACATTACCGAAAAATCGGGGCTCAAGGGTGTTGGATACGACATGGGGGTGGCCGTCGCGGACTTTGATAACGATGGATTCGAAGATGTGTTCGTCACTGGATACGGTTCGAATCGCCTTTATCGCAACAACGGCGACTGCACCTTTACCGACGTCACGGAAAAAGCCGGCGTTACCGGCAGCGGCTGGTCCACTTCCGCCACATGGGTCGATCTCGATAACGATGGCCTGCTCGACCTGGTTGTGGCGCGTTATGTCACCTGGGACTGGAACGATGTCTGGTGCGGTGAGCACCGCGAGGGATACCGCGGCATCTGTCATCCCGACGTCTTCCCACCCATCACCATGCTCGTATATCACAACGACGGCAATGGCCACTTCACTGAAGTGGCCCATAAGCTGGGCCTGGATAAACCAGCAAAGGCCTTGGGAGTCGCCATCGCGGACTACGATCGGGACGGCCGCATCGACCTCTTCGTCGCCAACGATTCGATGTCGGAGTTCCTGTTCCACCAAAAGCCCGATGGAACATTTGAGGAGGTCGGGCTGGAATCGGGAACCGCTGTAAACTCCGAGGGCCAGACTTATGCCGGCATGGGCGTCGATTTTGCAGATTATGGCAACGATGGCTGGCCCGACATCGTTGTCACGGACCTCGCCAATCAACAGTATGCAATCTACAAGAACGATCGCGATGGAACGTTCGACTACGACGCAATCGTCAGCGGCATTGGAAAGATATCGCTGCTTCACTCGGGTTGGAGCCTGCGCTTCCTCGATTACGACAACGACGGCTGGAAGGATCTCCTCATCGCGCAGGGTCATGATATGGATAACATCGAGTTGGTTTCACCCCAACTACACTACCGCGAGCCTTTGTTGCTGGCGCGCAATAACGGAGGGAAGTTTGTCGATGTCTCGTCCATCTCGGGCGATGTCTTCCACGACGCGTGGGTCGGTCGCGGCATGGCCATCGGGGACATCGATAATGATGGACGCATCGACGCGGTTTTGAGTACAAACGGCGGCGCCGCGCATGTCCTACTCAACGAAACCGTCACCGCGAACCACTGGATCACGCTGCATCTCACCGGCCACAAAAGCAACCGGGATGGAATCGGCGCCGTCGTCAAACTCACCACAGCTCAGGGATCGCAGTGGGTCACGGTCACCACCTCGGGAGGATATCTCTCGGCCAGCGATCCGCGGGTACACTTTGGGCTGGGTGAAAGTTCGATCGCTTCAAAAATCGAAATCCGCTGGCCCAGCGGCATCTTGCAGACGCTCACCGATGTCAAGGGAGATCGACAGGTCCAGATTGACGAGCCAGCCACACCCGGTGCTTCAGCGTCTTTCCGCTAAGGCGTAATCCCGCCGTGCGCCTCCAAAGGCCAGTCACTTCCACTCATCCCGTCCTTCGGTAATCGTGATATACCGATCAATCGGAAGGCCGGTGAACCGTTGGGTGGCGCCCCCCGGCCTCGGCCACCGAACTTCAAGCCAATCCATCCTGGTTCGCGGGCCCAGTCCCAGCACGAGACGCGGGTCGTGGGAGGAAAGATAACTGCCGCCTCCGACCTTGGTGCGATGCCGTTTGAGATCGCCACTCTCGTAAGTCACCTGCGCGCCGATCGCATCGATATTCGATCGCGTTCCAATCAGTTTCACACCGAGCCAGTGGTTCTGTGATGCTGCCTGATTGCGGAGCAGTACAGGAGGACCATTGTTCACCGAAATCAGGGCATCGACAGCGCCATCGTTATCGAAGTCGCCGAGTGCAAGTCCCCGGCCTGCGATTCTCCTGGCAAAGGTCGGTCCGCCGCGACTGCTGACGTTTGTCCAATGCACTCCATCCCCTTTGAAGAGCAATGGCGATTCGCAATAGTTCAGGTCCGCATGGTGAGCTTCGATGGTGAGATCCGGATGACCGTTTGAAATCAGCAGGTCGAGATTTCCATCGTTGTCGTAGTCGAAAAACTTGAGACCCCAGCCGCTCATCATGCGTGTGGCTGCGCCTATATCGCACTGCACGGAAACATCTTCAAATGTGCCGTCTTTGCCATTCCGATAGAGCGAGTACATCTCGTGGTCCACATTGGCCACGAAGAGATCGAGCCATCCATCCTGGTTATAGTCGGCCGCATCCACACCCATTCCGGAGCGTGCGACGCCAAAGGGGTTGAATGCGACCCCGGCCAGCAGGCCCGCATCTTCAAAGCCGTGTTTGCCGCGATTGATAAAGAGCGCATTGGGCGACGTGTCGCTTGCGACAAAAAGGTCGATCAGGCCATCGTTGTTTACGTCGGCGGCCACCACGCCCCAGGCCTTCCCGGCAGTCCGGGCAATGCCGGACTCGCGGCTCACATCTGTGAATGTGCCGTCGCCATTGTTGTGAAAGAGCCAACTCGGCATCGGACCGAACACGTTTGGCTTGCAGTAAAAACGCTCGCCCGGCCCATGACCGCCGCAGAAGACATTGTTCGCCTTGTTGAAATCGGCAAAGCGGCAGACAAACAGGTCGAGCTTGCCGTCATTGTCATAGTCGAACCAAACAGCGCTGGTAGCCCATCCGGGAGCGCTGACGCCCGCCTTCGCGGTTACATCGGTGAAGGTTCCGTCACCGTTGTTGTGATAGAGAATGCTGTTGGGATATTGCGTAACGTACAGATCGGGCAGACCATCGCCATCGTAATCGCCAACCGCTACTCCCATTCCGTACGCGCTGCCTTGAACGCCCGCTTTCACCGTCACATCGGTAAATGTGCCATCGCGATTGTTTTTGTAGAGTGCATTCCGAAGCGGCACTGAGGGCGTGTAGAAGTCGCACGGACCGCTGTTGACAAGATAGATGTCCATCCATCCGTCGTTGTCGTAATCGAAAAACGCGCAGCCTGCGCCGACCGTCTCGGGAAGATACATCTCAGCCGAGAGCCCTGCTGTGTGCGACCACGTGATTCCGCTCCTGGACGATGGAATCTCGCTAAACAAAGAAGCCGCAGGCGCGGATTCTGCAGACCATCCCATCGCGTTGGCGAAACGCGAACCGAAACTCCCCGCAAGCGCCAACCCGCCCAGATCGCGGAGAAAGCGTCTGCGAGAGGTTTCTCGCGCCCTTGCGCGCCGGGTCTGCGGACTCAAATCGCACTCCTTTCATGACTGAGTACCTCAAGGAATCCTCGAGCCTGTTCCCGACGAATCATGGATGAACGGAATGCCCTTCTGCGTTGTCGGTAATCGATTTGGCGCGGCTGGCGGCCTGTGCCTGCAGCGCCATCTCGCGGTCCGCGCCCTGCTTGTTCCCGGTGCGCGAATAAGCGATTGCAAGTTGATAGTGGCCTGCGGGATCTTCAGGCTGCAACTTGACATAGGTCTCCAGCGGCGACGTTGCCTGGGGAAATTTCCCTGATGCGGCAAGCGACATCCCGAGGGCCAGGTATGCCTCGGAGAAACCGGAATCGAGTTTCGTCGCGCGCGTGAAGCGGTCGACGGCTTCATCCCATTGGCCCGCTCGCCGCGCAAGCTCACCTAAAATGAACTGCGCCGCGGCATTCGTAGGATCAATCTCGACTTCCTTCTCGAACTCCTGCTTTGCTTCACTGGTGGAACCGTTGGGGCCGGCTCGATCGAGATCGATTTGGCCCAGCCGGTAATGGACCCCGGGGGTCTTTGGATTGGTCTGAAGAATCTTGTTGTAGATAGCCGCGGCTTCATCGTTTTTACCTTCCGACTCGAGCGCCTCCGCGTTGAGCCTCTGCGCCTGGCTGGAAGATGGCGCCTGGGACTGCAGTTGCTGCGCCGCACGCGTCCCGAGTTCAGAAAGATAGCGGGCGGTAATGTAGAGGACCTCGGGATCATCAGGCACGTCCCGCTTCAATTGAAACAACCCATCGGCCGCCGTCTGCTCCTGGTCCAGCGCCATGGCGCAGCGCACCAGCGCCATCTCGGCACGGTACTTGAGAGTCTTATCGACCACCGACGGGAGCTGTCGCTTGAGCTGCGGCAAGGCTTCCCTGCAGTGTCCGCTCTCGACGAGCTTCATCGTCTGATCGAGAGACGATGCCGGCGCCGGTTTCGCAGTCTGCGCAGGGCTCTGCAACACCGGGAGGGACCCCAGCAACACAGTGCAAGCGAAGATCGAAAGGCCTTTCAAAAACATGGAACTCATGGCGGTCCGCCTGTCTGATTGGGAAAGAACCTTGTGCGCGCTGAGGTGCACAAGGAAGCGGCTCCAGTTGGATTATTGTATACAACGCCGTATACTCCGAGGAAATTTAGTTTTGACGCGAGGCTACCGATGAAGCGCTTCCCTGCCGCACTCCTGCTGACAGTTCTCCTCTGCTGCTGCACCGTTCCAATCGCTGCCCAATCACCCAGCCTTGCCGCGCGGCGTGCGCGCTTTCGCGCCGCCATCGAGGCCGAGTGGCAGAGAGAGTTGAAGACTCATCCAGAGTTTGCAACCTACGTGGGAGACCTGCGCTATAACGACCTGCTGGATGACCGCTCGCCCGCAGCCATCGCTCGCGAAGCCGGCGAAAACAAGCGGCAGCTCGCGCTGTTTAACGCCATCGACTACACAGGCTTTTCGCGGGAAGAGCTACTCAACAAAGAATTGATGGTGCGCAGTCTGCGTGTGGCGCTGGAACATGCCCAGGCCAGGGAATGGGAGATGCCCGTGAACCAGATGAATGGCGTTCATCTGGATTTCGCCGCGTTCCCTTCACAGATGCCATTCAACACAATCAAGGACTATGAGAACTACATCGCTCGTTTACATGCCATTCCGTGGGCCTTCGAGCAGGTAATAGCCGACATGCGGCTGGGCTTGCGCGATCGCCTGATGCCGCCGCGGTATCTGCTCGACAAGGTAGGCGAGCAGGCGCAGGGAATCGCGGACGACGCACCGGACAAGAGCCCCTTTGCCGCACCGGCCGCTCGCTTTTCCGCATCGATTCCGGCCACCGAGCAGCAGCGCTTGCGGCAGCAGATTCTCGACGCGATCGCGAAGGACGTGAAGCCCGCCTATCTCGCTTTCGCGCAATTTGTGAAGACAGATTACGCTCCGCATGGACGCACGGAGTTCGGCATATGGTCGCTGCCGGATGGCCCCGCCCGCTACCGTGCTGCCGTAAGGGACGAGACCACAACCAACCTCACACCCGACCAGATCCACGAGATGGGTCTGCGACAGGTGTCCGAGATCGAAGCGGAGATGCTGAAGCTGGCGAATTCACTCGGATATCACGACCTGAAGAGCTTCAACAAACATATACGCGAAGATCGCGCGCTGTATGGCAAATCGGGTCAGCAGGTCTTTGACCTTTACGCGCATTACGCTGAGCAGATGCAGAAGAAGCTGCCCGAATATTTTGGAAAGCTGCCGCCCACTCAGCTCGAAGTCGTGCCGATGGATGCCTTCCGCGCTCCCGATGCGGTGCCGGCCGATTACTCGCCGGGGACAGGGGATGGCAAGCGCCCCGGCCGCATCAACGTGAACGAATACGCCCCGGAGAAGCGGCTGCTGCTGAATGTCGAGGCCATCGCTTACCACGAAGGAATCCCCGGCCACCATCTCCAATTCTCAATTGCAGAGAGCCTTACCGATCTCCCGGACTTCCGGCGAAATGCTTCCTATGACGCGTATTCGGAGGGGTGGGCCTTTTATGCCGAGCGCCTGGGCCGCGAGATGGGCTTCTACCAGGACCCTTACAGCGAGTATGGCCGGCTGTAAAATGAGATGTGGCGGTCGGTGCGGCTGGTAGTAGACACTGGCGTGCACGCCAGGCACTGGTCGCGCCAACAGATGATTGACTTCTTCACTGAGCACACCGCCATGGATGCCCAAAACATCGCGACGGAGACCGATCGCTATATTGCCTGGCCGGGGCAGGCCCTCTCCTACAAGCTCGGGCAGATGACGATTTTGAATCTGCGCGAGGAAGCGCGGCGACAACTCGGCGACCGCTTCGATATCCGCAAGTTCCACGATGTTGTGCTGGAAGAAGGCCCTTTGCCGCTCGATGTGCTGGAAGAGCACGTTCACGCGTGGCTGGCGCAGCAGAAATCGGCTGCTTCCATGCAATGACCGTGTGCGTTCGCAATAGATAACGGCTGCTGGAAACGCTCAGTTACGCCTGGAGTTGGATCGCACGCACCACGCCTCTCGGTGAGTCCGCCGGCTGCACTCGATTCGTATGACCTCCGGTTTGCAAACAAAAAAATCCGGGCGCCAAAACGAGGGCGCCCGGCTCAGGGGAGCGCAACTAGGGTCTGTTCACACTACTGAGGTGGATGGCGTTGCGAGCGAAAATTGGACTGGACGAAGCCGAACCCGAAGGCTGTGGCGGGTCCACCGTCGAGGGTGAGAATGAAGTATAGGCCAATCTTTCGCCGCAACCCGTAGGGCCAGGGCCAATTTTCCCGATTTCGTCGTCGATCGTCGCTAGCAGACACCCGGTATCCACCCCACGGACAACGACCCGTCCGTAGGGGCCCCGGTATGCGTCTCTCCTCACTCCTCGAACTCGAAAAAATTGGCTCCCGGCGCCACCACCCCAGGAGTGTGAACAAACCCTAGAAGTCAACGTTGGCGCGGATCTCGATCACACGGCCGAAGCCTGGCGTCTCTCCCGAGGACTCGTTGGACACGCCTCCGAGGCCGAATCCATAGTCCTGCACGCCTCCGTCCACATACCCATAACCGTTCGCGTCGCCGAAGACGGGGTGGTTCCAGGCATTCAGGAAGGCTGCCTGCAGTCGGAACCTGAGCGCGTCGTGGATAGGCACCGCCTTGGTAAGTGAGATGTCCTGGTAGAACTGCTTGGGGCCATGAAGATAAAGAACGTCTCCAATGGTTCCGGGCGTTATGTTGGGCGTAATGTACTGGGAGTTAGCGCCCCCGCCGGTTGTACTGGCGAGGTATTTGGGGTTGATCAAATTGGCGAACGTCTGACCCGGCACGCGATACACGCCCACCGAACTTTGAAGCTGCGAAGCGGTCACGCCGTGCAGTGTGACACCGCTGTCGGCGTAATCATTGAAAGTATTGTTCTGGCCGGTCAGTTGCACCGGTTCACCGGTCTGGTACGTCACAATCGTCCCGACGGTCCAGCCTCCGATAGCCGCATCGACAAGACGGTTTTGGCTGAGGAACTGACGCCCGCGACCGATCGGCAGGTCATAGGTACCGTTCGCGTGGAGCACGTGGCGCAGATCGAACAGAGTGGGACCATAGCTCTTGCTAAGATTGCGCAATGTGAAGGCATTAAACGCGCCGGTCCACTGGTTGTTTGATGCCACGCCGAGACTGTGACTCCAGGTGTAGTTCGCATCGTACTGCAGCCCATGCCATGAGCTCTGGCGCAGATCGACTTGAAGGGCGTTGTAGTTTGAGTAACCATCGGAAACCAGCTGCCCGGTGGCGTTCGGGGGACCAAATCCGGGGTTTGTGCCCGCTGCGAATGGATTCGCGACAAAGAAGTTAATGGGAAAACCCGCGCCTGCGCCCGTATAACCGGCGTTGGTGGCACACGGACTAAAGCCCGCGCCCACAAGATTGCAGAAGTAGGGCACGGTTCCCGCCACGTTTGCCAATATGCTCGCCATCTTTCCCGCCTGCCCCGTGTTCAGGTAGTTGATGTACTGCGGATTGGAGTAGTCGGAGGCATTTGCTCCTCCGAATGCGGCGTCGAAGATCGGCGTGGCGTGGCCGTTGCTGCTTGAGAACGAGTTTCCTCCGCCCGCCGCCAGGTTGGCCTGCGCGTTCTTGAACTCCGCCAGAAATCCGTTCTCGAAGATATTGACTTCGTTCGGATCGATGGTGACCCACTGGTGAATCGTCCGGTTGCCGTTATAGCGGACTTCAAGCGCAAGGGAGTGGCCGAGCGAGCGCTGGATTCCAAAGTTCCACGATTCCGAGTAGGGCTGTTTGATGTTCTTGTCCAGACCATAAACAGGCGTCGAATTCAAGAATGTGAACTCCGACTCGGGCGCGACCGCCTGATAAGACGTGGGTGAAAGTCCGAATGCGGGCAGCGAACTGCCGAGAGAGAGGCTCCCCGGAGCAAACGTGCCGGCCTGCCCAGTGTTGTTCGGATTCAACGTGAAGTACTGATAGTAGAACGAGCCATAGTCCGTCGCCGCATCCCAGAAGTACTGGTAAGGTTCGGTAAACCGCCGCAGCGCAAAGCCTCCGCGAATAACAGTTCCATCCCCGCCCAGGATGGACTTCGCCGCACCGTCGGCCCCCCTTGGATTCCACGCAAACCCGAAGGCCGGTTGCGGCGTAACCTTCCAGGGATTGTACGGATTGGGAGACGCCATGATCTGCGGGTTCATCGTTCCGTTCAGCGAACCGGGCTTAAACAGATTTCCAATGCCCGAAGGCCCGTAGATCGACGCGGGCGATGCGGAGTGATAGAAGCCGGTCAGGTCATGCTGTGCGCCGGTAAGGTCCCACCGCAGCCCATAGTTGAGGGTCAATGTGCGCGTAGCCTTCCACGAGTCTTCAGCAAAGAAACCCACCGCGGACGACACTTCATCGAGCGGGTACTCGCCGGTTTGACCGGGCGAATTATAAGTCTGCGTCTTGAGATTGAAGGGCGACTCTCCCGTTACGCTTGCGATTCTCCCGGTGAGAACGGCGTAGAGTTGCTGGGCCTCTGCCAGACCGGCACTGCTGGCGCCCGGAAGCGTCGGATTGGACCCGGAGTTTGTGAAAGCGTTCAGCGCTGGATCGCCGGCCGCGAGGCCAAGACTGTAGTTGGAGAAGCCGGCCGGTGCATTCCAGTAGTGATCCTGCTCGCGATACCACGAAACGCCATACTGGAACGTGTGATTGGCACGCTGCCATGTCATCGAATCGGAAAGATTGAAGATGGGGTAAAACGTGCTTACCGGCAGGTTGTATTGCTGCCCGGACATCAACCCGCTGGCCCCCGGATAGTTCCAGGCTACAGTCGGCTGCTTCGCGTAGAGCGGAGCAGCGTTATACGCATACGCCGTGGCGTCGTAAAGATACCCTGCCTTGAACTGATTGATCAGCGCCGGCGAGAAGATGTAGTCGAATCCGTAGGACGATGTGTAGTTCTTGGTCTGGTTGCCCGCAATCTGGTTCGAGAATCCCGATCCCGGGAAATCCGACGGCGAAACGGCAGGCTGCGACTGTTTCGTCATCAGCCACGAGAGATACATCCGGGCATTTTGGGAGAGGTTATAGTCAACACGCGCCGCAGGGTAGTAGTAGGTGGTGGGCGAACTCTGGAGCCACGCGATCTGATTGAAGTTAAGGTTCGAAGTGGGGGTGACGGCGCCGGCCGCCGCCGCCGCGTTGATGGCCGTGAACTGTGCGGCGATCTCGGCGTTCACGCTGTCGGGAAGATTCGCATTGCTCTGATGCGCGATCTGCAGCAGATTGGCGGTGTGGATTGCGCCATCGGTTCCCGTGTAAGTGAAGTCGCCGGACTGCGCGCTCGAAGTGAAAACGTCGTTCGTAGCCGTAAAGCTGCCGGGGACCTTGCGCATGGCAAACGTGCCAAAGAAAAACAGCTTGTCACGCAGAATGGGCCCGCCCACGCTGCCGCCAAAGTCGTTCATGATCAGCTTGTTTTTGCGCAGCCCATTCACATCGTTCTGCCAACTGTTGGCGTTCAGGCCTGAGTTGCGGAAATCTTCATAAACCCGGCCATGAAAATGATTGCTGCCGCGCCGTGAGACAAAGTTGACTTGCGTGCTGGACTGGCCGAATCCGGAGTTCAGGTCAAGCTGGTCGGTCTGCACCGTCATCTGCTCGATATCTTCAAGGCGGGGAGAAACCGCGGGCTGAACGTTTCCAGAAAATTTCATGCGGCTCGAATTGCCGATCACGCCGTCGATGTTGCTGCCCTGATCGTTCGACGGAAGCCCGTTGTAGGTGCCGTTGTAGCCCGCCACAAGGGTTGAAAACGCCGTAAGGTCGCGGCCATTCAAGGGCAGGTCCTCGATCTGCTTGATATCCACCACGGTGCCGATCGCGTTTGAACTGGTTTCAAGCACAGGCGCAGACTCGGCATCGACCTGCACCGTATCGCTGGCGCTGCCCACTGTTAGCAACGCGGTGAGGTCCGTCGCCTGCGACGCCTGCACCAGCACCGTTCCGTAGATCTTGGTGCTGTAACCCGTCTTGGCCACCGTGAGTTTGTAAGTGCCGATGGGAAGGCCGACAAAGGTGTAGGTGCCGTTTCGCGACGTCTGCGCAGTGCGCACATCGTTGGTCCGCACTGTAACCAGGGTGAGAGCAGCGTCGGGAACCACAGCGCCCGTCGGGTCATTGACGGTCACAACAACGGTTCCCTGCGATCCGCTCTGCGCTCTCGCAGGCAAGCTGGAAACGGTAAGTACAGCGATAAGACAGGGGATAAGACCGACAATCTGCCTGAAGCGACCCTTCATCATGGAACCTCCTCCATCAACCTGAAACGTTTGCTCAACGGCACTCTTCTGGAAGAGCGTTCCAGAGATGCGAACCAAATTTGGAAACCCTGGCTTTACGTTGAATCGGACCAGCAACGGCGCTGGGGAATGCTGGGCCACCCGGTTTTTCCGTGCGAGAAAAGCCCCGGATGATGTTTTCAACTTGTATTCGATATTGTATGCATTGTCAAGAGATATTCAAGATCCGCGTTGCATCCTCAGGGAATGTCCCCTCTGCGGAAGGCCCGAAAATCGTGCCAAATCGACGTGCGCAAGGAAGCGGCTACGGCGCTGGAGCAGCGGCATTGGACTTCTTCTCGGCGAGGATGCGCGCAAGCTCCGCATCGGCGAGACGCGCCTTGTCCCGATCTCCCAGCTTCTGATAGGCGCGTGCCAGGCTGGTGTAGATCGACGGGTTTGCGGGCTCCAGGCGACGGGCGATTTCAAGGTGATCCGCGGCTTCGCCAAAGCGGTCTTCCATGATGTAGATCTTTCCCAGCGCGATTTGCGTGGCGGAGTAGCCGGAGTTCTCCCTTTCCGATTCCTCGAGAGCGGATTGCGCCTCCGCAAAGTCTGGATCGCCGGGCGCCGCGCCCTCGTGCATCAGAACCGTGCCTAACAGCGAAAGGGTCCGGTAATCGCGATGACCCGCCCGCACAACTTCGCGCAAACGCCGCGTCGCCTCAGCAAGCTTGTCCTCGTAAAGATCCTTCTGAACCAGGGCAAGGGAGGCGATGTAGCTTTCGGGATCCAACTGAGCTGCCCGGTCAAACTCCGGGCGAGCCTCTTCGAGGCGATCCAACTGCGCCAAAAAGAGAGCGCGCTCGTAGTGCAGGCGCGGGGAGTTAGGAAGCTGCAGCAGGCCCAGTTCCGCGACTTTAAGGCCCAGGGCAAGGTCGTGGTGATCGGTGCAGGCGTCCGCCACAAAGTCGTAGAGTTTTTCATCCTTCGGGGTAAGTGCGACAGCTTCTTGGAATGCAAGCAGGGCGGCGCTTCCCTGCCCGTCGCCGAGGTAGGCCTGTGTCAGAAGATTATCGATGGCGGCGGTGTTGAACCCCAAAGAATGCGCGCTGTTCAGCGTAGCAATCGCCTCCTTGTAGCGACGCAAACCCACATAACAAATGCCCAGGTTGACGCTCACCGCATAGGGAGCCAATCCTGCGCTCTGCGCTGCCAGCAGGTGCGGAATCGCCTCCTCCAGCAGTCCTCGGCGGGTGAGGTCTGTGCCCGCCTGCAGTTCGGCCCTGGCCTGCGCGGAACTCTCCGCCGGCTCAGCCGATTGCGTCTGCGGCGGAGCGCCCCCCGGCGGGGCTTTCATCGCCTGCGCATAGGCCATGGACAAGGCAAAGATCCAACCGACCAACGCGAGCACGATCCCTCGCGCCCATCGCCGCTCGCACCGTTGCATTTCAGAGCGGTGGATCTTGAACCTGGGCTCTGCAAGCTCCGAGTTCGCCCTCTTCGCCATGTGCAGGGTACCCTTTCCTGGGGTTTGAGATTGTATACGCGTTTGTGCATATACTTGCATACACCGAGCGGCGCCGGCGGCCGCAGCAACAGCTTAACAGCTACTGAAAACCGGCAGCGAAGCATCGCCCTGCGGACGTTTCTTGAGAAAGGCACACCTATGCGCAATAGAGGACCTGCTGAAAACCCCGAGGAAATCACCCGCAGGACATTCGCCGGCAGCCTAGTCGCCGCCACTGCTCTCGGACTCCTGCCGGCGGCTCAGGCTCAATCCATTTCCGGTTCCCTCCCCCATGAGGCTTCGCAGCCTGCCTTCGATCCGGGCGCAAAGCCCGACGATTTATCCGCTGCTGACTGGGAAGAGGTCCAGGCAAAACTTGCGAATCTATTGCGAGTCTACGGTTCCAGGCTCTCCGCGGACGAGAAGCGCCGCGCCGCGGTGATACTCAAGATGAACCAGTACATGCTCGCGTCCATCCGCGCCTTCGAAGTGCAGAACGGCGATCCTTCGGCATGCACGCTTCGCCTCTGCAATGACCGTCAAAAGCCGGCAGGGGTTCCAGCGCAATAGGGTTCGGCCTCCTTCACATTATGCCCGTCAGTCCAAAATGAGTCACAGGGGTCCATGCTCACTGCGAATACTTACTTTCTGACCGTCCGCGCGCTTGGCGAAGCAATTCGCGAAGGCAAACTCTCCCCCGTCGAACTCACCGAGGGTTATCTCGAACGTTGCCGCACAATCGGCAGCCGCTTGAATGCGTTTGTCACGTTAACCCCGGATTTGGCGCTCGCACAGGCTCAGACCGCAGAGAAAGAGATCAAGGCCGGACACTATCGCGGCCCTCTGCACGGCGTCCCTTATGCGGTCAAAGACCTCGTGTCTGTAAAGGGCTACCCCACCACCTGGGGAGCAGTGCCTTACGCGCATCAAACCTTCGATTTCAACGCCACGGTGATCGATCGGCTGAACGAAGCCGGGGCAGTTCTGCTGGGCAAGGCCGCGATGATTGAGTTGGCCGGCGGGCTTGGCTACAGTTCGGGAGCAGCCTCGTTGACCGGCCCGGCGCGTAACCCATGGAACCCCGAGTGCTGGACATGTGGATCATCGAGCGGTTCAGGCGCGATCGTCTCCGCAGGCCTTGCCCCGTGGGCGCTCGGCTCAGATACGCGCGGCTCCATCCTGTGCCCGTCTTCGTGGTGCGGCGTTTCCGGGCTGCGGCCCAGCTTTGGGCGTGTCAGCCGCTATGGTTCCATGGCGATTGCCTACAGCATGGACAAGCTTGGACCCATGGCGCGCAGCGCCGAGGACTGCGCCCTTGTGCTAAGTGTTCTGGCGGGGCACGATCCTCTGGATCACGATTCCATGAGCAGCAATGTCCCGCCGTTCCTGTTTCAGGAGACGGAACCCGGTCAAGGTCCCCCGCTGCGCATCGGCCGCCTCACCAATGTCTACGAGACCGTTGACCCCGGCGCCGACAAAGCGGTCGATGAAGCCTGCCGCGTCTTCGAAAACGCCGGCGCAAGCGTCGAATCCTGCGCGTTCCCCGATGGGCCCTTCGAAGAAGCAGCCGAACTGACGATCCTGATGGAAGCCGCCAGCGCCTTCGAGCACCTGATCCACTCCGGCAAATGCAAGGACCTCAACGACCCGCTGGGCCGCATCAACGGCTACGCCAGCGAGCAGTTTACCGCGGCCGATTATCTCCACATCCAGCGCGTGCGCGTGAAGTTGCAGCGGCTTGCCGACTCCATGTTCGATCGTTACTCGGTCTTGATCTCCCCAGCCGAGCCCGACGTTGCGCAACCATTGCTGGCTAAGGATCCTGACGATCCAACAGAGGGCGGAAAGCGGAAGTTCAGTCTTGACCGCCGGGCGCCGGACGGAGTCTCAAGCCTTTGCGGCTTGCCGGCCATCAGCGTACCGTGCGGGTTCAGCAAAGCAGGCTTGCCTTTCGGAATGCAAATCATGGGACGCGCCGCAAGCGAAGCGACGGTGCTGCGGTCCGCCCGGGTCTACCAGGCGCATACTGAATGGCACCGGAGGCATCCTGCTCTTTAGGTGGCTCGACTCAAATTGGCCCTGAGCTTTTTCCCTTTGGTATCGAACGTCGCGCTCACACCAGGAGATGCAAAGTCCTTTGGACAATCATTCGCCGCGTAGCCCGATTCGCGCCTGCACCCCCCTTGCTGTTTGTCCTGCAACTGCCGGGCCAGCAACCACAGACACAAGCGGCGTCGCAGCCTGGAACCTACTGGTCCGACCAGAAGATCCTCGATACAGTCAACGCCGTCGCCATGGGGCCGCGCCTCTCGCCCGGACATTGGCCAGATGGCGTTCGTGTTGCGGTGCTGCTCACGTTCGACGACGATACCCAGGCCCCGCTCCTGCGCGATGGCACCACCGAGCCCACGGCGCTGTCGGCCTCAGACTATGGAGCGCAAACCGGCACGCCCCGGCTGCTCGAGATCCTCGACCGCCACAACGTGCCGGCAACTTTCTTCGTCACAGGAGTTGATTCCCTCATCCATCCTGAACTGGTTCCCTCGCTCCTCAAGAGTGGCCGCAACGAGATCGGCATCCACGGCTGGATTCATGAATACCCGCCAGGGCTCGACGGCGAGGCGGAGGAAGAGCGCCTCCTTGATAAGGCGATCGCCCGAATTCGGTCGATCACCGGCAAGAATCCCGCCGGGTATCGCGCGCCCTCCTGGGCCTTCAGTGCCCACACCATGGACCTGATCCGCAAGAAAGGCTTCCTCTACGACTCAAGCCTGCAATCCTCTGAAGTTCCATACGAGATATTGGCGCACGGGCAGCGCACGGGAGTGGTCGAGTTGCCCATCGATTGGACCCTCACGGAAACGCCGTATCTTGGCGCCCAAGGCCACATGCCTTCGCCGGATCTGCTGTTTGATCTCTACAAGCAGGAGTTCAACGGCGCCTACAAGGAAGGTACCGTCTTCATCCTCACCCTCCATCCGTACCTGAGCGGCCATCGCGCGCCAATGCAGCACCTGGATGACCTGATCACCTACATGCAATCCAGGCCCGGGGTCTGGTTCACCACGGGCGAGCAGTTGGCACGTTACGCGAATCAGCAAGGCCGCATGAAATAACCACTTCTTCGAGCCTCTTTTCCGCCGCTGAAAATACTTCTTTGTATACAATCCTCTTTTGCTGTATAACTCATTCCATCGAGGGGCAAGCTTGGTGAACGGCCAGATCACCCCCCTCCTGGTTCACAACTTCCCCTGCCTGGAGAACCACGAATGCGGACTTTGAAGCGGACGGGGCACGTACTGTGCTTGTCGGCCGCCTGCCAGTTGACCGTCCTTGCCGCCGGCGCGGCAACTCCCGTCGCAAGTGCTCCCCACGCCCCCCAAATGCCACAGTTGATCGAACAGTTTTCAGCCGACCTGAGAAGCCTCGATCGCACCTACGCGGCGCAACTCTCGCCGGTGAGAAGGGAGCGCCTGGAAAAGTTCAATCGCGATGAATTGGCGATGCTGAACGGAATGAACTTCGACGCCCTCTCTGAAGAGGACAAGATCGACTACCTGCTGCTGGACCATCGCCTGACCGCGGATTTGCACCACCTGACGATCCAAAAGAAGCAGGACGAAGAGATGGAGCCTTTGCTGCCCTTTGCCGGAACGATTGACGGCCTGCTCGAGGACCAGCGGCTCATGAAGCGTCCTGACGCGGAGAAGGATGCTGCTGCGCTCTCTGACATGGTGAAGCGCATCGCTGCAACACAGCTTCAATTCGATCCAAAGTCGCACGCGAGCGCTCCCGGCGCAAATGGAGCCAATGGATCGAAGCCGACCGTCAATCCGGTCGTCGCGCGCCGCGCATTGCTCGCGACCGGGCAACTGCGCGCCG
>VFSW01002106.1_pt1 | contig 30162 bp, 28 predicted proteins | sample 5358111 | NCBI WGS metagenome assembly VFSW01 (sample SAMN11554181, study PRJNA540505) | mine drainage metagenome | isolation source: sediment from site ElyBrook_90M | place: USA: Ely Copper Mine, Vershire, VT | collected 2017 | reverse complement strand
ATTATGTGAATGATATTTTCAAAAGAATAAATGATGGAAACGTTACAAAACAGTGATGAGGCACTATTTATCTTGTTAGGAGCAATGTTAGTTTTCGTCATGCATGCCGGCTTTGCGTTTCTTGAGCTGGGTACCGTCAAACGTAAAAACTAAGATAATGCTTTAGTAAAAATTCTCATGGATTTTTGTATTTCCACCATTGCCTACTTTTTTATCGGCTACAGCTTAGCCTATAGCGTAGATTTTTTCTCCTCAGCCCCAGCACTAAGCGCTAAAAGCGGTTACCAGTTAGAAAAGTTTTTTTCTTGCTCACTTTCGCCGCCGCAGTCCCCGCTATTATCTCGGGGGGTATCGCTGAGTGCGCTAAATTTGGTTCACAGTTAATAGCCACCTTTGTGATAGTGGGGTTTATCTATCCTTTTTTCGAAGGAATTACCTGGAATAATGATTCGGCCTTCAAGATTGGTTAACCCACCCCTTTAGTCAACCGTTTCATGATTTCGCAGGCTCCGAAGTGGTTCATGCCCTAGGGGGCTGGATTGCCCTCCCCGCTGTGTTACTGCTGGGAGCACGACATGGTCGCTATACTAAAGAGGGACTGAAGAGCACTCATCCTCCCTCGAACATTCCCTTTCTTGCTCTAGGGGCTTGGATTTTAGCCATTGGTTGGCTTAAGAAGAGCGTAGGCATTCGACTTGATCCAGAACAAGAATACATGGGTGCAGATCTTGCTATCCATAAAGTTAGTGCTACCCCCGACTAAAGCCCCCACGAGTAAATTGCGTTAAACGCGATCTACTGTTTTAGAGCACTATACTCTGAGTGAACACACTTTTATTCCGGCAACTCTTGATGGGTAGTCTCCGGCAACAACCAAGGTAAAAATAAACCCAGTAGATAAATCGTACTAATCGTTAAGGCTGCTATAGAGAGGCTACCAAAGCTTTGTATGAGACTGCCTGCAATCACCGGGAATACCCAAGCAATAATTCGAGCACCATTAAAAATTACACTGGCAGCGGTGGCCCTAACACTGGTGGCAAACAACTCAGGGGGATAAATGGCCATCCACACATACGCGCACCCTAAAGTGAAAAAGCCATTTATAGGCGTCAGCCAAAGTAAATAGTAGGGGTTACGTACTACCCCATAGCTCACCCAGGTAATCACCAAGCAACCCAGATAAGTACCAAATAAAAAACGGCGGCGACCTATGCCATCGATAACAAAGCCTGCTAAGAGATAGGCTACCACAGCGCCAAGGGTATACAACAAACCCGACAGGGCCCCCCATTGGGCAAGTTGACCCATGCCCGCCGTCTTCGCTAAAAACACGGTATAACGCGGTAATAAACTGGATACGGCCCACCAACCCGTGGTGGTCGCTAAGGACAGCAGAAAAGTAATGATAGTTCTCCGTAAAGCTTCCTTTTCACGAAACAGCTGAAAAAGCGTAAAGGGTCTTTTGTTTTGGCTACTAGCAACGCCTCCGGTGGCCCCCCAACGTTTAGCCAAGATAGCCTCTTTCCATTTTTGCGACTCATCGAGGTTACGTCTTAAATACAGAACAAATACAGCAGGAATAGCCCCCAACACAAACATTAACCGCCAGCTCTCCGCTGCCAAGGGTTGAGTAATGGATAGAACATACCAAACCGCCGCCGCCAAGAGTGTTCCCCAACCAAAACCTGATTGTAAAAATCCCGCACCAATGGGCCTCGCGCGGTTGGGCCAAGTTTCTGCTACCAGTGAAACACCCGTGGCCCATTCACTGCCCATGGCAAGACCCGTTAACAAACGTAGCGCATCCAGTTGATAAAAGTTATGAACAAAAGCAGTCAACCCTGAGAATAAGGCATATAAAAAAACCGACCAGAGCATGACTTGCCGGCGTCCCACGTAATCGGCAAGGATACCCCCCACGAGTCCACCTATCCCCCAACCCAGTAGAGTAATGCCAATCACCGATCCAGCATACAAGGGTCCCGCGGGCAGAAGTGCTGCAGGTAATAATGATTTAAGTAAAAATGGAATGACTACGATTAAAGCGAAGGCTTCGTAACCATCAAATACCCAGCCTAAAAAGCTGCCTAGCAATATTTGCCAATGCTTCCTTGTTAACCCCTCACGCCAATTCCCCTGCCCCATCTACTTATCTCTCCCTTAAACCAATATACTTAATCAATGTATTAAAAGTTTTTCCTAACATCCTTTTTTAGGTTAGCATTATCTCAAATAAATAACCATTCCATCCTTAAGTCATCAGTTATGGTAGAAAATACAGGACCCTTATCAGGGATTCGAGTGGTCGAAATGGGACAACTCATCGCTGGCCCCTTTAGTGCCAAAACCTTAGGCGATCTTGGCGCTGAAGTAATTAAAATCGAACCCCCTCAAGGCGGTGACCCACTTCGTCAGTGGCGAATGCTTCATGAGGGCACCTCTGTATGGTGGGAGGTACAATCGCGCAATAAACAGAGCGTTGCCATTGACTTACGCCAACCGCAGGGGCAAGAGTTAGCCCGTGCCCTAATTAAAGAAGCAGATATCCTCATTGAAAACTTTCGTCCTGGCACCCTTGAGTCCTGGGGCATGGCCTATGACATTCTGGCGGCGAGTAACCCTGGCCTCATCATGCTCCGCATTTCAGGTTATGGACAAACGGGGCCTTATCGTGATTTACCCGGCTTTGGCGCCATTGGAGAGGCGATGGGAGGGCTGCGTCACCTCACAGGGCAGCCTGGAGAAGTACCTGTTCGGGTGGGGCTCAGTATTGGCGACACCTTAGCAGCCCTACATGGCAGCATTGGTGTATTGGCCGCCTTATTAGCCCGTAACAAAAATGGTGGCGTGGGACAGGTCATTGACATGGCCTTATATGAGGCAGTGTTTAATTGTACCGAGAGTTTACTACCTGAATACAGTGCTTTTGGCGCTGTTCGAGGGCCGGCTGGCAGTGCATTGCCTGGTATTACACCCAGTAACGCTTACCCCTGTCAAGATGGTTATGTTTTAATTGCCGGCAATGGTGATAGTATCTATCAGCGTCTCATGGCTGCCATAGGACGAGATGATTTAGCCCAAGATCCGTCTCTCAAAAACAACACTGGACGCAGTCTCCAAGCTGAGCGCATTGACCAAGCCATCTGTGACTGGACAAAAGGGCGCCCCATCGCAACTGTGTTAGCCTTGTTGGCGGAGGCCTCTGTGCCAGCAGGTAAGATTTATACTATTCAGGACATCAGCGAAGACCCACACTATCGGGCAAGAGAAATGATTCAAAGCATCACCACCGCCCAAGGTTTACGGCTCGATATTCCAGGTGTCATCCCTAAACTCTCAAAAACTCCGGGAGTTATTCGCCAGCGCGCTCCAACACTTGGTGAACATACACAAAAGGTACTGGAGGAGATGGGGCTTAGCATTGAAGACATCAATCAATTACGATCCCAGGGTATTATTCAATGAAGGAAACCATTGCTATTAACGAAGTAGTCACCCGCGACGGCTTTCAATCTGAAAAAAGCTTTATTGCCACAGCGGATAAAGTTTCCTTGATTAATGAACTCTCAGAGTGCGGATATCGTGTTATTGAAGTAACCTCCTTCACCAGTCCCAAAGCCATACCTATGTTAAGTGACGCCCAGCAAGTAATGAGCGCAATAACCCGTCACCCAGAGGTGATCTACAGCGCCCTGATCCCCAATCTAAAAGGGGCGCAGCGGGCTTTAGACTGCCAGGTTGATCTGTTCAATCTGGTCATGAGCGTGAGTGAGAGTCATAACCGTGCTAACTTACGCATGAGTTGCACTGAATCCGCTGAGGTATTAAGTGAAGTCATCGAACTGGCTCACCAACAGGGAAAGCGTTTGAATGTCTCTTTATCCACAAGTTTTGGTTGTCCCATGGAAGGGAGCATTGCCGAAGAGCTGGTGGTAAATTGGGTCAAATATTTTACCCAACGCGAGGTGTGGGGGATCAGCCTATGTGATACCACGGGAATGGCCTATCCTAGTTTGGTGAGTTCCCTCAGCCACCGGGTACAGGATATTTTTACCGGTGTGTTAACTCTCCATTTTCATAATACACGAGGCATGGGGCTCGCCAATGTGCTCTCAGGCATTCAAGCAGGAGTTCGCTCCTTTGACGCCTCCCTAGGAGGCCTCGGAGGCTGTCCCTATGCACCAGGGGCTACCGGCAATATCACCACCGAAGAGTTAGTTCATATGTTAGATTTAATGGGCTTTGATACGGGAATGAATTTAAACATGTTACTGAATAGCGCTCAGCATTTGAGTCAATTGATGGGCAGAACGCTGCCCAGTCAATTGCTCAAGGCGGGACCCATTACACGACTACACAAGGCCCCACTTCAAAATCACTGAGGGGTACCGCCCAACTCAATGGCTTTACCCTCTGACAAAGAGGTAATATACACACTGAGTGCACCCAACTCTTTACTGCCGTATTCAGGAGGGGTTCCCTCAATGGCGCCTCCCACACATTTACGAACTTGATCCTCAAGACTGGTGACTTGCCCGTGTCTGACGCGAGGAAACACTGCCGCAGCATTCATCAAGCTTGGCATTGGTTTACCGTTGGGTAAATGCCCTGCGGTTTTTCCTCCAGCTACGTGACAGGTTTCACATACCCGTCCATTGCCATTAAACTTTTCTGTAGTAAATAATCGATGGCCTTCCTTAACCAAGGCTTCCACTTCAGGGGACGAAGCCGCGTAGGATGTAGAAAATGCGCAAAGGGCTAGTGCGGCGAACAGTCCCTGACTAAATAATCGTTTCATTATTGTTCTCCTCATGAAATATTCAATATAGGATATAGTGATTTATGAATGTTTGTCAGTAAGTAACTGATTAATTGCATTGATATCCTGCTCGTTTAGAATACCTACCGCAAACTTAAGTTCAACTCGAGAGATTATATGCTGATAACGAGTATCATAATAATGACTCTCAGCTTGAATATAGTCGGTGGCCGTGGTCAGCAAATCAATCATGGAACGTGTTCCTATTCCAAAACCCGCCCGGGTTCCCTCTAAGGAGAGTTTGGCTGAAGTTAAAGTGGCTTTGGCCGCCTCATAACTGGCCACACTATTTTTTAAATCTAGAAACGCCTGACGGGTATTGAATATTACTTGATCTTTCACATCATTCAGTTGATCTTGCTGTACTCGCTCTAAGCTATGGGCCTGTCCCACCTGAGCTGATATTTGTCCGCCATCGATGAGGGGAATCGTCAATGTCAGAATTGCACTGGCTTGGTTGGTGGTTAATTCAGGAAAGGTCTGACCACGTATGTGCGTTCCAATACCATTTAAACTCACTACCGGCCAACGTGCACGGCGGTTAATTTCTACCTGCGCTTGCGCCGCCTTGACCTGCTGCTCAGCTTGGTGAATGAGAGGTTGATTGGTTAGGGCTTGGTTTACCCATGCCTGCATATCATCAGGACTAGGATCTAAGGCCGTAAAATGATTTAAATCAGAGACTTCCTGAATGTTATCCTGATGGGTTAATTTTTGTAATTGACTGTACGCAATAGACAACGCATTACGGGCATTAATTTGATCTGATATAGCGCTTTGCCAACGTGCTTTTGCTTCATTGACAGAGATAATATCACCAGTCCCTACGCGTAAATTCTCTTCTGCTTGTTCTTTAATATTACGCAATAACAGCTCACCTTCATTGGCCACTAACACTTGTGACTGGGCTTGCAGGATAGCAAAATAGGCACGGGTAATTTGACGCACCAATACTTGCTGAGCACTTAAATAATTTTGTTCACTGGCCTTAATAATATTATCAGCCTGTTCCATGGCAGCTAGCGCTTGTCCATTAAAAATCGCTTGCGTTAACGTCACACTGTAGGCGTCCGTAGGAAAGACTCCCTGTGTAGGAAGAGATCCTGGAATTAAAGGACTGATATAGGAACGGTTACGTCCTGCGTCGGCTCCTGCATTAACATGAGGAAGATAAGCTGATTGGGTCAAGGGCTTTAATTCTTGATTGGCTTCTAATTGATGTTTAGCTAAAGAGAGCTGAGGATTTGAGTTTACGGCTGCTTGGTAAGCATCAATTAGATTTTCTGCATCAGCGTTAACGGCGCCAAAGGAAAACATAATCAAAAACAACGATAGCGGGTTTTTCATATTGTTGGTTAACAAATTCATGTTACGACTCAACTAAAATAAATAATTAGAAACCTTATTATCTCACAAAACCTGCTATTTTATCTTCGAGTAGAGTTAATGGTTAACCTTAACGAGGTTTAAATTTAAACACCAAAAACCAGCAGGCAGCAGAGAGCCCGCCCACAATCGTTCTTAATACCCATGACTCTGGCGACATGAATATTGCCAACATGGCAAGATTCAAGGCTAAAATAAAAAAACCAATATACATGGCCCACTCTTTCACGTTCCATCTCCTCTCAATTACCGCTTTAACTTTAACCAGCGATCAATCACGCCAAGGGCCACTAATACAAAAAACAACACAAGACCCAATAGAACGCCACCGGCGAAAAATAAAATAGAAGTATCCATCGTCATCATGACACATTTAAAAAAATGATTGATTCGTTAATTTAGCTCAAAATACTATCATTTTTAAAAAAAGCCATGATTTCTTCAATCATTTCAGTGGGTTTCTCCTCAGGGATATAGTGGCCGCAATCCAGCGCTCTACCACTCACCTTCGCCTCAGAAAAAGCCTGCCAATCCTCTATAGGATTAAAACAGGTGGCAATAATTCCGCGACTCCCCCATAACACACGCAGGGGTTGAATTGTCTTATTATACCGATCTATATCCGCTTGATCATGCTCAAGATCAATGGTTGCGGCAGCACGATAATCCTCGCACATGGCATGAACTATTGCTGGTTGCTGTATGGCATTGACATACTCTTGCCAACAACGCGGGTCAAATATCTTCATTCCCCCGGCACGATCCATATGCTGATGTAACCAAAACTCAGGGTCCGCTCCAATTAGCCTCTCTGGTACAGGAAAGGGTTGGATTAAAAAAAACCAGTGCCAGTAGCCCGTTGCAAAACGTTGATTGGTCTCTTGGTACATGGTGTAAGTGGGGGAAATATCGAGCACCATAAAACGCTCAACTAATGTTGGGTGATCAAGGGCTAATCGATGGGCTACCCGGCCACCGCGATCATGTCCACATACCGCAAAAGAGGAATACCCCAAGAATTGCATCAGAGCCACTTGGTCTTGCGCCATGGCCCTTTTGGAATAAGCAAAATGAGTGTCATCACTGATCACAGGGGATGAGTCACCGTACCCTCTCAGGTCTGGAATGATAACTTTAAAATGAGCTAATAAGTGGGGGGCAATCTGATGCCAAATCACTCTGCTTTGCGGAAAACCATGCAAAAGAAGCAAAGGAGGTCCTTCTCCACCCGTCAAATAAGCAATATTAACTGGACCACTTGTCGAGTCATAGGAAAAAGTATGTTCGGTAAAGCCGGGAAATAATTCCAAGGGGATTGTCATAGAGTTTCATTAATAGTAATCAAATAGGATTGATATTAACTTTAAACACAAAAGTTTGCATTATCTATCCCGCTTTAGACTCAATGTATAAATTGAATTCACCAATACAATCCAGGTGAGATATCTTATTCTTAACATTTTCCCCCGGCCTAAAGACCACAGATGCCTACCACGCTACACAAGGTCAAGCTCCTGTGGAGTCCCCGCCCTAGTAGATTACCGTTTCACGCAACGGCCTCGCTCTACAATATTGTTAGCACCGTCCACATCAGTGTTACCTCCCATAGCCTCAATCTACCCAGCCAAACTTGACTTATTATGTCTGGCGATTATCTGCCGAGACATGGCCGCAAGCTAGATCAGTCAAATAATATTAAGGAATAGTAGTTTTGTCTGCATGTTGAAGAGAGTAGTGAACCACATCTCATGATTACCTCCCTCTATAAGTGAAGAAGAGCCAAGAGATCTATGGGCGTCCAGAAAGAGAGGAATTTCATTAATAAACCAGAAAAATACTTGGTCTCAGTAAAGTGAAGTGACATTCCGTCCTAGCAAATGCCATTCTTTTTAAGTGAGGAAATCTTTTTATTACGCAACCAAACGCCACGATTAGCATGGCGTCCCCACGGGGATTCGAACCCCGGTTACCGCCGTGAAAGGGCGATGTCCTAGGCCTCTAGACGATGGGGACAGTGCTTTTGGAACCAGAGGAATTCCAAAACTCATAAGCCTGCTAGTATAACTTAATAAAGGATAAGTTGCCAATACTTATAGGAAATTTTGTTAACACAAAGTAGTCATGTCCGGTTCCTCCCGACGCTGATGATTCAACTCCCTCCTCTTTCAAACAGTCACAAACATATAGAAAATCAATACGTCATTGAGTTAAAAAAGAGTCATGGGCCCAGATGCTCTATCTGTTCACAGTGGGCAAAATCCGTCAACAAATTGCCGCTAGTCTGCTGGGCGTCATTACCCGCGAGATAAACGAGACAAACGGGTATGTCTATTGAGCGCTGATAATATTTTAGGAAATTTGTATCACACTATGGGCGTTTAGCTTGTCGATACCAACCCATAGTTTGACTAAACCATAATATCCCCGCTCCCACAGCGATGACTTTTTGTAACAACCACAGTTCTTGAAAACCATAGGGTTGCCCAAAAAGATTAACAACAATTAATACTAGAAACATGAATTGAGGAACCCAATAGTAACTATTGTTTATATTCTTAAGGGAATAATGGGCTAGCCATAAACCAACTAAAGCACTCCCCCACCCTATGAACAAGCCCGCTAATATATCAATAGGCCAATGAACGCCCACAGCAATACGCGAGAGTGCCACTAAAATACCCAGCAGCCAAATTAGTGCACTGATCCTAAAAGAGGTAGGAACACCCAAGGTCAGCAACCCCACCAGAGTAAAAATTGTTGTAGCATGACCCGAAGGAAAGGAGCTATATTTTAAAATAGGCCCCAGCACGTCCAAATGCTCCAATACAGCAGGGGGACGCAACTCGTTAACGGTGGGTTTGAGTCCATGGGAAACAAAATAAGCCATTAGACTAGCCCAACAAGTTGCCCATATCAAATCAGGACGTTTTTTGATAAAAACGATCATGATTAATGGAGTAACGCCAGCATCCCCAATAAAAGTCAAGGTTTCCCAGAGGATATCTGGGCCATGATCTCTTAAGGCATGATGGATAATCAGAAATATCTCCCGATTAAGGCCTGCGGACATAATTAGTCCTAACAGCACAACCGCCACAATAAAGGGTATCCATATCAGAGTGTTATTATTTTTTAAGACATACTGATGCATATTATCGATCGACTCTTAATAAAACTAATCCGCCTTCTTGTTGCAGTATCTGATGGTGCGGATAGTCCATTAACTGATCCACGCGTAAAAATACCAGTTCACCAGGTTTTGCATGACGATTTTGTGTTGGCTGTCCTAATAGCACGGCAAAGCTTGGCATTCGGTTATCTGCCACCACCCCCTCGTTTAACTTCTTAGCGTAACGTGCCAGATCAATAACGGGCTGCTCTTGAAGGTTTGCCACAGCAGGCAGGAGTAAGTATAGCAAAAGTAGGTGACTGCCGAACATCACCGACAAACGGGTTGTCTCTGCCATTGTTACCTTCAGTTGATAACGCAATAAACCAGCCAGCAAAAGAGTAGTGATCACCATCAACAATAAATGAGAGTAATAGCCCTGCGCTATCACTTCTGTGATTCTGGATAACAGGGCACTCACATAAACAGAGTGTCCCTCGCTGTGCATAATGGCTAACCTATTGGGGAGTATGGCCATTACTATCCACTCAATACCTAGTACTATCCACCACCATCGAGCTTTCAAGGAACCATGATAGAGCGCCATGAGCAAGAAAAGAGGCGTTAAACCAATGAGCAAATAATGGGGTAATTTAGTTTGCGCAATACTAAATACCACAAACACTGTCGCAAACCAGATGAGTAAAAAACGCAATACCGGATCTTTCTTTCTGTTGACGAATCCCTGCCAGACACCATGAAATAACAGCGCGGTATGAGGTAGCGCAATAAAGAGTAAGACAGGAAGATAATACCACCAATGTCCCGTATGCCCTTGAAGACCGCCCACCAGTCGCCCTAGATTTTCACGTAACAGAAAATAATCAATAAAGGCTTGTCCCATTAAATGGTACTGCATCACATACCAGGGTAGCGTAATCAGTAAAAAAACAATCCAAGCGGGCACATAGAAAATAGCCCTAAACCATAGAGCCCATTTTTTTTCCATGGCAAAGAAAACAGCACTAGCTATTAAAGGAATGGCAACAGCAATGGGTCCCTTGGCCAAAAAGCCCAGGGCCATCCACAGATATACGCGAATGACATATGACTGTCCGGCTGTCTTAAAGTATCGATAAATATCAAATAATCCCGCCGCAATGACAGCGCTCAACACCCCATCCATGGCCGCCGCCTGAGCCGACACAACCACACCTAAGGAAGAAGCACAAAACAATTGGGCAAGACGCCCTGTGTCCGTATTAAGATACTCTTTCGCAAAAGTCATGATCAGCCATAACCATATTAAGCAGGCTAGTTCAGAGGGTAATCGAAAGACCCAAGGTTGAGTTCCGAACACTTCAACCAAAGGAGCTTCTAACCAAAAAGCCAATATAGGCTTTTCATAAAAAGGTGTGCCATTCAGAGTGGGAGTAATATAGTCATGACTCTTGGCCATTTCAACGGCAACCTCCGCATATTCCCCCTCATCCTCGTCAAACAAGGGCAAACGAGTCATGGCAAACCAAGTAACGATGAGAATCAATAATAAAAAAACACCCCGCAAAGCTATCACTCGAGGGGTGTTTATTGTCAAATTAGTTGACTCTAACGCCATAGATTAGGAATCACCCCAACGCTTACGTCCTTGACTTGGGTTCTGGGGACGGGCACGTTTAGTGAACGTGTCATGGGACCTAGATGGGCCATCAGGGAAAAAACGTGATTGAGTATGTAATGGTGTTTGCTCACCAAAGGCTGATTTTTTTCGTCTTCCCACCTCACCCAAGGTACGCGTCCCATCGGCTCTCACCGTAGCACCCTCAGTGCGTGTACGTGGCGCAATCACATCACTGCGATGACGAGGGGCATCGGTTCTACCCCTTGCCCCATCTGGTCTACTGCGAGGAGCATCCGTGCGAACACGTAAGCCATCAGCACGGGGGCGAGCGCTATCAAAACGGGGACGTTCGCCATCAAAGCGTGGACGTTCGCCATCAAAACGTGGACGTTCGCCATCAAAACGTGGGCGCTCATCTTGCAAGAAGGTAGGCTGTCCGCCCTCGAAACGTTTTTTTTGTGGATTGCTGTTGCGTTGCTGGAAATCGCCTCTGTTCGCACTGAAAGTGCGTCCACCGCCATTACCTGGTGCTCCTCGACCATGACGTTGACCACCTTGGGAACTGGGTTTTGATGCTTTAATTGGACGTTTTGGCTCATAGCCTGGAACGCTGTGTACATTAATGGATTGTCCCGTAAAACGTTCGATTTTTTTAAGATGCATTAAATCACGACTGCCAGCAAGGGAAATGGCTGTGCCTTTATTTCCTGCACGACCGGTTCTACCAATTCGGTGTACATAATCCTCAGCCATTTTAGGTAAATCATAATTAATCACATGTGAAATGCCTGGTACATCAATACCCCTTGCGGCGACATCAGTGGCAACCAATACACGGAAACGGCCTCGTCTTAAGCCATCTAAGGTACGGTTACGGGCACCTTGATTCATATCACCATGTAAAGCAGCCGCTTGATGACCCATACCCGCCAAATCACTGGCCACAAGATCAGCGTCACGCTTGGTGGCAGTGAACACGATAGCTTGATTGACAGCCGTATCGGTCAGTAAATGTGCGAGCAGACGATTTTTATGCGCCAGATCATCCACATAATGTAAACGCTGCTCAATATTCTCATGAGATGCATGTAACTCAGTGGCTTCAATGCGCACAGGGTCCTTTAGCAACTGATTGGCCAAACGTAGAATCTCACGGTCCATGGTGGCAGAGAACAATAATGTCTGACGACCCTCAGGAATAGCACTGGCAATTCTCTCTACATCATCAATAAAACCCATATCTAGCATGCGGTCCGCTTCATCAAGTACCAGCATTTCGACTTTTGATAAATCAATACGTCCCTGATTCATCTGATCAATAAGTCGTCCTGGGGTAGCCACTAAGATCTCATAGGGCTTAGACAACATACGGTTTTGCACTTGATAGGAAGTCCCACCTAAAATAGATACAATACGCACTTGTTTCAAGTATTTACCGTACTTTTTAGCGGCCTCAGTAATTTGATTTGCCAGTTCTCGTGTGGGTGATAACACGAGTAGTCGTGGACCACGTCCTGCGCCAGGCGAGGTAGTCAATTTATGAAGTGCCGGCAACATAAAGGCAGCTGTCTTACCAGAACCGGTACGGGAGGTGACCAATAAATCCTGGCCATTTAACAATACAGGGATAGATTGAGCCTGAACAGGAGTGGGTACGGTATACCCTGCCTCGTGCACGGCACGAACAATATTCTCGTCCAAGGGTAAATCATTAAAAGTTATTTCAGTTTGTTTGTCGCTCACAATTATTTTTCCAAATAAATAGTGCACTCTTGGAGAATAAAAAACTCTCCGAATCTCATCAGAGCACAAGATAATAGGCGGAAATGTCCGCCGGTCAATGTCACTAACCGGCAAACCAGAAATTCGATGGTTGAAATGTGGAGGTCAGAGACAACTTAAGTAAATTAGTTACTTGTGCGTACTATACCGGAATTTTCAGGGGATGCAAGTTTTTTTATTCAATGCACATTATAATACTATGCAAGTATCCCAAGCGACTCTATATAAAATCATTTACTGACTATGCCATATTAATTTACCCAAAAGGGATTAACGCCATGAATACCAAGAACACACTGATACCTGTCACTCTCATCCCAGGGGATGGCATTGGTCCTGAGATCGTAGAATCCGTTGTCTTGATTCTAGATGCCATGGGTGCCCCTTTTGAATGGGATAGACAAACTGCTGGGATGGCTGCAGTGGATAAACACTTAGACCCGCTTCCTGAGCCAACACTAAACAGTATCAGACGAACAGGTTTAGCACTGAAGGGCCCTTTGACTACCCCCGTCGGTGGAGGGTTTCGTTCGATTAATGTGCGCTTACGAGAAGAGTTTAAACTCTATGCTAATGTGCGTCCAGCCAGCACATTAATGCCAGGCGGACGCTATGATAACGTCGACATCGTTCTCATTCGCGAGAATCTCGAAGGATTATATGTGGGCTTTGACCACTACATTCCTATTGATAATGATCCCCATGGTGCTGCCATCTCCTCGGGAGTAAACACCCGCGCGGGAAGTCGAAGAATTGCGCGCTATGCCTTTGATTATGCCGTTAAAAATAATCGTAAAAAAATCACGATAGTACATAAAGCCAATATTTTAAAAGCACTCACTGGTATTTTTTTAGAAACGGCTCTTGAGATTGCCAAAGATTACGATAATAAAATTCAAGTGGAAGAGAAAATTGTAGACGCCTGTGCCATGCAACTCGTCATGAATCCCTCTCAATTTGACGTGATCCTCACCACCAATTTATTTGGCGATATCCTGTCAGATGAAATAGCCGGTTTAGTGGGTGGCCTGGGGCTTGCACCAGGCGCTAATATTGGAGAACATGCCGCCATCTTTGAGGCAGTGCACGGCTCTGCACCGGATATTGCCGGCCAAGGTATTGCTAACCCAATGGCTTTGTTATCAGCCGCGGCTATGATGTGTGACCATGTTCAACGTAGCGATCTTGGCCAAAGAATTAGACAAGCCATACACGATGTGCTGGTGGTGGATCATATTCGTAGCAAGGACTTAGGAGGCAATGCAAATACTAAAGAGATTACCGCAGCGCTACTAAGCCGCTTACAGGGAAAGCATTAAATTGCTGTCTGTTAGCAAAAACCAACCCTCCTACTTTTGGATCCTTGGCACGCTCATATTACTCAGTCTTCTGCCTCCTTTATGGTTTTATATCGTTGGCGAGGAAGGGGTGTACACGATTGGCGCCATGGAAATGTGGCAACGCCAAGACTATCTGCATCAAACCACCTTTGGAGAGTTCTATAATCGCCCTCCTATGATTGTCTGGGCCATAGGATTGATGGCTCAGATAACAGGTTTCAAATATATTGTTGTGGCAGCCCGCCTAGTTAGCCTTTTTGCAACACTGGGTATGGCAGCCCTCACCGCAGTTCTTGCGCGGACAGTGATTAACGATAAAATATTTATTGTGTTGTCAGCCCTTATTACTCTCACACTCGGGGATTTGTATTTTTATCGAGGCTGGCTTGCCTACGCAGACCCATTAATGGGTTTCTTTACCATGGCCGCCGTAACAGTCATGTACTTTGCGATAAGAAAGAATAGCTGGGCCCTCATGATCTTGAGTGCGCTATCAATAGGTGCTGCTTTTTTAACAAAATCTCTAACACCCTTTGCCATCTGGTATTCAGCATTCATTGTTTTCTCGTGGAATACCCAAGATAAACGTCTTCATTTCTCTCCTCTCACTTCGCTGGGCCTTCCCTTGCCTGTGTTAATGGCGTATTTTTGGTTTAGTTTTGTTAGTGTTCATCACAACATGGGGCATTCTATGCTCAGCGATATACTTCAAAAAGTATTGGCCACAGAATCTATGTTGCAGTATCTCAAGAAAATCATTGTTTTCCCCTTTAGCACGGCTCTTAATCTCTCGCCATGGGTCCCTTTGGCTCTGATTGTGTTATTCAGACAACGACAAACAATTCATCCGCTTGTTCGGCAGTTATTACTATTGGTATTGATTAACCTCATCCCCTACTGGCTCGCACCTCAAAGTCATATACGTTATTTAATTGGACTTTATCCCCTGATCGGCCTCATCTGTGCCTACCTGTTATGGCAATCCAGTCCTGTCATCATTTTATGGGTAAAGCGCCTGTTACTGACAGTGGTAATATTAAAATGGCTGTTTGGACTCTTCTTGTATCCCTATTATCAGGAACATATTAGGGGATTAAACTATGTGCAAGTAGCACAGAATCTATTAAGCACTGCCCATGGTTTACCCATTTACAATCATGATGGACGCTCTGTGGCTCTTAATATTGTGAATGAACTTGATAGAAGAATGTATCCTCATCATTTCATTGAGTTACCTAAAGAAGATTGGCAAAACGCTTTTTTACTGAGCATGGATCCTGTAAAACAGGCGAGTTTATATCAAACTTTAACTATTACGGGTGATAAGATTTTTGTATATTGTCGTGGGACAGCCTGTCAAAGGCTCTCCCACTTAAAACAAAATTACTGAGAAATGGCACTGAACCCAGAGGTGGTTCCATTAGCAGTTAGCGATCCTACTGCCACATAGGAGAAAGGCACCGTACCAAAATTACCATTAGGAACGTTACTGCCTGAGGTTGACGTAATCGCATTGAGGCTGGAACCGGCATTCACAGAATACTTAGCCCAAGTAACTCCATCGGTACTGGTATAAATATTCCCTGTGGCACTGGTTGCCACAAATTGGGTATTGTTAAAGCGCACCTCTAAGTTCCTATTCAAAGCATAGACTGACTTTAAATTGTCTGTGCCAATGACCGTGGATACATTAGAACTACTGTTACTGTTTTGCGAAGTCCACGTAACCCCATCGGGACTTGTTAATACCGTCCCATTGTCTCCTACCACAACAGCTATAGGAGTCGTATTGTTGGGGGGGTAAACATACAGATTGCTGGGGTAAGTATACAGCGTAGTATTTGGACTACAGGCGACACCCCGCAGGTTACTAGTCACGGGACTGGTGGCCGCCGACCAAGAGGTGGCTCCCGATGAATCTGTGGTATGAATAATGGTCCCCCCCGCACCCACCGCTATCCACTGATAGTTATAGGTCAGTAGTCCACAGTTCGCCGTGTAGTTAACGGCAAATAAATCTTGACTGACCGAGGAGGCAACACTTAGCCAATTTTGCGAATCAGTGGTATCCCAAACCGCACCCGAACTACCCACTGCCACAAAAATATAAGTACCGTTGTTATTGAAAACCTGCTCGGTTCCACCAACAGCATACAGGGTCGTCGTATGGTCGGGTTGTGTCACGGCAGGACTCCATACTGCATTGGCAGGGGCCCAATTATCATTGAGATCCACGACGTCTGTTAAGCCATATTGTGGATAATTGCCAAAGCTTTGCGTATTAAAACACAGCGCCCCATTACTGCCCACCACATAAAAGGTAAAGTTATTAAAGGCCACCCCATACAAGGTATCGGTACTGATATTGCAAAGAGATAATGCCGCAGCAGGTTGCGCAGTCCAAGTTAAGCCATCAGGACTGGTATAAATTGATCCATTATTGCCTGCAGCAACATATGGATGAATAGTCGAGCCATCCAGCACTGTTGATCCTGAGTCACCAAAGGCTACTGCATTCATGATGCTCTGTGGGCAGCTTGAACCACTGCATTGACTCGTCCAACTGGTGGCAGCCAATCGAGGGGTTACAATTACATCATTGGACTGAGGCCCCCCAGGTCCATTGACATTCCCTGAGTGAGCATTAGCTACCATACTCGTGGTTAAACTGTTGGTTAAGTTGCCCACTACATAGGTAGGTGATGCGCCAATAAAACCTTGTTGAGGGACATTGGGCGCGTTATTAATGTCAAAAGGTTGATTGGATTGAGTGAAAAAAATCCAATAATAAATTCCATTTAACGGCGTCCAGCTAATTTGTACTTGTCCATCACCTGCTGTACCAGTGATTGAAGGTGGTGAAGCAGGACTTCCCCCTCCGCCACCACAGGCTGACAGGATAGAGGTTATCGCTAAGAGAGTAAAAAACCGGGAAAACACACGCTTAATCATAAAAAACCATTTTGTAGTGAGTTAATTTAGTTCATTGCTTTCAACAAACTGATACTAAATTCAAATAAACCCCTATTTTGCACGATGGCGGAGGATTAAACAACATCCTTAACTTAATGAATCATTTGGTTGATTTCCATTATGGGCATCATGACCGCTAATACAATAGTAGCCACCACGAGTCCCATGAACAAAATAAGCAAGGGCTCAAGTAGAGTTGTCATTAATAATAAGCGCCTCTCCAGATCCCTTGACTCCGTTTGCGCCGCCCTAGAAAGCATTTCTGATAAACGACCCGTACTCTCACCCGATTGAATGAGCTGTAATAAGATAGGTGGGAATTGTTTATAAACAGCGAGTGCGCGAGATAAACCGCTACCCTCACGAACTCTGGAGGCGGCATCTGTGATGATGTTTTTTAAAGCGGTGTTGTTTAGCGTGTCAGCAGCACCGATTAATGCGGCCAGAATAGGGACGCCACTATTCACCAAAATAGCCAGTGTGCTGGCAAAACGCTCAGTATTGTAGCCTCTTACCAAACGACCTACGAGTGGAATATCTAATAAATATTGATCCCATATCAGGCGAAGGGCCGGTTGTCGTAACAGTTGTCTCATCACCACAACCAATAACACTATACCCAAAAGAATAAGCCAACCCCAGTTAACCAAGCCATCGGACACATAAATCATGATGCGCGTGAGAAGGGGTAAACTCTGATGGTTATGGATAAATACAGAAACCACCTGTGGCACCACATGAGTCATTAAAAAAGCCACAATACCCACGGCCACAAAAGACACAATAGCAGGATAGGCTAAGGCCATTAGTACTTTTTGGTTAAGTTGATCGCGAGATTCCGCATAATCCGCTACTTTTTCCATCACGTAACCTAACTGACCGGTTTGCTCACCGGCGCTCACTAAGGCCACCAAGGTTTCTGGAAAATGAGCTGATTGATCCCTAAAAGCATTACCTAAGGTGGAACCTGCCACAATCGACGAGCGCATAGCAAGAATAATCTGACCCACGTAAGGTTTTTCTGTCTCCCGAGCTAAAGTCCCCAAGGCTTCATCTAATGCGATGCCTGCGTTAAGCAGACTCGCTAGTTGACGGAGAAATAAGACACGGTCGCTGGCGGAGAGCTTTTTTTTAAACAATCCAAGGTAGCGGGTTTGTTTGTGCTGAGACTTAACTTCATTTACTTGAATGGCAACAATACCACGAGACTTTAATAAAGACCTGGCATGACGCAGAGTATCGGCTTCGAGAGTTCCGTTATGCTCCCCCCCGCTCTGATCGACCCCCGCAAAATTAAACAGCGCCATGATTAATCACTACCCGTCACGCGCAACAGTTCTTCCTCAGTGGTCATACCAGAAGTAATTAAACGTTGTCCATCAGCTTTCAAGGTTCTGAGCCCCTGTTTGAGGGCGTATTGTTTCACCTCATCTTCACTCACTTGCTGATGCACTAAACGACGCATCTCATCATCTAGTAACAGTAATTCATAAATTCCTGTTCTACCTTGATAACCTGTACGGCCACAGTGATCACATTGATTTGAGCGATCTATATCACCATGACATACCGTGCAAGCTTTTCTGACTAAACGTTGGCCTAACACCCCGATTAAAGAACTAGATAGGAGAAAGGGTTCAACCCCCATATCAATTAAGCGAGTAATGGCGCTCACTGCATCGTTGGTGTGTAGTGTGGCTAACACTAAATGCCCTGTTAAGCTTGCCTGCACTGCAATTTGTGCTGTTTCAGCATCACGAATTTCACCAATCATGATGACATCAGGATCTTGCCGCAAGATAGCCCGTAGAGCCTTGGCAAAGGACATGTCAATTTTAGCATTAACTTGTGTTTGCCCAATACCATCAATGTTATATTCAATCGGATCTTCCACGGTCATGATGTTGGTACTGTGGTGATCAAGGCGACTTAAGGCAGCATATAAAGTGGTTGTTTTCCCACTTCCTGTGGGGCCAGTTACCAAAACAATGCCATGGGGGCGTTGAATTAACCGGTCAAATTGTTGTAAGGTATCTGGAGCCATACCAAGATGCACTAAATTAAGTTTGCCCCCTTCTTTATCCAATAGCCTGAGTACCACTCGTTCACCAAAACCAGTTGGAATGGTTGATACGCGAATATCCACAGATTTCCCCGCGACTCTCAGGGCAATACGACCATCTTGAGGCAAGCGTTTTTCAGCAATATCAAGCTGTGCCATAATTTTGATACGTGATACCAGTGCTCCATGTAACGCCTTCTTAGGACGAACCACATCGCGCAGTGTGCCATCAATACGAAAACGAACCACTGAAGAGACCTCACCGGGTTCAATATGAATATCAGAGGCGCCCTGTCTTGAAGCCTGAGACAATAAAGCATTGATCATACGGATAATCGGCGCATCGTCACGGGACTCAAGAATATCCTCCACCGCCGGAATATCTTGCATGAGTCGCGACAAATCCACCTCCTCTTCCGCTTCCCCCACCACTTGAGCAGCCTCACTACCGGCATAAGTGCTATAAGCTTCTGTAATAGCCTTTTGCCATACCTCTTCGGTCTGATAAGTGATATTAATCTCATTAAAATAGCGCTGGATTTCAGTGATGGCATCCAAGGAGGTTTTTTCATTGACCCATAACTCAAGACTCCCTTGGGCTTGACTTACCACTAATACTTGATGCTGTTTAGCAAAATTATAGGGTAATAGCCTGGCAGCCATCGCTGAGAACGCATCACTCATCAGTTATTCTCCCCATTATCTTTGAGTATTAGGTAATGGTATGGCTGTTGGCGCTTCATTAGCCTTCTCGGGATTAATAAAAGTACTACCGCCCTGATTACTATTGGGTAAAGCAGTGAGCGTTTCATTTGATAAAATACGTATATGCGGTTTAAATGTTTCACGTACATTTTTAATTAATGAATAACGGTCGTTAGTAAGGCTATCACTTTGTTCGGTATCACGAATAATATAGGGTCTTAAAAAGAGCATTAAATTTTCTTTGACACGGGTTTTTGCTTCATACCGAAACAAAGCTCCCAAAATCGGCACATCACCCAAAAAAGGAGTTTTTTCTTCCGTGTCTTGATAACTGTCGGAAAGCAACCCCCCCAAGGCCACCAGCTGACCATCCTCAACTAGCACATTCGACTCCAAGGATCGTTTATTATAGGTGGGACCGTAAGTATTGTTGGTGGTGGCAGGGTCAATGGTGGATGACTCCTCATAGATTTGCAACCTCACTAACCCTCCCTCTGAAATCTGAGGTTTAATTTTCAAAATCAATCCAATATCCTGCCGATCCACCGTGGTAAAAGGGGCTACGGTAGATAAGCCCGTGGTTTGAGCATACTGACCTGTCACAAAAGGAACGTTGGTGGCAATAATAATTTGAGCAATTTCATTATCTAGTGTTAATAGATTTGGGGTTGATAAAACATTAACTCCAGTAATAGTGCTCACCGCACGAGCTAAACCAGCCAGAGTAGGTATGCCATTGTAAGAATGAATCACCCCTACTGTACTTCCCGGAGCCGGAAGCACAGTCGTACTCGTTGCCGTCGCTCCAGCACTGGTTAACGCTCCGACACTGGTTCCCAAAGCGGTAATGTTACCGCCCGGAACGGAGGCATTAAAACTGGTACCCACAAAAGTTTGTGTTGTACCGCCTCCCAATAAACCTTGAAGCTGAACCCCAAATTCTTGCGCTTTATTATCGGCCACTTCAACAATCATCGATTCCACATAAATCTGAGCGCGCCGTGAATCTAGCTTATCTATGACGTTTCTTAAATTACGATAAACCTGTTCATTAGCTGTAATAATAATAGAATTGGTCGTGGAGTCAGCTTGTATCATCCCCGCAGGAAGCGTTCCAGCATGGCCTGATGCCGCTCCTCCAGAGCCACCTCCACCACCACCGGGTCCTATGTTCGCCTCAGTGGCTGACGCACCAACCAATGGATTGGCAGTGGCGTTGCCGGTATAGGAGGACGGGCTTGTTGTACCACCCGTTGCACCAGAGCCCACTCCTGTGGCAATTCCCCCCATGCCACCACCTGGTGCAAAAGATGGAGTGGAAGGTGCTCTTAGAATACTGGTATCCATAGAAATAATACCGCGTAAAGTTTGCGCCAACTTAATGGCTTCAGCGTTTTTCAAAGGAACAACCCATATGTTTCCAGGTCGTGCACTTTGGGTATCTAGTTTTTCGATTAATCCTTTAATTTCATTAGCCCGCGTCACCGTAGGGGCACGTAAGACAATACTATTAGTGCGCGTATCAGCGATGGCCGTGGTCAATAAATTAGGTTCATTAGTCGTCCCTTTAATTTGCCCAAGTTTATTAATCAACTCCGCAATATCAATAGCCAAACCATTTTTAATGGGAATAATTTGTACTTCATTAGACAACGGGGTATCAATGGCCTGAATAATGCGTTGAATACGGCGTAAATTCTCAGCATAATCTGTGATGACTAAAGTATTGTTAGCAGGATAAGCTGTAATACTGTTATTGGCGGCAATTAAGGGACGTAACACCGGGATTAAATTATTAGCAGACTCATATTTCAAGCGAAACACTTGAGTCAGTAGCTGATCTCCCTGAGGCGCAATTTGTGCTTTACCGCCCACGCCACTGGCGTCCACACTCACCTGAGATCCTTGTAACTTAGCATCCGCCTCGGGAACTACTTTGTATCCATTGCTGGCTTCCACCAAGGCGTAACCCTGTAAACGCAGTGTTGCAGCCAATGCCGAGAGAGTTTCCTTCTTGGTCAAAGGACGATCACTGGTTAAGGTGATCGTCCCCTTTACTCTAGGATCCACTAAAATACTGGTCCCCACAGCCTCTCCCACCGCCCTAATAACGCCTTGCGTATCGGCATCGGTGAAGCTTAGTCGGATCAAGTCTCCCTCCGCAACAGGACCCGCCTCAGCCAATGCTTGTGCGGCACTATGATCTGTCTTGGCTTGTCCGGCAAAAAGTAGTTGACATACAGTCAACGAAAATAATAAGAATACAATTTTTAACCAACGCATTTCTTCGCTCTTTAATAATGTAGATGGGCGACTCTTCCGTTCATATTACCCATCAATAATAATAAACCCATTAACTGATCTTCCATTCCCACATCAGCCTGGGCTTGTCCGTTAAACTGAATGACTCGTCCTACCGCGACTCCCTGTCCCTCAATATGTAAGGGGCCTGTTAACGTGGTTACCTCAAAATGCCCATTTAATTGAGATAGTACTCCACTAATTTTATACGATCCTAATTGAGGCAGTGGAGAAACCACAGAATGTAAATTATTCATAGTCACCTCAAAATCAAAGGGGGCTTTAATCTGATAGGTCAACAGACTAAGAGTCACGGGGTGCCAGATGGCTCTCATTTGCCCACTTAATTTAAGTGTTCTCGTTAGGCCGCCAAAAACCTGTAACAAGGTGATGGGAAACTCACTCTCCCCTTCACCGATAGAGATATTCTGTGGCGTAAACAAAACAGTTAGAGGTCGCACAAATAAGCGATGACTGTTATCCTCTACACTCAATCTTAAGCCGTAAAGGGTTGGAGTGATGTGCCAATTTGTTCGCTCTGCCAACACTTGCCAACGATTAGGACCCACTGTATAGGCAATTTGTCCACTGCCGCTCATCAATGACCCCGTGACGTTTACCAGACGGATTGAATCGTGGGTAAGCTGTTTAACTATTGGCTGCCAGTAAGTGGCTGGAGAACTGATCAAGAAAGTCAACAACGTCACCAACACACATAGGAATAAAGATAACCCTGTCACTTTCGAGGTCACAGTTATTCCTGGAGCTCCGCAATTAAATTAACCTGCCCTGGCTCTAATGATCGAATGGCAGTCAGGACATCCACCTCAAGCAGTGTTTTTTGATGGAGCTCCTCGAGTAAAGCGATCCAATCGCTAAAGGTAATATTTTTTCCTGATAATTGCCAACGATGATGTTTTACATCACCCACATTTGTCACTTGTAATCCTTGTAAACCATGTTTTTGAGCAATTCCTAAAATAAGTTCTTCAATTTTTTTAGGATCTCTGAGTATGGCCTGCTGATGTTGATGAAGGGTTAACATATCCTGGGCCATTGAATGCATGGTAGATAGAGTCTGTCGCTGTACCATAAGATTATTATTCAAATGTCTTACACCCATTTGAGCGGGGGCAATGAGAATAAAATAGTAAATCAGGCAAGACAGGAGACAAAAAAGTAAAAATACCAGCTTTCTTTCCCTAACATTAAGTCCAAACCAGATACGGGCACTTTCTTGAGTCACACGTCTTATTATTTTATCTGCCATACACCACCCCCTAAACTATTGATAGTCACGCGTTTAGTTAGCGCATCTTGTTTAACCATATCAATATTAACACCAGGCTTCAGTGTTACATCTAACTCTCCTTGATGATACTTGATTTTTGTCACGGCATCAGTGGGTTGATGAATCATGATTTGCGCTAATTTTGCACACAATACCACAAAGTCTTTATCACTAGTTGGAGCCGTCTGATTGGCCACTTGCCACTCATGCCGAAGGACTAATTCAGGATTAATATCCTTAGGTAATTGGGGAATAATCAACTGAGCCACTTGCCGTTCTTCTTGTAACAACTGACGCTGTTGATATGCAAGAGTTAACCAATAAATATTGATTCCTAAGGTTTCAATTATCAGTGAGACAAACAATACTATTAATACTCCCTTCCACTTCCCCCATAGCGCACGCCATCCTAAATGTTTATCGGCAAATTCAAACTGACATAAATTGATGTATGGGTCAGTGAAATGACTAATCCGATTGAGTAGTGGCGTATGAATTAACTGCTCCAGTGACAAATGATGACTACTTAAAAAGTCGTTATGTTGCAAGGGGATAAGATGGGTCTCATGTTCCCCTTTGCGGAAACAGGCCCAATTCCCTGCATGGTCATCATCATTTGAGAGAGAGACTATACTGCCTACTTCTTGGAAGTAGCTGGCAGGGATCACTCTCACTGGTACGTGTTTAAATATCTCATTAAATTTCCCTAATACTTGTCTCAGCCAACCTTTATCAGTAATAGCAAAGGCCATATGGGCAGAATTCTCAGGGTCACGCCAGATCGCCACATGGTTCCTATCAAAGTAAAGAACTTCATCTTCTAATAAGCTTGGCAAGGCTTGGTTGAGACGTTGCCCTGTTAATACACTTAAGATATCTGTGGTTTTTTCTAATATCAAGACATCGCGTGCGGACATGATCAAGATCACTTCATCGGCAACAGGTAGCTCATCAATATAGGCTTCCCCACTTTGCAGCCTGTTATAGGGAACGCTATCTTGAGTTAGAACAAACTCGAGAGCATGGATAAAAGCATCCTCCTCTTGATGCCGAGCTCGCTCCGGTAATTTTATCCATAATTGACTCAATTGTTCTTATACTCCATCAAATGTCAAGCCCAAAGGGTAGCCATTTCCCACATGCAAAACTTGAGTTGCATTATTAATTGACTGAATTCTAGAAATCAGTGCAAATCGTCGTATTATCAACTCTCTTTTTCTGAGTTGCTCTAATACGAAAAAATAATCCGTTTTTACATCAACATTTCTTTGTGTTACAGGTGTCCAGGCAGGAATACTGGCTTTGATACGTGATGTGATACTAGCATAGTCTACAAAGTACTTTTGCTGTCGATCATTAATCAATTGTTGCGCGAGCTCAATAGGTATTCCTAAAGTTAACGATAATACCCTAGCAGAGGCTGTATTAATATTTATTGGAGTAGGCCGAGGAAGTAATACAACCAGTTGTTCGAGAGCGGCCAGTTGACTATCGGAGATACTGGGAATAATGACTCTCAGGTCAGGCACCGAGAGGATAGGGAGCGGCATATCTTGCTCCTCGCCAAGAGGTCGATGGCTGTTTAATAGCCATTGAGCAACAGGCATAGATAGTTGGGGATCTAAACCAACATGTAATAGAATTCTCTCAAACATATTGACGGCTTCGAGATTGATTTTCGTGGCAATAAGAAAACCTCCTTGTCTTGGATCATTAACAGTATCAATCAAGGATGTGAGGTTAAAGCGAGCATTCGCATCAACAATATGGCCAGCAAAAAAAGTTTCTTCATCATAGGAAAACATGGTCCCCGACAACGCTCTGGTTTTCAAAAAGTCGGCCAAGGAAGTTTCACTAATGGGAATCGCCCATACTTCCCCCAGATGATCCACGGCTTTGGTTTGGTATAAATCCTCTTTTAAGATTAAGCGAACCCAATCAAGAGCACCCTCTGACAACCAATTCATTTGATCTCTTAATCTTTGATTATCTAATGATTTAAGTCGTATTTCTTGGCTAGCCATGAGTCCGGCGACAATAGTGGTAGCAAGGACAACCACTAAAAGTGCCGCTAAAATCGCCGCCCCGCGCTCCCTTCTCATGTCTTAATCCACTCCTGTCAAGGCGATTTTATGAAAGGGCTCAGATTGATGCGTCAATAAGACAGAAAGCTCTAAAGCACGTAGGATAACTTCCCGCGGGTGCTTCTGAGAGGTTATGGCTGCATTGAATTGATTACTGTTATTCACCCAACCCATACCATCAAAAAAAGTACTCGATGACAAGGCATCAACGGATTCTAAGAGTACTTCCCTATTCAATAATCCTAAATCTGTTGTTAAATGATGATTTAAGGCATTACTCCAGACACGCATCAACTCTTGACGAGTATTTAAGCCACGACTTTCTAATCGAATTAATTGATTATTCTCTAACTCATAAATCACCACTATAGGACGATGAACTCCATTAGCCAGGGTTTTTTCTTTGAGAAGAACCGTCTCACTACTATCCATATAAACGGGAACAGTAAGTACCCCATCTGCCCCCATCACCAACTGATGGCAATCTTTTTCCCAAAGGTTAAATAAAGCCTTTAATTGATCATCCTGCTGACCATGGCTATTTAGCGTATCTCTGGTTCTACTCATGGCATCTAGAGCCCGCCAAGATAATACGGAGAGAATAGCCATTAGAAGGAGTGCTACCATGACTTCAATTAATGTGAATCCATGGGCTTTAGAGAACATGACCACCTCTATTAGCCATTAGCGTGACAACGGTAGCCAAAACAGTATTGTCATGATCTTGGACAACCACCACCTCAAGACGTCGAATAGAGGGGTTGGGCGTAGCACTGACGGTTAATTGGCAACGCAGGGGCCAATCTCCTTGGGAACAATCGGTTTTATAGACTCCGATCCCTGGCCATTGATCATTCAAGTTGGCATTAGCTAGAACATTATCAGCACTGAGTTGCGCTGCAAACCTTGGTGGCAAATCTCCTCCTACCCGAGTGACCACGCTCAGTGCACGCATTGATGCAGCCAAAGTGATGGCTACCACAAACAGAGCGATTAATACTTCAATGAGGGTAAAGCCTCTCTTACTCATGGTCATTGAATACTAAAGCGATCTAAGGAGTCGGAAGCAATTATTAAGGATTGCTTGTCTGTAGTTAATATTAATTTAGTAGGCGACGGATCATCATTAATCACTAATTTTAATGAACCTTCCTGAGTACAACCCATCTCTGTCTCATTAATGGTAATACTCTTTAATTGAGATTTAAACTCTCCTCCAGCCACCTCCTCTTTATTCATGGGTTGCTGTGTACCCGAACTGGTATCAAAAAAACGCCATTGCTCACAATTAATTGTCATCCATATGGGAGAGCCTGACAAATCCTCGAGATCATGAGCTTGGTTAATGGTTGCCACCAGTCGTTTGGCATCTCCTTCAAGTGTTGATGGATCAGCCACATGAATCGATAAGGTAACCATAGCAAAGGAAACACCCATAATAACCAGTACAACCAACAACTCAATCAAACTAAAACCAGAGTTATTGTTACCAATTACCGATATCTGCATCATTTCCTTCACCGCCAGTTTTACCATCAGCACCAAAACTCCACACATCGATTTCGCCATGCTGGCCAGGATTCAGGTATTGATAGGGATTACCCCATGGGTCTTTAGGCATAGTGTCCAAGTAGGACTTCCAGTTATTTGGAACAGGTTCAAGGCTTGGTAGCTTCACGAGTGCTATTAACCCCTGCTCAGTAGTGGGGTAGCGGCCATTGTCAAGACGGTAAAGCTTTAATGCTTGCACAACCGTAGCAATATCTTGCTTTGCAGCAATTTGCCTTGCTTGATCAGGACGATCCATGACACGGGGAATAATTAAGGCAGCAAGAATACCAATGATAATCATGACCACCATAATTTCAATCAAAGAAAAGCCTGATTGATGACAAGAGGCGGGTTGCTTAGTGTGATGTCGTTCCATACAATAGACTCTAAATGTCATTATTTTACCTTTATTCCTGTTAATTATAGCCATTTCTTTGAGTTATTATGATGCTAAAAAATTGGCAATTACGTTCTAAAAGCGATCTCACCAAACAATTTAGTTGGTTTATCAGCTTACTAATTCTATCTGTCACAGTAGGTCACTGGGCCAGCCTATTGTTAGCCCCCCCTCCTCAACCTATCCCTGTCCATCCTTTAGACAAGCCAGGGAACACCGTATATCAAGATGCCAAGAATGTGTTCATTGGGCCAAGCTTACTTAACGCCAGCTTAGTATTAAATGGGGTCATTGTCAGCGACCAGCATCACGGAATTGCTGTCATCAGCATTAATAACAGCCCACCTAAACCCTATCGTGAGAGACACGAAATTAGTGCTGGGATTCTTCTAAAAACAGTGACTAGCGATCATGTCATTATAGAGCGTCAAGGTCGCTCAGAAACTCTGTCACTTCATTCCCAACCCAAACTCTCCAATGGCATCTCCATCGAACATCAACAACAGTAAAATTACCCGACTACTTTTCATTGATGAATTAAGGGGTATGGCCATTTGTATGATGGTAGTCTTCCATTTTTGTTATGACTTGAACTACTTTCATTACACGCAGTTTAATATCTTAGAGAGTTCATTTTGGACAACTTGGCGCACTGTCATTGTTGCTTGGTTTGTCTTTATCTCAGGGGTCAGCATTTCATTCGCACCAAATAATCATACTCATTTTATAAAACGAATCACTAAACTCTTTTTATCAGCGGTGACTATCTCTATTGTCACTTATTTCTTATTCGGCAATCGTTTTATCTATTTTGGGGTCATACATTTTTTTTTAATCGCCACAATGGTGACCTACCCCATTAGGGAAAACAAAAAAAGTTTAGCTATGTTGGGCACCCTGATATTGTTAATCTCTAATACGTGTCAGTTATCTGTAATGAATCCCAATTACTTAAATTGGATTGGTTTGAACTCTCTCAAACCGGCCACTGAGGATTACGCCCCTCTGTTTCCTTGGTTAGGCTTATATTTTATAGGTGTCGCCAGCGCACCATTCTTAATCCATAAAAAAAGTCTAAAAATCAAGGCGCTCTCTGTATTAGGGCAACATAGTTTAATGATTTATTTAATCCACCAGCCAGTTCTTTTTTTACTTTTTTCTCTAGCCTCAACACATTAATCGCTTTCCGATTTCAACAGTACCGAGTTTTCAGTTCTTTTCAAGGAAGTCGCAGTGATGGCACCAGGCGTATTTGCCGAAGGGAGAGAAGTGATAACACCAATAACTTCAATATTACTTGAACTAGACGTGAGATCACTTTCGATATAGGTATTAGAATTGTAAGTAACAATATAATTAGTGTTGTTGCTTAAGAAGTTAAATTGATTAATGTTTCTTGAGAAATTAGCGGTAATCCCCACGTAATCGGCCACAGTATTAGCGCTAACAGTATTTGAAATAGTTGAACAAGTTACACTGCTGGCTTGTAACGAGCCGGAATTAAAATTTGCTTTAACCTGAACGAGTTGCGTGGCGCCTGGAATACATCCCGTCAAATTAATATTGGAAGCATTAATGGTAACCCCCTGAAAGACAATTGTCGTCACCCCATTAACCGGCGCAGGAAAGACAATAATCCCATTTAAATTAACGACGGTGGAAGCAAGGCTCTCGTTTGAAGGCAATGACTGTTCAACGGTAGCCCCATCCAGCTCACCTTGATGATTAGTTCCTTTCAGACGTACATAATCCCCTACAGTGCAATATGTACAACCAGAGGGAAGGACAACAGAAGTACCGTTAATGATTGCTGTATTGCCAGATAGTGAGGTAATAATGCCACTTACCTGAACAGTGGGGTTGGTACCATTAGCAAAACTGGTGGCAGACTGGATGACTAAGTTAGATACAGCAAGAGCGGTAGTAGGCGAATAAGCCGTACCGAGATAAGAGCTAGGGAAATAACTGAGCCAATTAGTACTAGGAACAAACATTGAAACCACTTGGTTATTGGCCAGCGTACTAGGGACTATCAAAGAAGAGACCGTCGAACCACCGTAACTATTTGTTGTATTATTTCCACCGTTAACCCCATTGCCACCATTAATTTGAACCGTACCGGAAGACACCGCGGTCACAATACCACTGAGTTCATAATTTGTGGCTGGTTGATTGACACCAACAGGATTGTTGTAATAAACCGTACTATTGGTGGGGACGTAATACTCATCAATTCTGGTAGCAATGAGCTCAGGCTTTTGTGTAGAAGGATTAAGTACCCAGAAACCATGAACTTTAACTTCAGCACCTGTAATCAGACTATTAACAAATCCATTGGGAGAACCCAATGTACAGCTACTGTTAGCGGTACATTGCGAAAAGGGTTCGTTAAAAACAGTTGTAACGCCTAAGGAAGTATTACATGCTTGAGTGACAATTCTAACTGGTTGATTTAAAACATATAGGTAATAGTCTGTTGAGGCGGCACATGTACCATTTACCGCAGTGGTAAAAGCAGTCGGTTGATAAGTAATGACACCTTGTAAATCAGGTGTAATTTCAGCGGAGACCACCGTAGAGGAACTATCCACCGTAGCGGTTACCACCTGCCCCAATGATAACAACCCTGAGGAAGTACTAGAACCATCAAAGGTTTCACTGATATTAGCGGTGGTACTAAGAGGATACTCAGTGCCGTCAATGAATACACTACCAAAACCTGTCACCAACCCTTGAAT
>VFSW01002105.1_pt1 | contig 30175 bp, 20 predicted proteins | sample 5358111 | NCBI WGS metagenome assembly VFSW01 (sample SAMN11554181, study PRJNA540505) | mine drainage metagenome | isolation source: sediment from site ElyBrook_90M | place: USA: Ely Copper Mine, Vershire, VT | collected 2017 | reverse complement strand
TGGGGTCCGTAAGAGCGGCCTAGTCAATGTGTCCATTATTTGTGGGTAACCTCAGTTGATGATCTTGGCTCCGGTAACTATGCGATCGCATATCGCATCAGCTGAAGTAGGGTCTTCGATCAAACGATGAAAGGTGTCAGGAGGATACTGCGATGCGAACACGGTTGAAAGTGCATCACTTCTTATATCAATGATCTCGAGGAGTTCTCGTGATGCACCGATTGGTATCGCCGATAGTCCAAAGTCGTCAATTATTAGTAGATCTAATTTCCTGTAGAACGACAGTACCGACCTCATGGTCCCTTCTGCACGTGCAATTGCTAGACGATCGATTAGTTCAGATGTACGGTAATACCGTACGTTCATCTCTCTGTTGACGGCTTCGGCTCCGAGGATGCAAGCTAGGTAGGTTTTACCACAACCGGTAGCACCAGAGATGATTACGCTTCTGCCATTGGCCATAAACGATAGGGTTGTCAATTCGGCAAATTCACTGCGCGTAATTCCTCTGGCAGAATCAAAATAGAACTCTTCCTTTCTGGCGCTTAGTCGCATATTAGATTCCCGATACTTTCTCTGTACCCGACGACTGCGTCGCGCCGAAAGCTCGGCTGATAGCACAATGTCGAGACGATCGGTAAATCCCAATGAATCATATGAAGGATCTGCCAGCTGACGCATGTACTCTTTCTTGGCGTCAGAGAGTCTAAGGCTGGCGAGGTGCTCGGTTACGTTGGCATGGGTTGACATCTAGATTTCCGCCGTTTCATAATTGTTTCGATTTCGAAGGTTGGCATGGGTAAAACTCGGAGGCGTCATGTACGTAGGTGCCTCCCATGACCGTTTCTGGAGTATTTCCACAACAGATCTTCGATTGGCTGAGTTAATTGATAACGCAAATTGACAAGCTGCCTCTATGTCATCAAGTTCATAGATATCACTAAGAGCAAGTAACGACCTCACTGATCGAAATGAACTCTCTCGTATCGGAATGTTTGCAAATATTCTCTCTGCGAGCTCAAATGTCGATGTGCCAATCTTTTGAGCTTGTTCCAGGAGACGATCGGAGTCCTTGGAATCGAGATATGCCTGATGGTCGGGGTGACGATGCGTACCTATTGTGGTAACCGACCCGCTCTTATAGTTGCGCTTATGAGTAACTATAGCCTTTGAATCCTTGTAAATCTCGACTGTGCCTTCAGTCAATTTGACCTCGAGTAGTTCCCCTCTCAAATTATGTGGAACCGAGTAACTCGAATGATCGATCTCTATGTGATAATTGGGAGGGACTTGAATGCTATTTCCGGTTCCGTAACTAAATGGAAAGAGCGGGAGGACATTTACGAAACTCCCGCTCTTTCTCAAATAGATCCCAGCGTGAGAACTTTGACCTAGCCATTGGTTTTTTTGTTTACTGCATCAATGAAGGATGAAAGGGACGCATTTACCTCATCCAACGAAGCAAACTTGCTATCTCTCAAAGCAGCAATCACATTCCTCTGTATGTAGCCAACCCTTTCTTCTACGCGAGCTTTATCTTTTTTATCCCGAATTCGGGATAAAAAAGATTAGTAATAGGTAGACATCCAATCGAATTACCATCCAATGCGCCTGTTTATTTTCAAGCAAAAATAAAATCGGTTGCTCAGGAAGTCCGCCGGGGCTTCAAAGGATGAGGTCCGCCCCTGTCATTATTTGGCGTTCATGTCGCGTACTCTAATTAAAGATGGCTAACAGCTTGAACGGAAGAAAAGCCAACCAAAATTTGGAGCACAATGGCAACTACTTCGCCGAATGAATATATAACCTCGTGATCCCTTTTAAATTAAAATTAAATTAAGATCAAATGGGCACATCCTCAAAAGAACTCGCCAAAATATATTTTGCTGGATTTTGGCCTTGTGATAAGGCATGGAAATGGGATTTAGCGCATTGAATTTTGGCTTCTTCTCTCCTTCTAAAATCATCGGCAAATAATCCGCCCTTTGTTTCAATCACGAAATACAACCGCGATTCCCCCATATGTTCAACAAGTACAACCCAGTCCGGGTTGTATCCACCTAAAGGAGTAGGAACCATAAACCAACTAGGTAGTTTCGCATATAACTTAACAGCTTCATTGGCTTCCATTTCGTAAGCGAACTCACGTTCAATATTTGAATCGACAACTACATTTTCGAAGACGGACTTCTTGGCGTCCATAACCATGTTTCTAAGATATGCGATTAGCTCAGCATTTTTGAAAAGTTCTTGTGCGTAAAAATGGTCATCACCGATTCGCTCGTATTTGATGCCTTCGACAATTGAAAGTCGCTTGCACCGATTAATTGCCTCGGATGCGAACTCTATAAATTGCTGTGGATTGAGCCGAAAATCACTAAGACGGGTACTCCCTATTAGGATTTTAGTAATTGATTTTCGGGTCAGCTGAGTTCTGTCCTGAAGTTCGGTCAGTAAATCGGGAAGTACAATATCTCTTTCATCCAAAATAACGGTAGCGGCGCCTTCTCTCCTATTTTCAATAGCTTCGACACCACCTTTGCCAATCGATATTTCGGCCTTTCGCCACTGCAGGCGCGTTTTAGTGACGGAAGGGGCATCACGTAGGGCTGCAATGCATGATTTGATGAGCTTTTCGTTATCAAATTGCACTCGATATGTGGTTCGATACTTGATTCGATCCCACAATTCCTTGAACTCCGCACTTAGGTAGACTGACTCCCTAAGCGGAACCTCGCGACGGTCATCGGCGTTCTTGATTTCAAGTCTTCCTGTTACTTTTCGAAGCGCCCCGATGATTTCACTTCGCTGTTGTTCAAACTCTTGTGGAACAAAAACTGTATCATCCTTGAGAGCAAGTCTCAACGAATCCTGGACCTTACCAATTCTGTCGATGAAGCCGCATTCCCTAAAATGATCCCACAACTGCGCAGACTGTTCCAGACTAACCAGGGACTCTATACCATCCTTCTGAAGCATTTTGATACCGACGAATTGATGCTTTTCTAGAATGCCAAAACGAACACCAGTTTCACTTTCAATCTCCTTCTGACGCATCTCTGCAAATTGTTCGTAGCTTTCAGTTGCTATGACGGTGAGAGTGTTGATTTCAAATCCCTGCATCCTATCGCCATTCTGATTGACGCAAAGTCGCAGTCCTCTGCCGATAGTCTGGCGACGCTCGCGCTCACTTCCCATTTCGCGCAAACTGCATATTTGAAATACATTGGGGTTGTCCCACCCCTCCTTTAGAGCTGAGTGGGAAAATATGAACTTTAGAGGCGTAACCAATGAAAGCAGCTTTTCTTTATCTTTCATAATGAGGTTGTAGGCGCGTTCCGCACTTTCCCGGTTCGAAAGATTGTTCTCAGCAGTATTCGACCAGGCACCCTTTTTATCAATTGAAAAATAGCCATCGTGGACGTATTCAGCACTAAATGCATCATCTATATCCTCGAAGAGCGTATGGTACTTCGGAAGTCTGGATGCTCTGCGGTACTCCTCTTCGAAAATAATGGCGTACTCCCCTTTTACAGGATTGTTGCTTGAATCGTATGAACGGTATTTTGAAACTTCATCAATAAAGAACAATGAAAGCACTTTAATTCCTTGATGATGTAGTCGTAACTCCTTATCCAAATGCTCAATGATGGTACGGCGTATCAACTGTCTTTGCACGGAAATAGAGTCAACATCCCCAAAAGCGTCGCCAGTACGCAGAAATGCTTCCCCACCAGGATAGCGAAGCTCTAATAGCTCCTCACCCTTTACGGCCCCAATCGTACCAATTCGGAAATCGGTATAGACCGCTCGATTTGTAACCTGCTCTAAATCATCGCCATCATAGACCGTTATCTCTTTGCGTCTTACGCCGTTGTTCGAGACAGACACATCGACTTCAACCTTGGCAGATACGGCACCATGCTTACTTGTCACAGATATCAGTCTTAGGAAGGGCTTGTTAAAGGCGCGTTCAACTGTAGCTGAGGCAACTTCAATCTGCTTTACCAATTTGCGCTCATATGCATCCACGGCATCAAGGCGATAGACCATGTGGTGCTTGTCAACGTGCGTAGCAGAATAGCGAAGTGTGCAAAGTGGATTCATAGATTCAAGCGCAATTTTGCCTGCTCCTTTGAGGCCACCATCTACGCTCTGGGGTTCATCTACTATCACTATCGGCGACGTAGCCCTAATTAGATCTATGGGTTTTTCACCACCAGTTCGTTCGCTCTCCTTGTACAAGGTGTTAACTTCACGCTTATTGATAGCTCCAACCGTGACTACCATTATCTGAATATGGCTGCTGGTCGCAAAGTTTCTAACTTGACCAAGTTTGTCCGAGTCATAGGTGAAATAGTCAAAGGAAACACCAGCGTATTGTGCCCTGAAGTGCTCAGCGGTTGTCTCTAAAGTCTTATACACACCTTCTTTAATTGCAATTGATGGCACCACAATGACGAACTTGGAAAATCCATAGAGCTTATTAAGTTCAAAAATCGTACGAAGATATACGTAGGTTTTACCTGTACCGGTCTCCATTTCAACGGTGAAGTCACCTGACTCAAGGGATTCCGAAGGAAGAAGGCCATTGCGCAGCTGAACATCACAAAGGTTTTTTAGAAGTTCGTTATCAAGTAGTGTAAGTCGATTACCCACCCCGATACCTTCGCCCAAGTCGGATAGTCGCGCACCATCGAGTGCATCGTCGGTGACAGTAAATTCAGTACGGCACAACTCTTGTCCTCGAAAGAGGTCGCAAACTGCGTCGATCGCTTGAACTTGATGAGGAAGATTTGGGTCAAAATGAAATTTCATCATTGGATTATCAAATGCTTCTTACGTTCTTGAGTCCGCTTTGTTCTAATATCGCAGCCATGTTGGTCTTGACTACATCATCTTCGAACGCACTATCTCGAAATACTGCAGTTGTTTCGCTGGCTGGATCAAGTTCTTCACGCAACGCTAAAATTCCCTTTGCTAGTTCTTCAATATCGTCTTGAACAATCTTTTTCGTTAGGCATGTAATAAGAGCACCTTCGCCAATTGCGTGGACCTCTTTCAAGGCGATAGTTCTTTTTTCGACGGGTACACAAAGATCAAGACCAAGTTTTATCAATAACTCGTGCATCACATCGAATTCACTCCGACCTTCGATTATGTGGTCTTGATCAGCTAGTAACGCTTGTTCAAGATTGTCTGGCTCCGGATTCCAAGCTCGGATATTTGAGGAATCCAACGAGAAGACTCTAAACCCTAAATCACAATCGTAAATCGAATTTTCACGTTGAACCTTCAAAGCAGATCGTCTGAGTCGTTCCTTGGTCAAATCTGAAATCGCCATCTCGCTGTCCTTAATTGGTTCAGGAAGTTGGACCAAGATAAAGCGTCGGTTTCCTCCATCTTGACTATTCATCTCATAGACTGCTTGACCAATGGCTCCCGATCCTGCGAAAAAATCCATGACGATCGCATTCTTGTCCGAAGTTGTCGTCAACTTTAAAATTCGCGACATTAGTTTTACCGGCTTAGGAGTATCAAAGATTATGTCAGCGTCTTCAAAAAGAGCCTTTAGCTCCTTTTTAGCATCTTGGTTATGGCCGGCATCTTCGTATGGCCACCATGTTACTGGTACCGTTCCGTCCTGAACTTCTGATAAGAAACGCTTTAAGCTTGGTACGCCGGTGCCAGCGATCCCAAACCAAATTCGATTATCGGCGAGGAGTTCTTCGTAACGTTCTTTCGATACGCGCCAGCACGTAGTTTTGGGTGGGTATACAACTTTTCCAGAAGGGATGGTTATAGGATAGTCATTTTTCGCCGAATAAGTTTTAACAGAAAGGTCACTGGATTTCCACACCCCTCGAGGATCGTTGTCGGGGTTCTTGTATGCAGCATCTTGAGATTGGGTCCTAGGAAGAAGGTCCAAGCTCCAACCTTTGGGGTCTGATTTAGTTTGCTTTGCCATTTTGGCATATACGACTATGTAGTCATGCATATCGCTGAAGTAGGTAGCATCGTTTTGCGGTGCATACTTTTTTTGCCATACTATAGAAGCGATGAAATTTTCCTCGCCGAAGATCTCATCACACATAGCCCGCAGGTTAGCTACTTCACCGTCGTCAATGCTGATAAAGATTGCACCATCGTCACGAAGGAGGTTCCTCGCCAACTTTAGTCTCGGGTACATCATGTTTAGCCAGTCGGTATGAGTTCTACCCCTGACCTCCGAGTCACTCGAGACCTTGTTGCCATCTTCTATTTGCTTCGTTTGCTCCAAGTAGCTTTTTATGTTGTTCTGGAAATTGTCTTTGTAGATGAAGTCTTTACCCGTATTGTACGGAGGATCGATATAGATTACCTTCACTTTATTGGCGTAACTCTTTTGCAAAAGCTTTAAGACTTCTAGGTTATCGCCTTCGATCATCAGGTTCTTCGTGGATTCCCAATTGACGCTTTCAACCCGGCGCGGACGCAAGGTCCCAAGTGATGACGTCAGCGCGAGCTGTCGCGCTCGCCGCTTGCCGTGCCAATTCAAACCGTATTTTTCGTCACTATCGGTAACAAGTTCGTCGCCGACAAGATCCCGAAGAACGTCAATATTTACTGCGGCTCCTCTACTGCCCCAAGTAATAGCCTCGGGAAATAGTGACTTGAGCTTTTCTAAGTTATCGGTCGCGATATTGGATGATTGGGCCAACGGATCAGTTTCGTCGATAAAGTGCATTCTCTGCTCCATAGTGCTTTAACTTGTCAGAGTTTATTACTTAGCTCTTCGACTTTGGATTTTAAAACTTTGATCGCCAGATTCAATTCAACTATTTTGGACATCTGTCGCTCCTTCTTTACCTTTGACAACAGTTGTTTCAATTCTTGATTAGTCGCTGCGTAATCCTTTAGTGCCTGGCGACGAACTTGGGCTTCATCTGAGCTACTACTCGTGACAAAGTGCCCTGTAACATGGGCGGCCCGAAAGGATCCAATGCAATCCATCCAACCTTGGTAAAGTTCGAAGAGATTTCCCTGAGGTTGGCGGCGAATCTGTAAAGAGCGAACAAAATCAGCCTCTATTGGCTCATGCTCTGAAGCATAGACTATAGCTACTTCCTCAATCTCACTATCGACGATCACCTTTCCAATTTCGTTTTGAGCCCAACGCTTGTGCACTAGAGAGATCAATGACCGATCCTCTAATTCGACAAGAAGCAGCGTTGGATAGGCAATCGTACGGTGAATAAGTTCTTGCAACCTAGCAATGTTCGACGGGTGGTCGTTGACGTCTCTCAGAGCGACCTTGATTACGGCGATCTCAAGGTATTCTCGAATTTCATCCTTGTAGGCCAACACTCCAACGGTATTTGGCTTTATGGCAGCAACCCAAAGAATCTCTAAAATATGGTCGGTAACGACACGTCTATCGACAGCTCCTGAACCAAGATTTTCAATCAGCATCTTTTTTGGAACGCGCTGATTTACAATCGCTCCTATCGGGAGATCGAGCGACTGGATGAAGTCAACTTTGCTCATAGGCTCACTTCCGGCAGGACCACCATATAAGCAATGACCTCGAAGTCGTTGATGCCTGCAAATTCGCCTCGTATTACGTGGGTGCCACCTGGACTAAATAGACTCGCCACCGATCGCTCTTCGCTCTTTCCAATTATCGACGACACTGCCCCGCTAAGCAATTTCTGTGCGAATACGGGGTTAGAACCGCCTTTTGTTATCTGGTCATACCTCTGTTCGGCCGAAGAGTCGGATAGATCTTTGCCCATCGACAGTCTCTTTAGCCGATCCAAAACACGCTTCGCTTGAGAATAGGGAAGAAGGACAGATCCATCGTCGCCAACGTGCAACAAATAGTAGGGAGCAAGAGGATAATTAGGTTCCGAGACTTTTGATGCAGCTGACGTCTCGCCGCGAAGACAAAATACGATTCCTGGATCAATATCGACATCGAGCGACGTAGTCACCGCGCTAACACCGATTGGCTGTGACTCTAGTACCCCTGGATTCAACTTCGAATATTGCGCCAAGTCAATCCGAAAATCCGTGAGAGTCAGGTCAGTAATGGAAACACCACTTGAGAAATCTTCAAGATCAATGACAGTTTCTTGCAATTTGAAAAGCTGCTTACGGCGATATTCAAGATCATTCATTGGATTGCCGGATTGTTGCTCTATTAGGTTCTCTTCACCACTAGCGGAGACATCAAGAAGAACCATTCTTCCACTTACCCTTTGTTCCAGGTTGATGTACTCCTCCAATTCCATGTTCGGCCAAAAATTCACGAGCTGAATCTGCTTATTGGGTGAGCCGATCCGGTCGATTCTCCCGAACCGCTGGACGATACGAACTGGATTCCAATGGATATCGTAGTTAATCAACCAATCGCAGTCTTGAAGGTTTTGCCCTTCCGAGATACAGTCTGTGGCTATTAGCAGGTCGATTTCTCCAGCGTCCGCAAGATCAGCTGGCCGCTCTTTGGATCGGGGCGAAAAGGTGGTCAGAATTGAAGATAAATCCTTCGAGAGCGAAGTTAATGTAGTCCTATTCTTTCCACCACCGGTAACAAGTGCGGTTTCAATGCCGAGGTTTTCCTTTGCCCATTGCGCTAGTTGAGAGTAAAGATATTCAGCCGTGTCAACAAATGCGGTAAAGACAATAATCTTCCGATTTCCTTCGTTGATCGGATTATTACATTTCGACTCAATCATCGTACGAAGCATGTCAAGCTTGGCATCACGAACGTCACTGATTTGGTGAGCCGCATTCAAAAGAGTCCTGAGTCGGTTGCGGTCTTCAGTAAGGTCTTGCCTCCAGCGTACGAGGTCGACGTCGCCAAGTAATACCTTAATTTTGCGTCCTATTAGGAGCGCTTCAAATGCAGGGTCTTCTAGATCGATCTCAGTTACATCTACCTCTTCTATTTCTTCATTTTGGGCCTCAATTCGAGCTAACATTGCCTCAACGTCTCGAAGTTGGCGCTCGATAGTTTGTCTAAATGATGAAACCGCACTCTCCATTCTTTTGAGAACGTTAATTCGAATTAGATGGATCAAACTCTCTTCTCGGTCGGCCTGTCTAAAGAACCCTTCGCCACCGCGGATCTCCGTGCTGTACTTGGCATCGTATGCAGCCTGCTTGTGAGGGAAAACATATCGTAACGGTGCGTAGGAAGCGAGCTTGAGACGGCGAATTTCTTGGTTGATTTCGGCAATTGAAGGGAATTCACTGGCCAAATCAACGTCGGCTTTAATGTTGATTGGTGCAAGACGATCTGGAAATTTGCCAGTTTCGCTAGTACCGTAGTACTTTTCGATGTGGCGACGAGATCTCGCGATGGTTAGGTGATCGAGAAGCGTAAAGTAATCAAAGCCCAGCATGTCAATGAGTCGAGTAGGGGTCTTGTCACCACTTGGAAGTTCTAACCACCTGTTAAATTGAAACTGCGCCTTTCGTGTAGTAGCCTCAATGCTCGCTATTCCGCTTGCAGACAGAGCAGTATCGTTGCCCTCTGTTGCAAATAGGATTTGATTACGGAGATCGGCAAGTCGATTATTGACGGGGGTAGCAGAGAGCATTAGCACTCTAGTCTTTACCCCCTCTTGGATGATGCGCCGCATAAGTCGCTCGTAGCGCGATTCTCGACCTCGATGGGTCCCCTTGTTTCTGAAGTTGTGAGATTCATCAATCACTACCAAGTCGTAATTTCCCCAGTTGACGTGAGATAGGTTGATATCACCCGACGTACCAGCATTCCGCGAAAGATCTGTATGGTTGAGGACATCGAAGTTGAATCTGTCGGCGGCAAGAATATTTCGCCTGTCATTTGCTTTGTATATGGTCCAGTTGTCACGTAAACGCTTAGGACAAAGTACTAACACCCGATCGTTTCGCAACTCGTGATACTTGATGATAGCTAGTGCCTCAAAGGTCTTTCCAAGACCTACACTGTCTGCGATAATGCATCCGCCAAATCGATTGATCTTATCAATTGCTCCTATTACACCATCGCGCTGAAACTTATAAAGCTTCTTCCATACAACTGTGTCGCGAATCCCAGTTGCGGATTTGACAATATGCTCCTCATCCAGTTCATTGTCCTGATTCATAAAAACGTTGTGGAGCATTAAACAATAAAGTGTGTAAGGATCTCGATACTTGCCGACTGACCTTAAGGCGCGCACTAACTGCTGCTTAGTGTCGGGGTGGTCTTTCAACGACAACCATTGTTGATCGAACCATGATGCTAGCGACTTAGCTTCTTCGCCGGATTCTGACGCCTGAATCAAGCTGAGTGAGTTTCCTGGGGTAATACCTAAGCCATCGGTACTTAGCGAAAAAGAACCAAAGAGAGCGTGTTCGGGTTGTAACTGCTCATTTCTAATAACTAATGTGCTTTGCGGAACCTCCCCGAGTGCCCGTTTCACCTCGACATTTGCCTCGACCCAATCAGCTAATTGAAGCGCAAGCCAACGCGAATTGAGTCGATTCCTAAAAGACCGATCCCCTGTATGACCGAGAAAGTGAAGATCATGATCGCTCGAAGGTAGGATCAGTTTGGCACCGTCTACCACTTTCAAGACTTGCCGAAGCTCGTCAAAAGCGAACAATGACAATGATGGCGTCACGCAATCCAGTTGGCTACCAGAGACCAGATGGATAGTAATAAGGTCGAAAACTCGATCATTACCAGCGTTACTGACAAGTCTCATTTAATCTTCTCACTTTACACGGCCCCCTGTTGGTGATTCAAATTGACCTACCCCGCTGTTTATTAGACCACCCTCATTTGAGTATGGACGGGTTTTTTGATGATTCTATAGCCTTGAATTCCTTGGGTGTTAGGTAGTCGAGAGTACTGCACCGTGTTTCGGTATTTTTGAAATTGCAGAAATAGTCCGCCATGGCTATCGAGTGCTCGACGATCGCGGCCCATTTCTTCCGGTTCGGAAGTTCGACCTGAACCTTTTCACGATCGCGATACGGTTCTGAACCTTCTCACGATACGCGACACGACTCTCCCTAATTCGAAGGAGAATGGTAGTCATGGGAGAATTGCATCCAAAAGAGGCAACGCCTCGTAGAAAGTTTGACTCAGATTTCAAAAGTGACGCAGTCAAACTTGTAGAGATTGGAAATCGATCCATTAAGCAGGTGGCTAATGAGTTGGGTATCTCGGAGGCAACTCTTAATAATTGGGTTTACAACGCTCGGAGAGCAAAGAACTACTTTCTCACGACACGCGACACTGTTCTCCCTAATTCGAAGGAGAATGGTAGTCGTGGTGGAAGGCTCCCAATTAATTGATCAACTACTAATGTGAGCTTTGTACTTTTTCTTCTTGCGGGCATTGGCGCCTCCAAGAGTCGCATTCCATTCGCAAGCTTAGGTTGTTGTCCAAGAAGGGGGACCACTTCACAGCTTGATGCTCGAGTGCTGATGATTGGTGTTGGATCGCCATAATTGAATCACCCGACCAAATTGGTTCGAATTAAATTGGGCTGATGCCCTTACGACGTCGATATACGGCTTAAGTTTCAGTTTTGCAGCGTTTCCAATGCTGCCGTGTTGTTTTGCGGTTTACCGTTGTAATCCGCGCCCTTATTGCCACCGAATACTAATTCATCGATCTGTTGCAGAACACAAGGTACGCTTTAGTCCAACTGTTTTGAGTACTTGTTTGTGCTAACTACAGCTTCGCTAACAACAAAAACCCGGGTCAATCCTTTTGATATCATAAACGTTCGAGAAGTGGATTTTTGCTGAAATCAAATTCGAGTTCAGTCCAACGGCGATCCGAAAGCCTCTATGATTTCGGTGCTATCGAGGTTCGTAATCTGCTTCCTCATTACATTGCCGATTAGATCTAGTAGCTTCTTGGATCTAAGAGTAAAAAATGCGTCGAAGTCGTCGTTTCGAAGCGAGTTCACATCTATACCGTGAGATTCAACGTTGCTATCAAGAGAGGTTGCAGAAGTCGCTTTGTTTTCTATGCCCTTGAGGTACTTGCTCGGAGCAACGCCGCCTATCCGCCGGTTAGTTCTATAAGCTATCGGGGTTTTGTTTACTATGCAGTTCCATTTGCGCTTTTCAAAGCTTTTTTGTTCGCAGTAGTTCTGAGGAAATATGTGATGGATGTCAACAGAGTCCGCAACAAAGTTCGTAAAATCCATTTTGTCACCACTGATAAAGTCCCGTGCACCTCCACCCAGGATCAATGCCATTACACCTTTATATGCTGCGCCATTCCTTGTTTGGAGCGAGAGGAGCCTAGTTGGCTGAAAGAATGCACGTTTCACAGTATCGGGTTCGTCTTCACCATTGATCCACGCCAACACCCCCGCCACGTCATTCGCATAGCGGCTTTCATTTGCTGACCCGTACATTTCTCCGAATACCCCGCACCAGTACCACTCAGCGAGTTTTTCTTTCACTACCCCATCATCGGCCCTATTTCCTAGCACCGCCATGAGCACCGACATCGGCACGAATTGCGAGGTGTAAGGCAAGTCTCGTGAGCGAAGGATATTTTGCTTTACAAGGAATCGAGCTGCCTTTATGTAGCCGTTGGTGAGTTGGTCAACATTTGATTTGTAGTCATCAAGGGAGAGTGAGAGGACGTCCTTGCGTTTTACTGTTAATGTCTTACCGTTCTTAACCTGTGACAACAATGTCATTGATGCAAGAAAATCTGTTGCAGCGACGACTGACAGTAAATCAAATGCTCCTTCGGCGCTTACCATTTCTTTCTTGCGCACCTCCCAATCGTCGCGGAGTATGAAGTCGTCGGTCGCAAACGTAGCAGTAACTAAATCGAAGACCGTGAGGGGTACTCCGCCGGTATTTACATTCTCAAATACTTTGCATACCGCTTCCTTAGGGGTATTTTTGCCAAGTTGAATGACTGGAAGTGTGTACTTTATTACTGGGTTCAACACATCAGTTGTAAACTTCTGCAATCGCGCGATTATTACGGGATCGTTGTGGTAGTTTCTGTATTGATGCTTCCAATCGTCTAGCGAGATCGAGTCGAAGATGATGTTTAGGGGGAATAGGTGATGCTTGAATTCACCGTCGCGAACGCTTAGATTCTTGACAATCTTTCGGCCGAATTCTTCCTTCACCTTCTTGTCAGCTGGTACAGATACCACCGCGTCTAAACGATCCTCTTCGGGATCTACACACATGGCTATGTCAAGATAGTAGAAGCGTTCGATGCTTTCTTTCTTAATTGTTTGGGTCGGAACTGGTTTTTGGTCGTACATAGCGCAGTAAACGCTTGTTAACCGCTGTTGTCCATCCAAGACCAACACATCAGGCGCTTTGCCATTGTCAATTACGTTTGTAAAGGGACGTGATTTGAATCGAATGCTGTCCCCTCCATACTCGAGAAACATTACGGCACCAACAGGATACGAACTCGTAATACTAGCAATTAGGCTTCGAATGTGCTCATCGTCCCAAATCCAATCTCTTTGGAAATCTGGTAGGCGCGCATTTCCATCGTGAATCCCTCGGAGGATATCCTGCAATGATGTATCGTTGGATTTGACCATGGTCTAACTCTCCGTTGAAGCCGCTTCGGATTTTTTCTCAATCTGGAAATTGAAGATAAAGGACTATGTAAAGCATATTCGAATAAGGGGCGCGACAATTAGATGACGGGGCCAATCGAAGTTTCCTGCGAGTCGATCCTATTTTGCCCTATTTGTGAAGTCTTCCGGCACTTCGTTGGATTTGGGGAGAACCGTATCGCGTATCGCGAGTCGTTTCAGTTATGGAGTTGCCGATATCGAATGCATCGATAGAGTCGTCAAGGGGTCCTGCGAGCAGATCGTGAATCCTATGGTCGCGAGGTTTAACTCATATGTATCCGTTCCGTGTACATATGAGGCGACGAGCGAGCTCGACGCGCCTCCATTTGCAGGCGTCAATTTGTCTCCGGCATTTCGCGGGCTTCGTCCAATCCAGCGAGGCGGCCGATATTTTCGGATTGTGTGCTTTTACTGGTACTTTCATTAATTAGTCGTTCCACCAAGATGATACGAGAGGATGCCGTCGTCAACGGACCGTAGCGTTCGCACCGAGGCTCCAGTCGTACTGCGGTAAAATACAAACATGCTTTCGCGGAGGTGGATGCAACTTTGACAAGAGGCAGCAGAGCTGACGAGGGTGTGATTGCGCCGTCCTTAATCGGTTACCTCGCCGACGCTCCGGTCACGGATCCTGCGGACGACCGTTTCCGACGGGAACCCTTCGCCCACAGGATCGCCGATACCATCGCCGGCCGCCCCGACCCAACGAGTCTCGTCGTGGGACTCTACGGCAAGTGGGGCGAAGGTAAGACGACGGTCCTCAATTTCATCGAGGATCGGCTTGAGGGGAACGAGAACGTCGTCTGCGTTCGCTTCAACCCCTGGCTCTACCAGAGCGACTCGCAACTCCTCCTGTCGTTCTTCGAGACCCTCGCCTCCGCCGTGGAGCGGAGTTTGGTCTCTACGTCGGAGACCGTCGGCAAGTGGCTCCGAACGCTCGGCGCTGCCCTCGGCACCGTCTCGGTCGGAAACGGAATCATCAACGCCACGCCCGGTTCGGCACTCCAAAGCTTGGGCGAGAGCCTCTCGTCCGTGGATGTCCAAGAAAAGCGAAAGATGCTAGAGAAGCTCCTGAAGGATGCCGGTAAGCGCATTCTCATCATGATCGATGACATCGACCGTCTCGACGACGGCGAGATCGCCACGGTCTTCAAGCTCGTGAAGCTCGCCGCTGACTTCGATCATACAGCGTATATCCTTGCCTTCGACCAGCTGGTGGTCGCCAAGGCACTTGCGAAGCGCTACTCCTACACCGATAGCTCTGGAACGAGCTTCATCGAGAAGATCGTTCAGGTTCCCCTCGAACTTCCTCGCGCCGATCCGAGCGAGTTGCAGACGATGACGCTCCAGGCGATAACCGCCGTGCTCACCCTTGCCGGGATCGAGTTGGACGACGGAGATATGAACCGATTCTCGACCGGTTTCGGTCGGTATCTGGGTCCGCACATCGGAACGCCCCGCATGGCGAAGCGGGTTGCTAACGCCATCGAGTTCGTTGTCCCCCTGGTTGTCGGTGAAGTCAACGTCACCGACATGCTGCTCGTTGAGACGTTCCGGGTGCTCTTCCCGACGGTCTACCGCAAGCTCCGGGCGAGGAAGGATGCTCTCCTGGGGAAGGCGTTCGACTACGGTTTCAACGGTGCTCAGGACCCCTTGAAGACACAACTTGAGCCCTTGTTTGAGGGTCTCGACTCCGAGGATGCCGACCACGTCAAGGGCCTTCTTCGTGAGTTGTTCCCACCCATCGAACGGTTGTACTCCAACTATCACTATGGGCGAGAGTCGATTCGTGGCTGGCATGCCGCCCAACGTATCTGTGCGCCGGACTACTTCGATCGATACTTCTCCTACGGCATCCCGATAGGTGACCTCGCCGATGCTGAACTCCGATTGTTCCTCGAACACCTTTACGAACAGTCCGAAGAAGAAGCGGTAGGCGCCCTGGACTTGCTGTTCGAGCTATCGACTCCCAAGCGAGTCGTGGAGAAACTCCGCCCTCTCGAATCAACGTTCGATCCAGCAACATCTCAGGCTCTCGTCTTCGCCATTGCGGCTCGGAGCGACGTCATCCCTGATCTTCTCGCCGGACCAATGTCCGGGATCACGAGTCCGTTCGCACAGGCGGCGATGCACGTCGCCAATGTTGTTGCGCACATGCCGGACCAACGCCCCGCTGTGCTCCGACGGATCGTCGAGTCTTCGGCATCGTTGGCGTTCGCTTCTGATGTCCTTCGCTGGTCGAGAATCCTCTCTGGAGATGACGTCGCATCCGAGGCACGGTCGCTGACTCCGGATGAAATCACGGAGCTTGAGGTGGACCTCGCCGATCGCATTGCTGTCTCTGCAGGGGAATCTCCCTTCTTTCTCTCGATGCCTCGATATGCACCAACGCTCTACTACGCATGGATGGGTGGAGCTGGTCGTACTCCTGTGGAATATCACCTGACAGTGCTCTGCACATACAATCTTGAAAACGCCTTGGCGCTGGTTCGTGCCTTCATGCCTACGGCCTGGAGCATGCAGATGGGCATGCCCATCGGGAGTCAAGTCGAGCGCAACACATACGACTCGATCGTTGGTCTTATGGACCCGCAAGTGATTACGGATACCTTTGCCGGCGCTTTTCCCAGCGCTGCTGCGGAGACGATTCCCGATGACACGTCCTTGTTCGGAGCCGAAGAGCGCATTGCACTCCGCTGGGTTCTCGTTCACCGAGTCGTCCAGGCTCAGACCGGGAGGAGCATGTCCTAGAAAAACACTGAAGATGCCTTTTTATTCGTAAAACTCCATGGTGAGTTGCGGCTGAGGGCACCCTCCGCGAAATCCTCCGCCTAGTACGCTAGTAGTAAGGACAGACCTTCAGCAAATTTGATTAGCAGCTTATGTGGTTCCCCTAACCCGTTATGGCAGGTCCTTGTAATTATCTTGTCGGAATTGTGCTCGCATGAGGGTGGCTATCCGGGATTCATCCTGGCAGAGTTGCTATCGCAATGCCGTTGGAAACATTGATTCCGCCACTCTCCCACTGTCCTGTTTGAAATTCTGCTGTGTGGAGAAATTCAAGGTGTCTTCGCACCACTCCAATTGAAAGCGGTCTCACTGTGCTGGATGAAAAGTAGGAAGGATCGATAGAATGTATCATTGATATATATTAGTAACATATATCAATGGAGGATTGAAATATGGACATCGCAAAAGTCTTTCAAACCGGGCGAAGCCATGCAGTTCGAATACCAAAGGAGTACCGATTCGCTGAAAGCGAGGTATCGATTCGACATTTTGGAAATGGCGTCTTACTGTTACCTATCAATCATTCATGGGAACTCTTGAGTGTTGCGTTAGGTGAATTTGAGCCGGAATTCAAAATTACGAGAGACCAACCAGAAATACAAAGTCGTCCAGAAATCGTGGGTGGATGAGATACTAACTCGATACAAATATTTGCAATTACATCATCAACGATAGGCCTCATCATGTTTTGGAGAGATTCCAACTCGAGGATCCGGGCAATATCGGATTGTCCAGCGTAAGTGCTGCTGAATTGGCTTACGGTGTAGCTAAGAGCGGATCGACGAAAAATCAACGGGCGTTGGAGATGTTCATGTCCGCCCTAACCATACTGCCCTTTGATGAGCAGGCAATATGGGAGTATGGACGTATTCGATGTGAACCTGAATGAATTGGTCAGCCAATTGTCGGTCTTGATACCATGATTGCAGCACAGGCTATTTCACTTAATGCCACATTAGTAACGAACAACACCAGGGAATTTGCTCGAGTTCGAGGACTAAGGCTCGAAAATTGGAGTTGAATCGACGAGGCTGTAAAACGGAGATTACTTAGATCGCGCAAAAGGGACAACTCTTTGCGCAGCCGCTGAAGGTTGATTACAGATGTTCGTAGCCCGCATCAAAGTAGTCTGTGAAACTAGCCTACGATAGCGCCTATAAGGTAGGTAGAACGATGTTCGTAGCCCGCATCAAAGTAGTCTGTGAAACCTTTAAATGTAGGGTGCCGGCTAACCGCGATCCCTCCTCGAATTTATTAATTTAGTCAGGACGCTCGTTTGAACTCTTCGTAGCGCTCAGCGAGACGGTCTTTATCCGGTTTAGCAGCGCGCTCTCTAGGGAGAAGAATTTTAGTTCCTGCTACCTTTTGAATCCCGTGTAGTAGCATCTGTCCGTCAGTCTCTTTCATGAATCGTTCCTGCACGTCGACGACTCCATCTGGAGTTATCCCTACAAAGTTATTGTCGTAAGCCGCGTGGTGTATTTTGCAGAGTGATAAGCCATTTGGAACTACCGGGTCGCCGCGGACATTTCCGTCGGGGATAATGTGGGCTGCGTCGAGTAGCTCGGGATGACGAAGTCGACAGATTGCACACGAAGTTTCGTAGGCATGAAAAACGCGCGCCCGAAAAACTGGCTGATGGAGGCGTGCTTGTGTGATCCGATCTATGTAACCACGTTGAAGTTCTTCCTTGTAAGTTGAATCTGCATTGACGAGTGAAAGTGCTTCAGAAAAGCCAACTATAAATTCGTGTTGTGCAGCAATCTCTTGCAAAATATACATCGGGTACATGGGCAGGTAAAGTCCGCGGCCGATTCCGATGAAGTATGCGAGGGGTAGCCGCTCGTCCATCGCCATTCGAAGAGCTCGATTATCGGAGTGCCCTGGATCAGTACCACGATACTTGTAGTGGATCATGCCGTCATTATCCGTGAGATCAACATAAGGAGGTGGCTTCGAAGGTGGAGTGAATGTTGTTCGAATCGTTAGCGCCGCTTCGCTTCCTTGAAGCTTACGGATCCCAGATTGGACAATTAGGCGTATTTGTCTGCCGCGATACTCAAATGAATTGATCTCAACAGATGTCAATACCCCGCTTGGGTTAAATTTAGCGAGTGCTTCGAGATGACGGAAGACCTCTTCTCTAAAGGCGCGTTCATCCTCTGTTCCATTCGCTATCACCACAAATATTTATGTTACCCCAACTGCAATCCTTTTCAACTCGAGGACGAATTTTGTCCTTCTGTCGATTACTCGCCACGCTCACTATTACGACCATCATTATCCGTGATGATATTCGGTTGGATGGCTTAATGGAGAATCGGGATAAGACTGGTTTGACTTTATGGTCATGAGAGCGGTAGGTGGAGCAACTTACTCTGCGCGAAAGCAATTGTCTCTGATTCCAAGGGAAATGGCAAGGCATTGGATTCGAATCAAACTGCAGTTAAGGCATGTCGAGGGTTTGCCGCGTTGTCAAATATAAAACTATTCAAAGGTGACACCGCCAAGGTCGTGGAAGTCTCAAAACCGATCGATTGAGAATGAATGAGCCAGAGGTAGTTATCTCCGGTACGAAACTTGCCCACCAAATAAGGCACAGTTCGTACGGTAGATCTGGCCGTTGCTGGGTACCACCTAGATGTTCTTTCTTGAGAAACACTATCGTTTACAGAAGGATTTACAACAGCTCATAGGTGAAGGCCGTTGTTATACCGTTAGTTTTCCTGCCTTCGAGTTTCATGAGGCTGCTACGAGATAGAGGGCTCCTCTCCTCGCGTCCTTAGAGTTCTGATCCTAGAATTGACCTGTGACGCAGATATCAATTCTGTCGCTTAATGCTTCATTTCTCATATTGCTGGGGCGAGAAGATGAACTCTTGCGAGGACCTCGATGGACGCTCGTGAGAGGCTCAAAGAGCGCCATTACGCAGCGCTAGATGCACATTAATGAGCCCAAGTATCTCCACGGTTTGCTTGCAAGCCCGGTGATATCAGTTTCGAAGGAAGCGCGGTTCTGTAGTAGCGTCGACAATCAAATCACGTCGTAGATATCGAACACAGTAGGTCGACATTTCGTAAATATCCCCACGTTGACGCGCGTAGCAAAGGTCAGGTTGCGACACCTAAATAAAAATCGTCGAATCACTCAGCAAAAGACGTTGCTCGTGACTTAACTATTTAATGGTTTGACGAAAGTCGAAGCAGCACCTTGAATGAAAGGCCCGTACGAAAATTGAACCCAGCGTCATCAGACAATGAAGACGGGTCGACAGTCAGCAATGGAAATGATGACGATTTCGAACGATGGTATGAGCTGGCGTATCCGAAGCTACTAGCGACAATGGTACTTGTGATCGGTGATCTGGAGGAAGCAAAGGAGGTAGTCGATGAAGCTTGCGTACGGACTCTTGTTCATTGGTCCAAAATTGCCAAAATCGAGCGACCCGACGGATGGACCTATCGGGTTGCCTACAACGTCTTTAGACGGAGAGCTAGGCGGCGATCCTTTGAAAGCCGCTTTTTGAACCGCCAAACAAAGACTCCCGACCTACCGGCTCCAGCCGGAGAGATTTGGCTCCTTGTCAATGAGCTTCCGAGTCGACAAAGAGAGGTAGTGATGCTCCGTTATGTAGCTGATCTTACTGAACGCGAAATTGCAACCACGTTAGGCATTACAAGGGGCAGCGTCTCTAGATCCTTAGGTACTGCTCGACAAAGACTTGCAGCCGATTTAGCAGAGCCGCCTAATCGGTCGGGAGACATTTCGGCAAGCAAACATGATGGAGGTAATCAAAGAGATTTCATAACTGAAAATAAGCAAAAGAACGCTTCAACACCATCGCCCGATGCGCTAGGGCACGTAAACAAGGCGCAGATCAATAGAGGAGCACAATGTCACGATTGACCGACCTTACTGAGTCTCTACTAGAGGTGCCACTAGCCGAGCCTCCTTCGATTTCCACACTCAGTCAGCGTGCTGATCGTCGCCGAGTTGAACACCGTCGCCGTGGTTTTGCCTTCGCAGCCATCGCTGTTATGGGAGTCGCAATTATTGGAACTGCCTTTGAACAAACCGTAGGTGCTCATTCAAGTACACCTTTACTAAGCGCCCAAGTAACCGCATTCACTGATCCTGGACCGCCTCACCCTTTGAACGGAGAGGTTAGCCTTGGCCCTCAGCTCAGCGGTTGGAAACTGATTTCCGATCGCCAAACAAACATTTCTTCGACTCCCGCCAACTACTCTCGGTCGATCACCTATGAAAATGACTCCACAGGTAGCGGAAAGTTATTTACCATAACCATCAATCAGGGAACAGTTAATCCTGATTTCACAACACCTCCACCAGGTGGAATTGCAAATGCAACGATTAGGCAAGTGACGGTGGACGGAAATCGTGCACTTCTGATGCAAATTTCCAATGAAATTTCATATACACCGGTCAAAGGACCCAACGGGACACGATCAATAACTCTTAGCGGTGCTTGCACCGATGCGACGGCGACAAATTCTATGGCTTCTACCTCAGTAAGTCCATGTAACGGGATTACCCAATCAAGTAGAAAAGATCCGAATACCATTTTGCAGTGGCAACTATCTCCAATACTTGGGGTGCAGCTAGTTGGATTCAACCTAAGCCCAACAGAAATTCAGGCCATTGCCTCTGCCTTAGTGATCAATCCAGCGCTCGACGACTGCATGCCAGGGGGAACTCCGATTCACAGTGGCCAATGTGCGCCTGGAATAATTGCCTCACCGCCCATTACTACGCCACAAGTCCCGATTGGTGGAACCGAGTTAGCCTATGGCACAGCGAAGAATCAGCCATGGGTATTTTCAGCCTCAGTGAGTTCTAGTAACTCATGGATGGAAGTTGTCTATGGCAATGCAGTTGTGACCTCTAGCGGAAGTACGAAACCAATGGCAACTGTCAATTGGGACAATGCAAGTAATGGGGAGACCTTTCTTTCGGGAACCGTGCCGAGTTGGGTCACTAGTGTCAGTGTCGCAGGTCCAAGCAATCAAACAACTGCCTTACTTCCCACCACACTCGACGGCTGGAGGTACTTCATATTACCGATGGGAGTAGCTACTGCACCGTGCAATGGTGTATGTTCCGAGCCAATAACCGTAACCTTCTATGACGGATCAACTGTGGTAGGTCATGCCTCTATGGCAAGCACAGAAACGAGCTACGGTGGCTTCAAATTATCGCAACCGACTTGATACCTGTAAGCACCCAGTTTGAGTATTGCTTTTTGGCTTGCCAAACAAGCATTTCAATTCCAATGTCCTGCAAAAGGTGGGCTATCGAGAGATAATTGAATTGAAATTCGATCATTTTAAAAGTTGCTTGATATCTAAATCAAATGGTGTCTGAATCAGGAGGTGCGGTTTCAGGAATTCGCCTTGATGAACTGGTTGAAAGTGTTTGTGTTGACTCCTTTCGAAATGCTGGACACCTATTCTTCTCAAAGGTTTGACGTGCTCTGGTTTGCCAATTAGCCAAGCCTCGTCGTCGACTCCAATAGGTTGGCATTGCTAATGTATAAAAAGCTGATAAGATTAGTCAGGTTTAGCCGTATAATTTTTTTCTGTAGCTTTGAAACATTAGGAGATCACGTATGTCAGTACTAAGTGAAGTTCTTGCAGCAAATAGCGAATACGCAAAGGACTTTGGTAATAAGGCAAGTCTCGCAATGCCACCAGCTCGCCGCTTTGTGGTCCTTACCTGCATGGACGCACGCCTTGATCCTGCAAAGTTTGCGGGACTTAGTGAAGGTGATGCTCACGTTATTCGAAACGCTGGCGGCAGGGCAAGCGACGATGCAATTCGCTCTCTGGTTATCTCTTATAAGCTCCTCGGGACAAAGGAGTGGTTCGTTATTCATCACTCCAATTGCGGTATGGAGTTCTTTAACAACGACTTGATGAGCACTCTCCTGTCATCCAGCCTTGAGACCGCTGAACTTGGCGCTGAAGGCTTCAAGGATGTTGGTCAAGGACCCGGATCAAATGAAGGAAAGTACATCAACTGGCTAACGATCGCGGATCAAGCCTCTTCCGTGCTAGAGGATGTAACTCGAATCAAATCACACGCACTCGTGCCATCATCGATTCCCGTTTATGGATATATCTATGACGTTTCAACCGGTAGCCTGATTGAGGTTCCTGAGGCAACGAAGGCTGGTCAGGCCCGATAGGGTTCGTCTCCTGAAATCAGACCATTTCTACCTGAGCCCACTACCCTGCCAAACTGGTATGTAGGTAGTGGGCTATTTATTTTGAGTTCGTTTTGCTGTCTACTTGGCTTTCACATAGTCCGATTTGAAGTCGTCCGAATTATTTGGATCCGCGAGTCTTTCGCTATTTTTATGCTCAGCGACAATTCAATTTGCGATTCCTACAAACTGTCGTTTCATCGTTATCGATTCAGTCAAGCGTTTCCAATTCAGGTGAAGATGGATTCACGTGGGATCGTCCGATTCCATTCGTCTAGATACGTCGGTCGAAGTTGCCCCGCATTTCTGAAAATGCTAGATGCATAGGTCAAACTTGTATCTCTATGGGTCATTCATGGTGGAGGCTGCAGAGATTGAATGAGCTGAATACGGGCCGAATGTTGAGCGCTCCTCGTTCATGGTTGGATATCAACGGGTTGAGCGTACGGCGCGAGAGTTGCTCAGACAAGACGGCCTATATGCGGGAACTCTACTGCAAGAGCGAATAGTCGGTTATGGCGGCTAATTCGCGGTCTTAATCTGTCTGATCGCCAGTCAGGTGCAATTCTGCGGTGGTACCCAGAGGTTGAATAATCAACCAACATGACTGAATCACCTTCGATGAACGACATAGTGGTTGAAACTGCAATAGAGTTAGGTCAATAGATCAGCGAGGTTTGCGATGGTCACTGTTTCTCTAGTGTTATTGGCTCTTACCTTATTGGTCATTGCAGCTGGACTTCACCTAGGTCCACACTCTTCCGTTGGAGCCGGTGTTTCTTCGTTTGTCGTAGCGGGGGTAGCTGTGGCTGTTTTGGCAAGTAACTCCACTTCGATTACCACGCTAACGATTCTCATCTACGCCTTGATCTTTTTGATTTCGTTGGGAACGATTGGTTTGGGGCTAAAGGGTGTTTTGGCAAAGCCAAGGACTTCGTCGCCACAAAGGTATAAGTCACTTCTCGGTAGAACAGGCATCGCTTCGACCGATTTAGCTCCATCGGGAACGGTAACAGTCGATGGGGAGAGTTGGAGTGCCGATGCACTTGATGGCGTTATTAGTAAAGGCGCCAACATCTTCGTAGTTGAAGCCGACCGCATTCATCTCAAAGTCGCTATCGACACCCTCAAAATAAGTCCTTCGACAAGTATTGAACTAAACGAATCTATCGATAAGGAAAATAAAAATGGTAAAGACGATCATTGAAGTAGTCGTAGCTGTGGTCCTTTTGTTCTTGATCACGAGGGTTCTTTTTTCGACCTTCAAAATTACGAGGGATTACCAGAGGTTGGTGGTCTTTAGGTTAGGCAAGTCCAATGGCGCAAAGGGTCCAGGGCTCGTTGTTATAAACCCAATCACCGACAGAATTTCGCTTGTAGATCTTCGAGAGCAGTTTCTTGAGATCCCACATCAGACAGCTATTACCAAGGACAATGCTCCTATCTCTATTGACTTCATTATGTTCTATCGCGTCTTTGACCCAGTGACATCAGTTGTCAATATCCGTGACTTCTCTGGAGCTGCTCTAAATATCGCTGCCACAACACTTCGAAGTGTTGTCGGAGACATGGCGCTAGATGACGTCCTCTCAAAGAGAGAGGCAATGAATACCTCTCTTAGGGTAAAGCTCGATGAGGTTACGGAACGATGGGGAGTAAAGGTAACAAACGTAGAAGTTCGTGAGATCAATCCCCCACCGGCAGTTCAAGAAGCGATGACTCGCCAGATGTCAGCTGAGAGAACAAGGCGGGCGGTTGTAACCGAGTCCGAAGGAAAGAAGCAGGCTGCCATTACTGTCGCCGAAGGACAGAAGCAAGCTGACGTTCTGTCTGCTGAAGGTGCCCAGCAGGCAGCGATACTTACTGCCGAGGCAGAGAGGCAATCGGCGATTTTGCGAGCAGAAGGTCTTTCCACAGCCCTATCTGTTGTTGGTGGTATTGCTAAAGACTCAGATTCGAATACATTGCTCCTTCAATATCTTGGTGCATTGAAAGAGTTGGCCAACTCCCCTTCCACAAAGATACTCTTTCCAATGGAGTTGACGAATTTGCTGTCGGGTGTTCGAGATATGGCGATGGGGCAAGGTTCCGGCGGAGCCAAGGGAAAAGATCATTCGATCGAAAAGGATTGAAATTTTGAAGCCTGCGGGTGCCACGTAATGTTTTGTCGATCTTTCACATAGGTTTGTGAACGCCGGCGACTGCGAATTGAGCCGCACTTTACTTGTATGCCTTTCGCGTCTTTCATGGTATGCTCCGACTATTTGAGACACTGAGACTTTAAATAAGTACCGTAGCCTTATTTCAAAGGGACGAACCAGGAACTGGGCCAAGCAATAAAATCCATTACGAATGCCTAAGCTCGTTGCCCAAATACATCAGTTGTTCCTCGAGCAATTTAGCTGGTTCTATTAAGTGCACCACTCCTGCGTTTCAAATTCCGATGGATTCGTCACTTGCCATTGATCGCAACAACGACTCCCCTAACTTGTTTGCATCTGGCCAATCACGATTAAGTGCCTCCAACAAGATATGTTGAGTAAGTTCCATAGCCAGCCGACCCGCCTCGGCGCGGTCGCTGTCAGTGTATTTCAAGCCGTGAACGAGTTTCGAACGTACTCTATATACGGTGCGTAGGCTTTTAAATGTTTCCGCGTGTAGTCTAATTCGCTTAAGAAACGCAGCGCCATAGAAGGCAAACCTGAAACTTAGTTCACTGTTCTCTCCTGCGAGCAATAGGGCTTCCAGGGCTATGGCGAAGTCAAGGAAGCCATCTCCTTCTCCAAATCGCGCCATTAATCCACGAAGAGCTCGATAAAGAGCTATCGCTCTATTGGAATTCGAGGATTCCGACAGAACCGGCATTCTTCGCGCCAGCGAAATTAATTCTGTAAATTGCAGTTGTGTCATTGGAACCCTGGTTGCAACAAACCTACCTACGACTGGTGACGGCTTCTCAAATGTGCTGGGGTCGATCCATCTCGGATGCCGACCCGCCATCATAAACCCAGTTCCACCAATTTCAATACCATTGAGAGAGCATGCGAGTACAAAACGATGGAGTATATCCGCATCACCGAAGCCATCTTGGAACGGGTAGTCAACGGGGAGTTCGACTTCGATAAGAGACGTAGGCAAAGAACTAGTTGGCAGGGATGGCATTAACAAGCCTTGCTCCGTCATCCCTGCCCCAATGGGATATGGATAAAGGAGTTTAGATAGAAATCCGAGTTCAAATTTATTCAAAGGTCGCAAAGTGACATTGCCATCGCGAATGGTTTCATCCAGTAACAGGCCACTGAGGTGCAGTTGAAATCGGTAACGCGGCTTGCGTTCTGCTATTACCTGCTCTAACTCCTTAGTTAAACCCTCAATGGCTCTGTCGTCTGGTATTGCCAGGTCAGCTAGAGAGTACAGATAGCTACGTGACATAGGATCCAAGAATTTCCTAACGATGGTGGCCTCTCGAGTCTCATCTGGTAACGCGGCTGCGAGGACTTCGTTGCGGCTCGCGAGGTCGGTCGAAGCGTTAATGAACTCAGCCAACGGGAGTAACTTGTCAGCAATTCCAAACTCCCATGGGAGTCCTTTCGGGGAAATAGTCTTCGCCACTGCGATATCGTTGATGCTAGCCGTCTGACGGACTTCGTTGTGAGTCTCATATTGAACACCTTGTCCTAATTCAACTACCAGGACCTCAGTTGGGATACTTGTCGGCAAATTATGGACCAAAAGTCGTGCAACAACTGTCGCCCTTGCACTCTCAAGTGATTCACGAACGAGCAACCGCAACTTATTAGCATCCATAGGGTCAAGGATAGCTAAATAGATTCCTTGATCCCCTAGAGCTGGGACAATTTGAGCCGGTGGCAGGCACCCTCGTCGAGCGTACGTACCACCGCCTTTGCCCTTCTCTTGCACCTCCCGAATGGTAACAGCGGTAACGAGGTAGAAGTGACAACGCGCTTAGAGATAACAACCCTACAGAAGTCCCTTGCGACGACACTAACGTGGGACCAGGGAAGCGAACTTGCTCGAAACGTCGAGTTCACCGTCGCTACTGGTGTGCTGATTTAATTACTTGATCCTCATTCGCCATGGCAACGAGGATCAAAGAAAAACACCAATGGACTTCATCGCCAAAACATGGCCAAGAGCACAGATCTCTATAAGTTCTTCCGTGTGGATCTAAAACCCATCCAAGAAAGCTTGAATGATCGGCCGAGAGCGGCCTTAGGATTTCACAAACCAGTTGAGAAACTTGCTCATCAGCTCGTTGCGCTGACCACTTGAAACCGCCCAGAACTCTGGCAGGGTCACGCAAACGTCGGTGATCCCCAGTCCAGTATTGCGTCCGACAGGTTTCGCAGAACGCTCTCGAAGAGACACCACCCTCGGGTCCCTAGTGAGTGCGGGAGGGTTGGAAGCAGATCAGTCCTTTACTCCAAAGCCCATGGTCTTGCCCTGTCGTTGGTCTAGATCCGTTTTGTTAATGACCTCTGCAAGTACGCCGAGCATATGGACATAATGCTCATGAATCGTGATGTCGCAGGTTACACAAACGCGTAGGGTTCGTGACACGTCTGATACTTTCCTGTGATACACATACTCATCGAATATCTCGGACTTAATTCATTCCGTTGCCACTTCGGGGGCAAAAATATAGAGCATCCTATTAGGACCGATATCCACGCTCATCATCTCTTCTCTACGAATTTGACGCCTCTGATGCTGATATCGTTGGTACCGGTGTTGGCATAGAGGGCGGAGAGCCACAGTTCCCGATTTTATAGGCGGTATCCACATACCCGTAGGCGGTCGATACATAGGCGTTTGCCTGAGCTATGTAGCCGTTCGTCGTAGACACCGCGCTGTTGATGTCTGCGTTGGCTGTGGATATGGCCGATTGGACTTGACTACTCGTTGGCGTGCCGCTTGGTACATAGCCTGGCATTGCAGATTCCGCCGATTGAAGGGTAGCGAAATCGCTCTGCAACTTCTGGATGTCTGATTGCACAGATGAGATGTCGGGGAGGACATTCTCTGTCGCATCATAATTTACATTCTCTGTCGCATCATAATTTACGTCTTGACTTGCCGCATAACCTACATCTTGACTGGCCTCGTAGCAGACTCCGTTGCCACTCCCAGTGCCGTATTGATTTACCATTGACTGCGTGGTTGCCAGGTACGATTGAGTCTTGGAGAGAGCGGTATCTTCGGAAGCCAGGGCTTGTTGAGTGCCGGTTACATCAGTAGCGAGTTGCGATTCATCGCTCTGCATACCAGATAAATCGATGCTGACGGTGCTAGACACACCCCTAACGGCTTGTCTGTCTTGGCTGTTTTGAGCGGCCACAGCCTGCGCCTGCTGTTGAGCTGCCTGTGCCGCTTGTGCTTTTTGTTCATTGGAGCTGGCTTCGCTGTTGACCTTGGCTGCTTCCATGTTGTAGGTAGACGTGGTTCCGGGAATCAATACCAAGCTACCGATCTGACCGTTGGAAATCGAAGGTACATCAATGGTCAGCCGTGTCGGGGTCACTGTTCCAGTAACAGTGGTACCGTTAATATTCAGGCTCAAAGACATACCTGAGATCGTCCCGTTTAGAGGCACAGAATCGTAGCGAACAGAATCGCCGGACGATGAAAGCGCGGTTACCGTGAACGATCCGACTGCGCGCGTGCCGGTAATGGTCCATGTGAGAATGACAGCAACCTCGTTAGATGCTGCATTCTTGGTGACCCAAGAGCTAGCCAGCGTTGTATTGCTGCCAGCACTTGTGACGCCGTTGGACGACCCGCAGGATGTTAGGACTAGTGCGCAAGCACTGAGCACCAGGCCCGCCCTTGATCTACGTCTCACACAATTACCTCGTATTTATAACCCCAATAACGTCTGCTCCGGAACTAAAGCTTATTCCAGCTTTTGTCTGTTCCATAAACACCGCTCTGGAATATTAATACACTCTGGTGAACCGTTGAGACGAAGGATCACAGTTGCGAAGACCTGAACGTTGCCCATGATCACGCAGATGTCCGCTATCCCCACTCCAGTATCGCAACCGACACGTTTCGCAGAACGCTCTAAATAAGACACCACTCGCGAGATCCTAATGAGTACGGGAGGATGGCAAGCGTTTCAGTCCATTACTCCAAAGCCCAGGGTCTTTTCCGGTCGGTTGGTCTAGATCCGCACTGTTAAAGACATTTGTGAGTAGACCGAAACTAACTCGGGACCTTCCGCATCTACGTACCCTTGCCAAGGCAGAGGTAAGGAGTTGTCGTTGTCATCTCGGTGAGAACTCACCCATACGGTCGATCACGTCATCGGTAAAGGCCACCCCGTCGTAGTCACGAAGGATAGCGGTCACAACTGAGCTGGTAATGACACGGCGTTGGCTTGGAATAAGGCGCTAGAGCTTGAAGTCAAGAAAGCGACTCGCTGCTGGATCGAGGCGATTGCGCCGATTTGCCGTAGCGATCCAGATGATGTGGCTTGCATAAATTGGGAGCGGAAAGCAACCATCGTTGAAGTATTTGGCCAACTCTGGCTTTAGTGGCGTGTGTAACGGAGAAAGAGGTTATCCATATCCATGATGCATCGATGTCTTGCCAATTTCATCCAAAGAAATGATCGGGATTAGTTGGTTACTCGCGGCCGTCGTAGTAGAGACGATCCCACGGTGTGAGGTTGACCAGATTGGTTCGGCTCCAGCAAGAAAGCCACCTAAGTGACGGTTGTCAAAGGAGAGCCGTGCCGAGAGGACGCCAAGCACGTCATAGTGTCGATCCATAAAGTAGGGCGCGCTAAATCTAGGCTCACTCAAAACAAGGATCGGCGAGGTAGGTTAGGATAATACGCATTCTCCTGCTTTCAAACTAATGGATAATTGGCCATTTTGAGCCGTTTTTTTGACTCTCCGATTTCTCATCGACAGTGGTAAATTCATCGTTTACGATCGGTTGGCAAGGGATTATTGAAATGTGGGCGGTTTCAAGTAGACTGCGCAACGATTTCGTTTAGTTTCTCCTCTGGCACCTTATAGCAAGAGTCTTTCTAGGCCTTCCCCTTAGGCTTCTTTGTATCTTTTTCAAGTCATCTGCTGAGTACTTGTTCAAGTCAGTTCCTTTTGGCAAGTATTTACGTAACAGTCCGTTGGTGTTCTCATTTGACCCTCTCTGACAAGGTGAGTGTGGTCGAGTAAGAATATAGGTATCCCAGTTACCAATGAGAAGTTTTTATGCCTGGTTAGTTTGGAGCCTTGGTCCCAAGTGATGGATATCATGAGCTCTAAACGATGTGGTTTGAATCGCTTGAGCCATTGCTTTTTTGACCGCAAATGCACCGTGATCGTCTGGAAGGTGTATCAACAAGACAAAGCGAGTTGACCGCTCAACTAAGGTGCCAACGGCACTCTTGTGAACCTTTGCGGAGCCTGCCAAGGAAGTTGTCACTTTCGCACAATCTAAGCTACCTCCTTTCGCCTCCCTTTTGGCTCATCTCCTACCGACTTATTCGTAGGAATTATTGGTACCTCTGATACTGGATCCCAGTCTCTGC